>OJMI01001402.1_pt1 | contig 26738 bp, 23 predicted proteins | sample 1597131 | NCBI WGS metagenome assembly OJMI01 (sample SAMEA2452116, study PRJEB22498) | human gut metagenome | reverse complement strand
GCCCCTTCGCTTTCACGACCTGTGCCAGATTTTCTCCGTCACGGACAGCCAGTCCGGCCGAGTCATATCCTCTATATTCCAGTTTCGACAGACCATCCAGCAGGATCGGTGCCGCCTGTCGATTTCCTGTAAATCCAACGATTCCACACATAGGTTTTGCCCCTCCTATTATTCATTTTTCTATGATACTTTTCCACTTACACAAAACGACTCCGGACACTGCCAGAGTCGTCATTGACTTTATACCTTATATCCCTTTTCGCAGATCACATTGACCACTTCATCAACATACTTCTGGCAGGTATCATGGTCAGGTGCTTCCACCATCACACGAACGACCGGCTCAGTGCCGGACTCACGAACCAGAATACGGCCGGTATCGCCCAGTGCCTCAGCAACCTTAGACACGGCTTCCTGCACAGCAGGATCATTCTGTGCAGCCTTCTTATCGGTCACACGAACATTCTCCAACACCTGCGGATAGATCCTCAGCGGTGCCGCCAACTCGCTCATTGGCTTCTTCTTAGCCAGCATGACTTCCATCATCTTCAAACTGGTTAAGATACCATCGCCGGTGCTGGCATATTTGGAGAAGATGATATGACCACTCTGCTCACCACCGATACGACAGCCGTTCTTCGCCATGTACTCGTATACGTACTTGTCGCCCACAGCAGTCTTGGCGTAACCGATACCTTGCTCATCAAACGCTTTGTACAGACCAAAGTTGGACATAACAGTCGTAACCACAGTATTGGTCAGCAGCTTGCCACGCTCTTTCATATAGCAGCCATAGATATACAGGATATGGTCGCCAGTGATGACATTACCCTTCTCGTCCACGCACAGGCAGCGGTCGGCGTCACCATCGAAGGCAAAACCAACATCCAAACCCTTCTCCACAACAAACTTCTGCAGACCCTCAATGTGGGTGGAGCCAGCATTGTTGTTGATATTCAGACCGTTCGGCTTGTTATTGATAACGTAGGTATCTGCACCCAGAGCATCGAAAACGCTCTTAGCGATATTCCAGCTGGAACCATTGGCGCAGTCCAGGCCGACCTTGACACCTTTGAAGGAGTAGATACCCAAAGAGATCAGATAGCCCATATAACGGTTACGGCCTGCCACGTAGTCCACCGTGCAGCCGATGTGCTCACGACGAGCAAAGGGCAGTTCCGGCCAGTCCTTATCGAACACATGGAGCTTTCCGTCGATATAATCCTCCACCAGCAGCAGGGTTTCCTCCGGCATCTTCTCGCCGTAGCAGTCGATCAGCTTGATGCCGTTATCATAGTAGGGATTGTGGCTGGCAGAGATCATGATGCCGCAGTCAAAGTCATCCACACGAGCGATGTAAGCTACAGACGGCGTGGTAGTAACGTGCAGCAGATAGGCGTCTGCGCCAGAAGCAGTCAAACCAGCGACCAGGCTATACTCGAACATGTACGAACTCCGACGAGTATCCTTGCCGATGACGATACGGGCAGGGTCGGTATCACCATTGCGCTCACGGAGAGCATTGTAATACCAGCCCAGGAATCGACCTACTTTGTAGGCATGGTCTGCTGTTAATGTAATTCCGGCTTCACCACGGAAGCCGTCCGTTCCAAAATACTTACCCATTTTTAATTACCTCTTATTGTTCTATTTTAAAAGGAGAAATTTTCAAATATCAGAAATAGCAAACCACATTTTTTCATTCCTGATATAATCATATGTTTAATCACTTATCTTCAATTGATTTAACAAAGCACTTGCCTTATGCACTATAATACTTTGAGCACTAATCAAGCCAATTAATATAATGATTTTTGAAAAGGCAGAAATTTGCAAGCTTAAAATAGATAAAGGTCCCAATATGTATATATGATGAGCCAAGTATATATCATATGAGTATTTATCTGATAATTTTAGTATGTGAGCAATTCCTGAAATATGTTGAAGAAACTTTTTATATATCACATATAAAATTAAAAACAATGAAACTCCCAGTAATAAATGACATAGGTTCCCATATCGCGCATATAACGAATTTAACGCATCATTTTTTAATGTGATTTTTAATATATACTTCATATATATTTTTACAATATTAAATATAATGCTCGTTGGAACAAACAACAAACTCGCTTTATATAGCCACTTTTCATCTTTCAGTTTCAGTTTTCCTATAGAATATCCGCATATATAACACAAAATCCAAATTGGATTAAATTGTGGCAGATGTATTTGAACAACAATACACAAGCACACGCAAAATGAGAAAAATTCTATTTTAAAGTTTTTGCGATTTTGAAACTCATATACTTGAGATAATATCGGTGTCAACAAATAACAAAATAAAATTGTTCCTACAAACCACAAATGTCCTAAACCAGCTATAGTTCCTTTACAAAACACCATTAATATAATGTCTTTTATATCAACCACTTGATCTGAAAATATATATAATAAAACCACATCAATTAATAAACAAACATAATAGCTACTAAGAATCTTTATAAATCTTCTTTTTATAAAGCTGTATCCATTGTCGATTCTTCGTTGTCCATATAAAAAGCCGGATATGCAAATAAAAATTTGAACACCGCAGTTAAACCACCATGCTAGCTCGTTATCATAATATTGTAAAACATGGCATGCTACAATGAAATTCATAGCAATATATCTACAAAAACTAATACCTAAATCACCTCTTACCCCCCCCCGGAAATCATTCATTTTCTTGATATCTACGCCTTTAGTCATTCATCAAACCCCTTATCCTTCAATTATTTACACTGTATTCTCATTGAATCTTTCTATCCCAACAAGTACACTTTTTTATAATACTTTTAAGTAATATAATAGGGTATTCTTTGTAATAACGTTTACACACCTTTTTATAAACCGTAGCCTTAAATGCAGCATCTATTCCATATTTATAATATTTTTCCCAAAACAAATCGTATTGAGAACTTTTAGGTAAAGGTGCTCGAAGCTGTGAATTACCAGCAACAGCTTCACTCCAATTTCTTTTTTCAAGAACTAGTGATTTGCATTCATTTAAAAAATCAAATCCGCGTTTGCTATTTACTCCTATTACCGAAACTTTTCTATTTGGCTTATGAAAAGGAGATTCTGAGCCAATCCCCCAAAAATCTCCAATAGTGATATCTGAACATCTTTTCTCGCATGCAAAAGGACAAGTAAAGCAAGAACTATTAATAGTAATTCCAGCATTAAATGCTTCTAAATATGGATCCCAAAACATACGCCGGTGCCATACATCTTTACTTTCATCCTTAAGAATCATTTCCTCTCCCCATGATGATCTGAATGATACCTGCTTGATTTTGGTTTTCTTTTTCTTTTCAATCCACTTTATATAATCATTTAATATTTTATTTGAAGGAACGCCATGACAAATCAAATCAACTGTCAGAAGTTTCTCTTCATTTCCATTTGCAACACTCCGAGCAGCTTCGCACTCACACGGTGTCCCAATAAATAAAACATTTTTATCTTCTTTTAATGTTCGTTTCAACTCAGTCAAAGCTTCTATAGTATAGGCTTGAACATATTTACTTCCTTTAAATGATTCGATTGCCTGCTTATCATTAGAAAGTTGCATTTTGACCCTAAAATCAGAATCGATAACCGTCCCTATTATTGACCATTCTTTGGAAATCGCCAATTCATATAAAGCTGCAGCAACTCCTCCTGAACTGCTCCCAATTTGTTTATCTGGTTCCGTTCTATAAGCAGCATATGTAACCATATTATCCACAAACTTATATGTATGATTTGCTGGGCAATGTTTAACACATAAACCACAATTTATACATTTGCTTTCATTGATGATTGGTCTAAAATGTCCTGTTACGACATCTTCTTTCATCGATATAGCATTTTTGGGGCATATGACATAACATGCACCACAACCATAACATTTTTCATTTTCACAAATTCGCTCCATATTTTTACCAAGCCCTCTTTAATAAACGCAAATCATTGTAATGCGTTTTGCAAAAAATCTTTTGAAGATTTTAATAATTTTCTTTTTCTTTCATTTACCTCACTATAATTTATATTATTTTCAATAATCCCATCATGCTCAATTGTTACAAGCCTATCTGTCAATCCCATCGCATTCATAATACTATCTAATCTGGAGTTATATTTATCACGTTTCAAAGCCACAAACTGCCTTTCCATATTTATAGAAAAAGATACCCCATGAAAAGAGTTTGTAACTACAAAGGAAGCGTGTCTAAACAGCCAAATATAGTTATCTGGCGTCATATCAGAAACAACCATGTCAACATCATATTTCACTTTAGAATATACCGGTCTAATTAAAACCGTATGCAAACCTTTAACCTCAGCAATCCTTTTTGCCAGTTTTACTATATCTTCCCCCGTTGTATCTAAAAAGTAAATTAACAAATAGTCTTTAGGACATTTTGAAACTTCCTTTTCATAAATCGCCCACTGTACTCTATCAAAAAGGAATGTAGGGTCTAATACAAACTCACATTTTTTTATTCCATGATTTTCCATAATTGTCACAGAAGATTTTTCTCTGAGGCTTATCGCAGAAAAATCTTCTAATAACTTTCGTATTCTATCCCATTCCTCCTCTGAATACTCCTCTTTACCACAACTAGCTGCATAAGCGATCTTCGATGACTTTCTAGAAGCAAATCCTAGATAATACATTTCATCAATACCCTGATTATATTCACTATTCCAAATTTGGTCACTTCCTGCAATCAAATAATCATAATCACCAAATTCAGTCTTTGCCTTCTCCATTGAATAAATCGGCTTAGAAACAGAGGTGTTTTCTTTCAGATAAGATATGTATTTTTTGTTCGTTTTTTCAAACCGGCTCATTCTAATCAAGCCGTGCATAAAATATTTTGCACCATAACCAGATATATTCTTCAATCGGCTTATTCTTTTGAATCGTTTCGGAATATAATTAATAACATCAACGCATTCAAATTCAAAATTCTGTTTTAGATACTGGGACAATGCTATCGCTTGCAGTGCTGATCCAAAGTTGACGCCATAATGTATCGATATTATTCCTACCTTTTCTTTGCGCATAATATCTCACCCTTTTCTTTTTCTGACAGCTTTCTTGCATACGTTCAAGAACAGCTCTTTATCAAATGCAAAATTCAAAACAACAGTAACTGCACAGTATACGCCAAAACACAACACTCCATTTTTGACCCACAAAATCAATGTAGACGATCCCGTCGTATCTAATACCGACACAATGAGACAAGAAATCACAATCGTGCTAATCGAAAGGCTCAATCTTTTAACGATATTAGAAATCGGATAAGGCATAATATCTTTATTTATAAACCAGACCAGATATATCATTCTGTACAGCATACCAATAAATGTTCCAACAGCAATTCCCTCCAAGCCAAATTTAAAGACCAATATAACAGAGAGAACGATGTTGATGATTGCCTCTATATAAGCACTATTGGAAGTCTCTTTGAATTTACCTGCTGCATATACAACCGATACATAAGGATCGCGAATACAATAAATATACTCTGCAAAAATGATTATGGTTGAAAAAATCACTCTATAATAATTGGTATCTGTCACGCCATGTGTATAGATCAACACAAAACTAGGCAGCAAATAGATGCAGCATCCAAATATTATAGTCGCGACATTAGATACAACAAACTCATAAGTTTCCATATACTTGCTTGCTTGTTTATAATCGTTTACTGCAATCGCCTTTCCGATCATCGGATTAAACGCATTGGAAAACGACTTAAAAAGGTTTTGCAAATTTTTTACGACCAATAGATAAACCGAATAGACCGACACTGTTTTCAAGTCGCTAAATAGCGTCAGCACAACCACGTCTGTATTACTGTGGATAAAATAGGCAAAATTCTGTCCAAAGCAAGCCCATCTTTGAGCCAACGAGTTTTTGTCTGGTTCCACATCCTTGTACAGTTTATAGTGTTTTTTTACGTAATTACTATAAGCCACCGGTTGTATTGCAAACAACAGCACGCTACACAGCTTTACAAAATGCAACTCCGGAAACAGCTTAATCGAAACAACGACTGCGATGATGTTCAACAATGTAATCAACGATTGCCACAGTTGAACAATATACATTTTCTGATCTGCCTGCAGCAAAAGCTTGTACGTAATAGAAAAAAAGTATTGTATAAACAAAGTAAATGACAAAATCACAGTCAACGAAGCCACATAAAGCCACGAAAAGCTCGATTTGATAACAATCGGATACACACATGCCAATGCGATGGTGTAAAACACAAATATAGATGCAATCTGTCTGAAGAAGTTCTCAGCCGCTTTCAATACGCTGCTTATTTTTCTATCATCTTTCTTTGCAAGTGGTCCATATAAAGCTGTAAGAACCACACTGCCAATTCCACCTTCAACCAATGCAATATAATTCAAAAACTGCGTTATTGACGATACCAGTCCATTCGCTTCTGAGCCAAAGGTGCTTAAAATCAATCGTGGAACGATCAATCCACTTATAAATGTCACCAACTGACATAGCATAGTGCAGCCTACATTTAGCATTACTTTTTTCTTCATTAAATTATCTCCATTTGAAACCTTTCACTAAATATCCTACTTTTAACTTATCCTTCATTTTCAATTCTCGATTTTCTCTTGTATTTAGGAATTTTCTTAAAATTAACGGATGAAGTGAATTTAAAATTGAATTCACTTCATCCATCAATTCCACATGTGCCTATAAAATCAATTTAGTTCCTTTATAGAATGCATTTTACTAATTGAGAGTATCTATTCTTTCGAGTTAAAATGATACTATCTCAATACAGTCATTTCCACGCAAACATCAAATAGAAGTATATCCTTTTTCCAAAATGTCTGCAATTCTTTCACAAGCATGGCCATCTCCATACGGATTGGCAGCATGTGCCATCTTTGCATATTCTTCTTCATTATCGAGCAGTTTTGTAAACCACTCATATATTTTTTCCTCACTGGTCCCAACCAATTTCAATGTTCCAGCATCAACGCCTTCCGGACGCTCCGTAGTATCTCTCATAACAAGAACCGGTTTTCCGTAGGAAGGGCATTCCTCTTGGATTCCACCAGAATCTGTAAGGCACAAAAAGCATCTAGCTTCAAAATTATGACAATCGAATACCTCAATGGGATCAATGATATGGATTTGTTTACAATCTCCCAGCTCTTCATCGGCAGCTTTTCGGACGATCGGATTCATATGGATCGGATAAATAGCTTTTACATCCGGATGTTCATTTAAAACCCGCCGAATCGCTCTGAACATATTGTGCATCGGCTGGCCAAGATTTTCTCTTCTATGCGCAGTAATAAAAATCATCCTACTGTCGCCTACCCAATCCAATTCCGGATGATGGTAATCCGCAATTACTGTATGCTGCATGGCGTCAATCACGGTATTCCCCGTCACATAAATGGATGTTGCATCTTTCCCCTCGTCCAACAAATGCTTTTTTGCCAGTTCAGTGGGAGCAAAATTATACTTACTGATAATTCCGACTGCCTGACGATTGAATTCTTCTGGATACGGGCTGTAAATATTGTAGGTACGCAAACCGGCCTCCACATGTCCGACCGGAATTTGCAAATAGAAGCAAGCCAATGCTGTTACAAAGGTCGTCGTGGTATCACCATGAACCAAAACGATATCAGGTTTCACATTCTCTAAAACCGCTTTGATTTTTTCCAAAATACCAGTCGTAATATCAAACAATGTTTGACCCTGTTTCATAATTGCCAAATCATAATCCGGAACAACATTAAAAGTTTCCAACACCTGATCGAGCATCTGCCTATGCTGACCAGTAACACAAACTATTGTTTCTATGTTTTTTCTTGTCTTCAATTCATTTACTAATGGGCACATCTTAATTGCCTCTGGCCTTGTACCGAAGACCAACATTACTTTCTTTTTCATTTAGTTTACTCCTTATATTTCTGTGTATAATCACTAGGAAGACAAATAATCTTTCTAATGAACGAACGATTTAAAAATTCAGGAGATGTGAATAGAACCAGATTCTTATTGCATCCATACAATCCAAAATAATTGCGTGTATTAACAGAAACTTTATGTTTTTGTCAGTTATATTCCTGACATTCTGTAACAGCAAGCCTTTCCGCCAGCAATCTTCTATGAAAAATGGTATACTCAAATCTCTTCGCTCTACTTATTCACAAATGAGGCTTTAAAAGTTTCATGTCTCAAAGTTTAATCCTAATATGTCTAGTTGATTCTTTTGTTACTATTTTTTCTGATGCATTTTCACTAAAAAATATAATACTCAGATAAAACGGCACTCCCCATATACGTTGTGCATCAAAAATATTAAGCAAGACACAGGAAATAATCATATATAGCACTATGCTCTTTACAAAAATGCAACTTTCATAATTAGTCATTCTATCACTACAAGGATCAATAACTTTTTTTATAGAGGCATAAAACAGTTTTCCATATAATGCCAATGCCATAACTCCAAAAGTAAAAAATCCTCCTAAAATTCCTAAATCCTCTAACCAAAACCTGTCTGTATCAGACCGCCTAAGTATATCAAAAGCTTTACTCGTGTATGATGATAGAAATCCAACTCCCAATATAGCATTCTTTCTTTTAATCAGACTCCAGTAATGCTCAATTGTCAGCAATCTTGCTTCCGTAGATCCTTTTTCTACTCCATTAAGTGAAAACAAACCAAGCATATAATCTAATCCACCTGAAAGGATGAAAATGATAATCGCCAAAGAAATTATCATTAGTCTTATTGCCTTTTTTTTACTAGAATTCGAAGCATAATAATAGCAGTATACAGTGATAACAATTGAAACTATTATCTGGAATCTAAACTGGGTTACAAAAATCAAGTAAAAATATATAAACGCTAGCATTATCCAGTAAAATAATTGTTTCTTAACCATACAATAGTAAAGGGTCAAACACAATGTTATTCCAAATAACGCACCCGCATCCAATCTCACAAGTCCATTACGTGTCCATCCTTCTGAATACTGTAATAATAAACCAGAAAAGATTGTCATCCCTTTAAAATTATATAAATACCATGTAACTGTTTTGATTGCTAGTAGCACCATGGAAATCCAATATATTCCATTTATGAACTTAAACATATCATCATCCATGGAAAAAATATACACAATAGGATATGCATACAAAACAAAAAAATACTTTCTTGAAATTATTAATAATTGAGTCAAGCTATATCCATATGCAATCATTGAATAGATCATTGCTATAACAATAATTATAAAATACAACCCCAAATAGCTTGATAGCTCTTTACACTGACTTCTTAAATAATGGTTTGAAAGACACTTTTGATTTACGTATAAAGCAAGACCAACTCCTAACAGCACAATTATAATATCATATATGAAAGTACTACCCGGCAGTGCAATTATTTTATCAAAACCAAGTATATATAATGTCAAAAAATATATAATTATTTTAAATAGTTTTGAAACCCTAATCACTCTCACATGTATTTTCCTCCCTACCCACGGAATCTAGGATAGTAATATTTTTTTATACCAAATTACTCATTCACTATTGAATTTACAATACAATCCAAATCAACGCTATCATAAAATGCCTTTGCATTTATAACCATCTGATCATGATTTGCATCCACATATTTAATTGCTTCTATGATGGTTTCCGGATTCAAATCTTTACAGCAAACGCCGATATTATACTTTTCAAACGGTTCTCTTAATCCCAATACATCTGTACCTATCATCGGAATATTACAGCCTGCATATTCGTAAATTTTATTTGGTGCACAATACAGCGCATTCAGAATTGTAAAGCCACTGCCTTCGATTTTTCCCGGCTTATAAGGAACCAGCGCAATATCCGCATATTTTAAAAATTCCAAATGTTTCGGCGGATTGAAAAATCCCATATATTTTAAGGAAGAATAACTATCGCACAGCTTCTTAAATTCTTCTGCGCCATCTCCTCTGAATTTGCCGAACAAATACAGGCAATAGTCCTCTTTTACTCTTTCGACAGCTTCTGCAAAGGATTGCAAATCTCTATCTGCACTGATAACGCCCAGATAAATGATTTTTTTACGTTTTTCCCTTTTCATCTCCTCAATTACAGGAAGCATATCCTCTTGTACTTCGCCACTCTTGAGATAGTACGGTTTATTCGGCAAAACATAGGGGAGCTTTTCCAAGTTCCAGCCGACTTTTTGTATATATGCTCTATTTTCTTCTGGAACAACAATTTTCCATGCCTCTTGAGCATAATGCTTAATATTAAATTTTAAAAATTTTGCGCCTCGGAACATCGGATATGTATCTGTCAATTCCATTAGCTGCATTACATGTCTGTCACTATATTCTAGCAGTTCTTTTCCCAAAGTTCTTACAACGCTCGGATTAACAGTCCACACGATATCTCCATCCATAGTATCTTTCAGCGCCGCTCGATATCCTTTGGTTTTTACGCTTCTTTTCTTCAAGCGCAAAAATATGTTACTGTTTTTGACCGCCTTTATTTCTGTATACGAAAATTGTTTATTTTCTTTAATTATTGCTGGAAGATCCCGAACACCCTCAGCCACCAAATGCACTTTATAGCCATTGTTCAAAAGGCATTCTATCAAATTGATTGTTGGCGGATACAACATAACATTTTCATAAATAAAAATTCTTATCGTATTTCTTTTCTTGTCAAACATTGCAATACCTCTCATATACTTTAAACTGTTTTCCGCTTTTATTGCAAATTGAAAAGCTGATAATATCCCTCGATTTCTTTTTCATTTCCATACTCATGCTGAGATAGGTATTCCGAATACTGATGAGGATCTTTCAATATTTTTAGGATACCATCAGCAATTTCCTTGCCGTTCATTCCTACAATAACGCCTTCATCCTTGTTGATCTGATCATATACCGTAGGATAATTTGTTGTAACAATCGGGCAGCACAAAATTTTTCCTTCATCTAAAACCACGGATTTTCCCTCAAAGCGAGATGTCTGAACTAACACATCTGCATTTTTCATGTATGCGTAGGGATTTTCCCGTGCCCCTATAAATTCAAAACAGTCTTGCACTCCCAATTCTTCTCGTTTTTTTTCTAATTCTTCCTTTAAACTTCCGATTCCTAAAACAACCCAATGAAACTTCACTTTGGATTTTTTCAATTCCAAAGCCGCATCCAGTGCAAATTCAAATCCTTTTTGCGCGTTCAACCTTCCAATTGATACGATATTTAACATATCTCTTTTAAATTCAGGCGGATAAAATTCTTTTGCCAAGCTTCTTATAACCTGAGAAGATGTCAGGTTAGGTAAAACCACAAATTTTTCTGCGATGCTCGGGAAGTTTTCCTTCAGGTCTTTGGCACACAAATCAGATATCGTTACCACCTTGTCTACTTTTTCAAAATACTCAAGGTCCATTTCTTTAAAATGCCCAAGCTGGGAATATTCATTATGCACCCATGCAATCTTCTTTGCAGCCTTTACTTTATCTACAAGGAAATATGTTTGTTCGCGCTGCATATAAGCGATTGCTACATCGTATTCTTTTGTGAGTTCTGGTACAATTTTTTTGTAAAAATGCTCCCACCTGTATTGGCGACTTTTCGCAACAGAGTTTGTTTTTTTGCGAGAGATAAAAGTTCCTATCATATGAATAGCCGAAAGATATGGATGTTTCAACGCCTCTGCTTTGTTATTATCATACAGTGTATATAATTTATTGCAATTCGAGATGATATTCACCGCTTTAGGAACTTGCTTTAAGAACATTCCCTCATTCTGAAACAGCAGCAGATCCACATTATACCGATCATAGTCCAGCAACTGTAATAAGTTTACCAGACTTCTCTCAGCTCCACCATTTCTTAGGCTGCTCATTACAAATAAAACATTTCTTTTTTCCATTACTCCTGCTCTTGCCTCCTCATTCTTCTTTTATTTCGTTGGCAAGGTAATCCAAGAGCCAAATTTTTTATCCCATTCTGCCGGTTCAAAGCGTTCGAATCCGCTCCAATGGAAAAAGGTAATCTCTCCGAAATACACTTTTCCATTGATGTCGTAAAAGTCGATCCGCGCTTCCGGCAGTCCCTTCGACAAGATCTCCGCATATTTCTTCATTTCATCCAGTCCCTTAGGACGTTTGATCTTATCCCATTCTTTGGAGTTCGGATGACCATTTGTAAAAGGCAGATGGTTAAAATCCATATCAAAGAAATCAAACTTTGTCTCTTCGTTCGGATTTGTGCGATCCGATGCAATAAACATCGCTTTTGCTTCTCCATCAAAAGCAAAAATTTTATAATCCTTCAGTTCATACCCAGATTCATCGACCATGTACTCTTCTGCGATAATTCTACGTTTTACGTTTTTATACGGCCACTCTCTATTCTGCATATAGTAGTCATTTTTTAGGCATTTTTCTATTTTCTTTTTTGCTGCAGCCAAATCAAGTTTTGATTTATCCGTACAAATAACCAATCCACCTGAATCGTGTGTACATTTTAATACAAACCGATTAGGCAGCTGAGCAAAATCAATATCATCGAAATGATTCCATACACCCAAAGTCTTGATAATGTGTTCTTCTCCAATTTTGGAAGCCACATACTTCTTCACTTCATACTTGTCCACCATCATAGTGTACTCTGGCTTCCGATCATATAATTTTAACCATTGAAGTTTCTCACTGTATGTTTTTGGATTTTCTAAGTCCAGCGGATACCCAAAAACATTCTTAAATTGCATCTTCAAAAAATCTTCATCACTCATATTTTTGAAAAAGCCATGCTGTGCCAGAATAATCGTTCTCTTTTTAGGGCTTTTCAACACGCCAATCGCTTTTTTTACAATATTACTCATATTTATTGAACCTCTCCACTCACTCGATAAGCAAGTTCTCTCCACTTCTGGCAAATAACCTCTCTGCTTAATCGTTCCGTTGACCTTTCCGCTTCTTCTCCCATTGTCCTCCGCAGAGTTTCATTTTCTACCAGAGTTATAATTTTTTCGGTCATTTGATCAACATTTCCAATTTGCACCAAGAAGCCATTTTTTCCGTCATTGATTAGTTCAGATGGGCCACATTCACATTTTGTCGAAATACATGGCAACCCTGCGTGCATAGCTTCGCAAAGCACATTCGGGAATCCCTCATAAAAAGACGACAGCACAAAAATCCTTGCCTTTTTCATTTCAAGAAAAGGCGTATGCGTCACGCCGCATAATTTGACGCTGGTAGTCAAATTCTCCTTTTCAATCAAATCTTGTAGTTCATCTTTTCGATTTCCCTGTCCATAAATCTTTAATTTCCAGTCGGGATATAACTCGGCCACTTTTTTATAAGCCTTAATCAGTGTCACAAAATCTTTCTGTCTTTCTAGCCGTCCAACCGAAATCACTGTGTTTTCTTTTTCTATACTCTGGCCCTCGCATTGCGCTGCCATCTCATCAAAATCTAACGGATTTTCCAGAACCACAATTTTCTTTTGTAAATATTGTGGATAAAAAGTTTTCATTTCATTAGTCTGCACACAAACGACATCGGCAAACCGGTACAAAAAACACGTTACATCAAAAACATATTTAGGATATTTCCGCAGCAAATTATTCCTATCGCAGACAATAATTTTTGTCTTTGAAAAAAGTCCTGCCAGAATCAGCATAAAATTGCATCTGCTTAAAAATGAAATCGCAACAGCTGCTTTTCTTTTCTGAAGATACTTTTTTGTGGCGCGATAATCGCAGAGCCATTCTGCTAACTTACTTTTATTCGTAAAATTATACTTATTAAGTTTTACATTTGATGCAACACTATAAAACTGCGGACGTTTTTCATAAGATGTTATGCTAACATCCATGTCATGTTCTGCAAAATTTGCCGCCAAATTTGTCAACACATGTTCCGCACCTCCGCTAGAAAGGCTGCTTATGTAAAAATCCACTTTCATGCTTTTTCCCCACTACCGCATTCTCGTTCTCTCAGTACAGTATCGTAATCTACAACATCACCTGCATAAACACGTAACATCTGATCAACAACAATATCCCAACTATACCTATCTAAAATATAAGGTGCAGCTTCGGTCTTATATTTTTTCACAAGTTCAGAATCATTTAAGAGCATCTGTAGTTTTTCCTGCAAATCCATTGCATTTTCTTTTTTAAACCACATCGCTTTCTCATGAACCACTTCAGTATTTTCTGGAATATCACTAATCAAACAACAGTTTCCATAACTCATAGCTTCCAGCAATGCATTTGCCATTCCTTCCAAGTTGCTTGGCAATGCAAAAATATAGGAATTACTATAAAGTTCTTGTATCTCTTGTCCATACACATAGCCTGTAAAAACGATTCGTTTATCGCCGTCAGCCAATTCTAACAGTTGATTATAGTAGTCTTTGTTTGATTCTGAACCACCAGCAATCACAAGCTTTTTATCAGTTTTACAATTTTTGAACGCTTCAATCAAATATTGCAATCCTTTTTCTGGAACAATTCTTCCCAACGAAAGGATGTAGCTATCTTTTTCTAAACCATACTTATCTTTGATAATATCCACATCATGATTTTCCGGTTTATCAATGCCATTAGCAAATAAAACTGAATTTACTCCATATTTTGTATCAATATATTGTTTCATATTTTTAGAGAGAACCAGACACACATCTGCCTTTGTAGCCGCCATTCTTTCTCCAAACTCAAGATATTTTGATGCAAAGCCGCCCCACTTATCTCTTTGGCTATCTATACCATGTAACGATGCTACTACTCGTAACCCCAAAAGTTTAGCAAGTGGAATCATAGCACATGATCCTGATGCACGGAAACTCACACAATCATACCGACTAAATGCTGCATGGATAGTTGCAAGAAAAGAATAAATCGGAACACAAGCTGCTCCCTTTACTGTTGGAACCGTTACTATTTTAATGCCTTTATATTCTCTCAGTTTCTTTCCATCAAACTCTTTTCCAAAAACATTGTGACCGCCACGGTTATATACTGTGACATCATTTCCTCTTTGCACCATCCGAACCGCATGTTGCTCTACGCCCTTCTCTATTCCACCTTCGTTTGACGGTATACGTTTATGTCCAATTATTGCAATTTTCATTACTCCACCCTCAACTAACAATTAATCTCTCTGGAAAATGTCTCTCGTATAAACCTTCTCCTTCACATCATCAAGACACTTATCATATCTGTTTGCGATAATGGCTTGGCTACGCTTCTTGAACTCGTCCAAGTCATTGACCACAACACTGCCAAAGAACTTTTCACCATCTTTCAGGGTCGGCTCATAGATGATGACCGTTGCACCTTTAGCCTTGATGCGCTTCATAACGCCCTGAATGGAACTCTGCCGGAAGTTATCACTGTTGCTCTTCATCGTCAAACGGTAAACGCCAACCACAACTTCTTTTTCCTTGCTCTCATCCCAGCTATCATTTGCTTCATAAGCACCAGCAATTTCAAGCACCCGATCCGCAATAAAATCTTTACGAGTGCGGTTGCTCTCAACGATTGCTTCAATCAAGTTTTCCGGTACATCGGCATAATTTGCGAGCAGCTGTTTAGTGTCCTTGGGCAAGCAGTACCCGCCGTAACCGAAGCTGGGATTGTTGTAATGAGTACCGATACGCGGATCAAGGCAGACGCCGTTGATAATCTGCTGAGTATTCAGCCCCTTCATCTCTGCATAGGTATCCAGTTCATTGAAGTAGCTAACACGCAGAGCCAGATAAGTATTAGCAAACAACTTAACCGCTTCTGCTTCGGTAAAACCCATGAACAGAGTGTCAATGTTTTCCTTGATTGCACCTTCCTGAAGCAATTCAGCAAAAGTATGTGCAGCTTTTACCAGCCGAGCGTTTTCTACATCCGTACCAACGATGATACGGGAAGGGTAAAGGTTATCATACAGAGCCTTGCTCTCCCGCAGAAATTCCGGGCTGAAGATAATATTGTCGCAGTGATATTTTTCGCGGACACTTGCTGTGAAGCCAACAGGAATCGTGGACTTTATCACCATAATTGCTTCCGGGTTATACTCAATTACCAGTTTGATAACCGCTTCAACTGCAGAGGTATCAAAGAAATTTTTCTTGCTGTCATAGTTGGTAGGAGCTGCAATGACAACAAAATCAGCATCAGAATACGCTTCCTTGGCATCCAGAGTTGCAGTCAGATCCAGCTCCTTTTCTGCCAGATACTTCTCAATGTATTCGTCCCGAATCGGAGATTTCTTGTTATTGATCATCTCCACCTTCTCAGGAACGATATCCAAAGCCGTTACCTGATGGTGCTGTGCCAGCAACACTGCCAGCGAAAGCCCAACATATCCCGTACCGGCCACGGCAATTTTCAAATCTTTAAACTCCTTCATTATTACTTTCTCCCTTGTATACTTATCTTGAGAACACACTCTTCACATACTCATAGCTGTTAATATCGCCAATGTCATACCGTTTGCCCGGCATAACGTAAGCGTGCATTGGGGTCTGTTTGCTCAGCCATGCGGCAAAGCTACCTGGTGCGTCATAACCGCAGCCATTGTCCAGTGCTTCCTGAATCCGCTTTACATCACAGGCACGGTAGCAATAGAACGGCGGCACAGCCAGATTTCCTTTCGGCTCTTTCGGCTTTTCCTCATAGCTGGTAATCAGGTCATTGCCATCCAACGTGATAATCGCCGTTTTCTGCTGCTTTTTCAGTTCATTTTCCACATGGCACATCACACAGGAAGTATCCTTTTCCTTTGCGAACTCCACGAACTTGGAAAGACTGAAATCCAGCACATTGTCGCCAGCCATAACCAGCAAATCATCAGCAAAATTCAGCTTTTCCACCGCCAGCTGAATATCTTTGACTGCTCCCAGACGAGTTTCATTGGTGCTTGTGCCATCGTCGATTACAGTAATCTCATAAGGCCGCGTCTTTTGCTTATTGCTTTTCCAATCCTCAAAATGCTGCGCGAACTTGTGGTTGGAAATTACCACAAATTCGTCAATATCGGTGGTATCCACTAAATCATCCACCAGCCAATCGAGGATGGACTTTTCTCCCACTTTCAGGAGCGGCTTCGGAAAATTCTCCGTCAGCGGATAAAGCCGTGTAGCGTAGCCCGCTGCTAAAATCAAACATTTCATCTATGTATTCTCCTTACAGTTCCACACCATCGGCACTCTCGCACAGATGGAAACTGTACTTACCTTCCAATGCCGGGAACGCTTTCAGATACTCTGCTGTGACCTTTGCTTCAATATCTTCGGCCTTGTCTGGGTCAATCAGCGCCATGCAGCAGCCTTTGAATCCCGCACCGGAGAAGCGGCCACCGTAGATACCATCAGTGTCAGCCATAATTTCATACAGTTTTTTCAATTCATCGCAGCCACACTCGTAATTATAAATGGAAGATTTGCCACTCTCGAAAACCAGCTGACCGTAGCCTTCCAAATCACCTTTACGCCACAGTTCTGCACCCTTTTCGGCACGAGCAAACTCGCTGTAATAGTGTTCTGCGCGTCTACGCCACAATTCTGGCAGACGGTCTTTATAGGCTTCAAACACCTCATACGGCACATCGCGCAGCCGGGTATTTGCAAAGGTGTCATAGTCCATCCCTGCATAGCCCATTAGTGCATAGGCCGCTGCCTTGCACTCGTCCTGCCGCAGATTGTACTTAGAGTTTTTCAAAGAACGCTCCAAGCCGGAGAAGAAGATTGCCACCTTATAAGGCTTCATTTTCTCACTGGTAGGGATCAGTTCATAGCTGTCATCTTTCGTATCGAGGTACAGTAGATGGTTTTTCTTAGAAAGAACTTCGCAGCTCTGGTCGAGCTTGCCGCAAGCAACACCAACATACTGGTTTTCTGCGGCCTTCGCCGTGAGAATCATCTCCATCGGCTCTAGATGGATACCATTCACTTTGCACAGTGCAGACAAAAAGCAAATAATGACCGAAGCCGACGAGGACAAACCGCCAATCGGCAGGCTACCCTCGATAATGCCAGACAGACCAACTTTCAGGCGGTACTTTTCTCCCAGCATCTTTGCCGCACCACGCAGATGATCAGCCCAGTCTCCCTGCTTTTCTTCCGGCACTGCATTTACAAAGAACTGGGCACGCTTCGGGAAGTTCAGCGACTGCAACTCCACCACACCATTCTGTTTCGGGTGGTAGGCCATGTGAATTCCTTTGTCGATTGCCAGACCGTTGATTTTTCCATACTGATGGTCGATATGCGCACCCAGCGGGCTGATACGGTACGGGCAGAACGCCACATCAAACGGCTCCTGATGATATAATTCCTTGTAAACCTCAACACACTTCATGAATTCGTTTTCCTATTCTTCTTGTTTATTTGTAAAACTTTGCGTACCACTCAGCGAACTTCCGCAGACCCTCGCGCAAACTAGTAGAGGGTTTATATCCGAAGTCACGCTCCAGTGCGCTCGTGTCTGCATAGGTCACAGGTACATCACCAGGCTGCATCGGAACCAATTTTTTGTGTGCTTCAAAATCATAATCTTCCGGCAGAACACCAGCACGAATCAGTTCTTCCTGCAAAATCTGTACAAAATCCAGCAGATTTTCCGGGTTCTGGTTGCCGATGTTATAAACTGCATACGGAGGAACGGGCAGACCATCTTCACCATTTTTACGTTTCGGCGCACCCTGCATCACACGGACAACGCCCTCGACAATATCATCCACATAAGTAAAGTCACGCTTGCAGTTACCGTAGTTGAAAATCTGAATCGTCTCGCCTTTCAGCAGCTTGTTAGTAAAGCCGAAGTACGCCATATCCGGGCGACCAGCAGGGCCGTATACTGTGAAGAAGCGCAGACCCGTGGAAGGAATGTTGTACAGTTTAGAATAGGCATGTGCCATCAGTTCATTGGACTTCTTGGTCGCTGCATACAGCGATACCGGGTTATCCACCTTGTCATCCGTACTGTAAGGCACTTTTTTATTGCTACCATATACGGAAGAACTAGACGCATAAACCAAATGTTCCACCGGGGTATGTCCTTCATCGTAAGAATGGCGGCAGGCTTCCAGAATGTTATAAAAGCCAATCAAGTTTGCTTCCACATAGGCATCAGGGTTCGTAATGGAATACCGAACCCCTGCCTGCGCACCGAGGTTCACAACGATTTCCGGTTTATACTGCTCAAAGATAGATTCGATCACAGCCTTGTCTGCCAGATTACCTTTTACGAAGCTGAAATTGTCAAACTGCTCCAATTCGTTCAAACGTGCTTCCTTCAGGCGCACATCATAATAGTGGTTCATGTTGTCCAGACCCACAACCTTGACACCCTCCACCGTGGAGAGCAATCTCTTTGCAAGGTTAGAACCGATAAAACCAGCTACACCCGTGATAAAAACACTCTTGTTTCTCAGATTGATTTTCGTTTTAATTCCGTCATTCATGTACATTCTGCACTCCTCACTTTTTCTATATAAACAGTAACAAGCCCACGGCGGGTCGCACAAAGGCAATCCACCGTAGGCTTGAACTCTCCTTCAATCTTTATTTGTTGCTCCTTTTTGTGGGTCAAAACAGAGCTTCCAAAAGCCTCCTACATATAACCCCCAGGATTTTCCGCTTCTTGCAGTTTTTCAACAAATAAAACATTTGAAGGACAACTCAAGCCGTCAAAACCATTTAGTTATCGTAGGTTTTCTTGGTTGACCCTATTATATCTCTAGCCCCCTTCTTCTCAATAGTCGGAACAACCTTTTAACGGATACCATCATATTCAATTGTTTTGTCATACTCTGCACCGCTCACATGATGACCTGCTCTATTGTAGCAAGTCACATCACAACCATTCTGTGCCATTCGGGTGCATAACTCTTTTACAACAATCTCTATCCCGCCTTCACGCGAAAGACGTTTCTGTCCGAAAACCGCAAGTCTGATTTTTTCTTCCATTACTTCTCTCCAGCCGTCATTCCATAGTTTCTATTCTTGTCCTAGGCTTATACACAATCCCAGCAGTTCTTTTCCTTAAATTGTCATGCTCGTCTTTCACTATTCACCTTTCCTATTTCATAGCACAACAACAAGCCTGTATACAGATTGCAGCAACAATCTATACGCAGGCTTGTCCTCGTACCTCCTTATTCTGTTTTCTGCTCTATCAGCTTTCGCTGTGGTGGGTTAAGTATAGAGCGCAACCAGAAGCCACTAACCCCCGAAATCACGCCGGAACGCAACGCACCATGGTAAACAGAAACAAGTTAAGGTAAAAAAAGGTCAAGCCGCGCAAACCCGCATGAAATCAGGATTTTTTCTGGTTACTAACATTATTTCACAGGTTCCATGGACGGTAACTACAACTCTTTTACCAAACATCTTCGGCAGCCATGTAAAGAAGACAGGCCCCTCCGTATCAGGTACTCAACAACAGTTTTACGAAGCAGGTGATAAACTCATGGATTCTCATTGTTTTCTCTTGTTTTTCGCCATCTCCTCAAAACTTCTGAAAAAGCTGTGCCAATTTTGTGCCGCAGGGGCCAAAAGTTCGGCGTTTTAGTTCATATATAGTTCATATAACTGTAAAACACGACCGGTTTTAGTGCCCCATATAGTGTGCAAAACAGGCTCTTCTTGATGATGCTACGTCAGTATGGTTTATCGGCCACACATTTCCCTCTTCCTTATCTCCAACAGCACTCCGGTCAAAATCACCAGCGAGCAAAGCAGGGTCAGCCACCAGTTTTCGGTAAAGCCGGCGATCAGGTAGCCAACAGCACACACGGCAATGACCACAAAGGCGTACTGCATCTGGGTTTGCACATGGTTGATATGGTTGGACTGGGCACCGGAGCTGGACATGATGGTAGTATCAGAAATAGGCGAAATATGGTCACCGCAGACAGCACCAGCCAGGACAGCCGCTACAGAAATGATCATCATGGTCGGGTCCAGTTCAGCAAACATGTTGACCACGATGGGCACAAAAATAGCAAAAGTGCCCCAGCTGGTGCCGGAAGAAAAGGCAATAAAAATTGCAATGCAGAAGATGACCAGCGGCACAAAGTTCATCAGGCTGGAATTCAGATTGATGGCCGAACGTACAAAGGTACCGATACCCAGGGCGTCCGTCATACCTTTCAGAGTCCAGGCCAGCACTAAAATCAGGATGGCGGGCATCATAAGCTTGCCACCTTCGGGAACGGAATTCATAAAATCCTTGAAGCCGATGACACGGCGCGGCAGATACAGAAGCAGCAGGAATCCCACTGTGACCAAACCGGCAAACACCAACGCTTCCGAAGAAGAACAGTTGGCAAAGTCCTCCACCAGATTCTGGCCGCCGTTCAGGTGGCCGGTCCAGATCATAGCTGCGATTGCCGTTGCAATCATGACGACCATGGGCGCAATCAGATCGATGACCTTGCCTTTGGCGTATTTGCCGCCCTCGGTCGGGTCTTTTGTTTCCTGGTTCTGGAACTCTTCCCCGCCGGAGGTGAACAGATCACCTTTGGCCGCGTTCTCTTCATGCTTTTTCATCAGGCCGAAATCGAAGCCTACAATGGAGGTGAAGAACACCATATACAGGGTTAAAATTGCATAGAGGTTGAACGGAATGGTTTTAACGAACATCTCAAAACCGGACATGGAGCTGCCCGCCGGAACGTAAGAGTTGACGGCTGCCGCCCAGGAAGAAATCGGCGCAATGATGCAGACTGGCGCGGCGGTTGCATCAATGATATACGCCAGCTTGGCGCGGGAAACCTTGTACTTATCTGTGACAGGGCGCATGACAGAGCCAACCGTCAGGCAGTTGAAGTAGTCATCCACAAAAATCAGCGCACCGAGCAGAGAGGTCGTTACCAAAGCGGAGCGCTTACTTTTCAGGTGGCCGGAGGCCCACTCACCGTAAGCGCGGGTGCCGCCGGATTCCTGCATGAGCATAACGATCATGCCCAAAAGGATCATGAACATCAGAATGGAAAAATCCACACTATCGATCATTGTGTTAAACAGCGTATCAAACGCAATCCACGGGTGGAATTCTGCCGCCAACAGTGCGCCAAGGGCACACCCCGCAAACAATGACAAATACACTTCTTTGGTCAGCAGTGCCAGCGCAATCGCCACAATGGGCGGCATCAGTGACCACCATGTTCCTACAAACATCCTTTATTCTTTCTTTCCTCTTTTGATCTAATCAAAGTTATTCTAACATATTGTCCATGCCGATTCAATACGTAAAAAATAATATATCCTAGGGCAATACCGCACAATTCTAAGTGCCGATACGGCGAGCGAGGTGCGGCAGCTGCTAAGCCAAAAGCGCAGATAATACTTTGTGTATTATCGAGTATTTTGGCAACGCAGATGCCGTGCCGCAGCCGCCGGAGTGGTGCTTAAGCCGTAAGGCGGGAATTGTGCGGTATTGCCCTAGATAACGTTGTTTATTTTTCCCCTTCTCATTCTCTTTCTTTTGACGCAAGCTGCACCTAAGAATCAGATTTTTTTGCCAGAAATCGATATTTTTTGGTGTATGCCAATACCATCTTGCTGCACTCTATGCTATAATAAAGTTAAATGCCATATAAAAATTGGCCACTACCGCCATTTTTGTCCTATTTTGTTATTTGCTATGCCCAACATCCCGGACCGGACTACAAACGTTCCCCAGAAATCCGCGCCGCAAAGTCAAAAAAGGAGGGCCCACCATGTTCGTCCAGAAAGTACCGCATATCAAGGACCAGTTTTTGACGCAGGAACGCGCCAGCATGGAGCTGGAAAGCGGTCAGATTGCCGTGGGTTGGTATACCAACGAGCAGGACAGCCAGTCTGTTGTACACTCTCACCCGTATTATGAGCTTGTACTGCCCCTGGTGGGCAGCAACGTGCGCTATTCTGTGGACGGCAACATTTATGATATAAACCTGGGGGAAATGATCATCTTCCCTGCCCGGTGCTATCATGCGGGCATGTTCAATATCACGGATAAGATTTCTGAACGTCTGATTGCCCAGATCGACGCCGAGCTATGGCAGGAAGCCCTGCTGGCCAGCGGGCTGGTTGCCCCCACCTGGCTGGGGCAGCTGGTGATCCTGGATGCAGACGCCGTCACCGCATGGGATCTACGCGGCTTATTTGAGCGGATGGCCCAGACCGCTTACTTACACGGCAGCACCCAGCACATGGTGCAGCGGTGCGAGCTGGTGGAGCTTTTGCTGCTGATGGACCAGATTGTGGCCGAGCGCCGCACGGCACCGCCCAGCGCTACAAGTGCCCTAGTTGCCAAGGCCGTTGCTTTTTTGCAGGCCAATTATACCGACCCGAACCTAACCGTTGGCAGCCTTGCCAAATATACCTACACCAGCCCGGAGCATTTGTCCCGCGCGTTCAAAACCTACACGATGGAAAGTGTACACGGCTATTTGACCAACCTGCGCATGCAGCATTGCCGCCGTGCCATTGCAGCCGGCGCCAGTGTGCTGGATGCCTGCAATGCCAGCGGTTTTACCAATTACACCAGTTTTTTGAAAACTTTCCGTAGTTTATACGGCATTACGCCGTCCGAATATCGCAACCAGCTGCGGCGTACGCCGGAGCGGGTTCACTCTACCCCATAAACAATGTAAGCCGCCCGATATCAAGTCTTGGACAACTTTTTTCCAAAATAAATTTGAAAAAGGCACAAAAACAGGCTCATCAAAGCCAAAGCAGTTTTCAATCTGTCCTTGGCTTTGATGAACCTTTATTCAAAAGAAAAGAGCCATCTCAGTTCACTGCATCTCTGCATGACACCTGAAATGGCTCTATCATCACTGTGCTATATATTCGCCCTGGCCCGCTTTGTTTTGGGCAGCTTCTGCTTACTGTTTTTCACTGCCTTTCTATAAAACCCAAAAGGCCGGGCGCTTTATTGCAGCGTCCGGCCCGAAATTGTCTATTGGGTGCGGCTGGGGCAAACCTGCCCAGCCGGTTTACAGGGTAACTTTTTTAGGTTCAACAAACGGAACAACGTGTGCCACTGCCTCCTGCAGGGTAAGGGGAGACTGGTTGTTATCCAGGTCGATCAGCTTATACTTGCGGTTGCCCATGCCAAGCTCCTGCATGTAAGAAAGCTGGCGCAGGCCATGGCGGGTCTTGATGCGCTCCACCAGGTCGTGGTGATCTTCCTCCTTCATGGCATAGATCAGGTCCACGCTGGCCTGGTCAATGGCGCAGATATCCAAAGATGCCAGGATGCCCACGTTGGGGGTAACGACCGGTGCCGCGCTGATGCCCTCGCAGTCGCAGGAGACAGACATGTTGCGCATGACGTTGATGAAGGAGATATGATCCTTAAAGTAATCCACCGTTGCCTTGGCAGATTCCGAGATGCGTTCCATCAGCTCTTCCTCGCTGATGGACCACATGTTGTCAGAGCCGACAGCGGTGTGGATCTCGGCCTTGCCGATGCGGCCATCGGCGCAGCCAATGCCAATGTTCTTGTTGGAACCGCCAAAGCCGCCCATCGTGTGGCCCTTAAAGTGGGTCAGCACCAGCATGGAATCATAGTTCAGCTGGTGGGAGCCAACGTGCATTTCGGTAAACCACTTGCCGTCCTTTACCGGCAGGGCTGCCACGCCGTCCTCGTCCATAATATCCACCGGGCAGAACGTCCAGCCGTTTATTTTCAGGGTTTCGCGGTGCTGTGCGGTGGTGTAGCGGTCGCCCTCGTAATAGGTATTGGTTTCCACAATGGTGCTGTTGGGGATCTGTTCCATCAGGCTCTTGACCCAGGGACGCGGGATGATGTTGGGGCCGTTCTGCTCGCCGGTGTGCAGCTTAACAGCCACCTTGCCGGTCAGGTTGCCCTGAATGGCGGCATATGCCTTTTTCAGGCCCTCTGCCGAAAGATCACGGGTAAAAAACACAACGGATTCGCCGCCGGTGCGCTCTGCATATGGCTGGTAATGCTCGCCGCCAATGCCTGCTTTAACTTCACTCATGGAAAAATTCTCCTCGCTTCAGTAGGCAACGCCGTATCATTCCCGCTTTGCACTCAGAATGATACGGAATTGCTTTTATTGTATCGTTTTCTGTATGTTTTTGCAATATTCAATGTTTGAAATTGCATGGTCAACATATTTTCGACATGCTTAATATTCAACATGCTTCACATATTCACTCTTCTGCTGGTTTACTTTTTCGCATCTTTTGCTCGCCCTTACTTTGTGCTTGCTCAACTCTTAATTCACATTTTTTGGGCACAAACAGCTTTATGCAGTCGGTTCCTTCCAATTTCAACAGCTGGATTTTTCGCTCAACACCACCCGCATAACCGATCAGGCTGCCGTTGGCACCCACCACACGGTGGCACGGGATGATGAGCGAAATGGGGTTATGTCCCACGGCTCCGCCCACCGCCTGGGCGGACATAGAGGCAAGTCCCCGCTGGGCGGCGATCTTTCGGGCGATTTCTCCATAGGTGGTCAGATGGCCGTAGGGGATATCGCACAAGACGCGCCATACCTCTGGTGCTGTTCCAGCAGCGCCCACACTTCCTGCCGGAAGTCTGACCCGATGGGGTGCAGCGGCGGCATAAAATCCGGCATTTTTCCGCTGAAATACACATCCAGCCAGCGCTTTGCTTCGGTCAAGGGCGGGGTTTCGCGCTCCGTGCTCTGCGGGGCCAGGCCCGCCGCATAATACTTTGCGCGGTCAAACCACAAGCCGGTCAGGCCCACTTCATCCGCTGCCAGCAGAATTTCCCCCAAGGGGGACTGATAATGCGCGGTGAACATCATAACATCTACCCCTTCTGTTGTACTTTTGATGTTTTTTCCGTGTGGGAACCAGCGGGTGCTGCCTTTTTGGCCGGGGCTTTCTTTTTAGGGGCATAATCCTTCAACCCCGGCACCGCGCCGCCCGCGGCGGCCCACAGGTAAAGGCTCGCCACGCTGCAATAAGGGCTGAACCGCCTGCGGTACTTTTCAAACAGTTTGCGGTCAATTTTACGGTGATGGTACACCATGCGCAGCCCGCGCTGGATGGCAAGGTCATCATAGCTGAACACATCGGGCCTCTGCATGCAGAAAAGCAAAATCATCTCCGCTGTCCACACGCCAATGCCTTTCAGGGCACTTAACTCCCGGATCACTTCCTCATCCGGCTTCTGCCAGATGCCCTCCAAATCAAACTCACCGTTCTGGATTTTTCGTGCAAAGTCCGTGATGTACTCTGCCTTGCGGCAGCTGATGCCAAGCAGCTGTAATTGCTCGTTCCCTGCTTCCAGAATATGCTCGGCATCCACCGTGCCAAGGGCACCCCGCATGCGCTGCCAGATGGTAGCCTGCGCCTTGGTGGAAATCTGCTGCCCCACAATATGGTGCACCACGGCAGAAAACAGGTCTGTATCCACCTCGCGATTCACCCGGCCCACCTGGGCAATCACCGCCCCAAGTTTTTCATCTTTGCCGCTCAGGTATTCCGTTTCTTCCTGCCCGTATTGAAAGTACATGGTCTTTCCTTTCCTGTGTTCTTTTCGTGTTCTGTGTGTTGGTTTCTGCGTTTATCCTGCCATCATTATACCATGCTTTGCGCGGTTTGGGCATCGGCGGCGAAAGCGTATTTTTTTATGGCAATACCGCATAATTCTAAGTGCCGATACGGCGAGCGAGGTGCGGCAG
>OJMI01001386.1_pt1 | contig 26908 bp, 24 predicted proteins | sample 1597131 | NCBI WGS metagenome assembly OJMI01 (sample SAMEA2452116, study PRJEB22498) | human gut metagenome | reverse complement strand
GGCTAGTCAACCAAGGCTTTTATCAAGCCTCGCTCTTTAGAGCGGGGTAGTTGACGAAGTATTTGCCGAGTTACTTGTTCGAAGACTGCCCCTGAGCGGGGACTTCTTGCTGAAGAATCGGTGCGTCGGCGGGCAGAGGATCGATTCCGGTGACGTGCAGCATCAAAACGAGCGTAAGCGCAACAGCAGTGTAGGCAACCCAGCCGAAGGCGCCGATCATGATCGCGCGTCCCATGAATTTTTTCGTGTAAACCGGCACGTTGTCTCTGACGTACTTGATCTGCTTGATCCCAAGTGAGAAGGTCCAGCTCACCCAAAAGCCGATAAAGAGCGCAATCATCAGATAGCGACCGAAGAATGTGTCGCGGATGAAAGGTTCAGAGAACGTGTAAACGGCAAAAGTGATGAAGGTCCACTTCACCCAACCCATGTTGCGGGCGGCGAGTTCGTCATCTCCGAGTTCACGCCAGTTGAGTCCCTGAAGAAACGCGCCGAACATCGGTGTGAAAAGAAGCGTGAAGAGAACGCTCATCAGGGGACTGAAGAGCGCTGGTACGCGATTGACTTCGTTTGCCGCAGGGCCGTTTTTCTGTTTCTTGTCGGTTTTGGTCATTGAGGTCGAAAAGGCCGTCGGCTGGAACGGCCTTGATGGTCGGAAAAAAAGCTTCGGACGAAATGATACGCGAGTCGGTTCTCGGCTCAAAGCACTCAGGCCGAAACGGCAGGCAGCGATGTGAGGATGCGCGTTCCGTGCAGTTTCAAGGCACTGACGGCCTTTGTAACGGCCTCGATCGCAGCAAGACGCGGGAAAGACTTGCGCCAGACCAGAACGACGCGGCGGCGCGGTACATTGGGTTTTTCAAACTCGAGGATCTTGATCATCGGATTGGATTCGTAATAAGGAACGGCACTAGCCGGAAGCACAGTAAGGCCCAGGCCCTGACTCACCATGTAGACGATTGTCTGCAGGCTGGTCCCCTCGACGGCGCGTTTGGAGAATCCGTCCGAGCGAGCAATGTCCGAGCAAAAGTCGAGAATCTGGTCGCGGAAGCAGTGGCCGCTTCCGAGCAGCAGCATGGGCTCTTCTTTGAGCTGTTCTCTCACAATGCTCTCGTTGCGGCTGATGGGATGATCGGCAGGAACGGCCGCCACGAAATCTTCGTCGTAGAGAGGCTGCATCATGAGGCCGGGCTGAGAGATCGGCAAAGCCATGATGGCGCAGTCGATCTGACCGTTTTTGAGCTGATCGAGAAGCGCGGATGTGTAGTTTTCCGACAGGATCAGCGGCATCATCGGGACGATCGAGTGTACGCTGCCCACCAGTTGCGGCACCAAATAGGGAGCGATGGTGTAGATGACGCCCAGACGCAGAGAACCGGTCAGGGGGTCGCGGCCCTGTGCGGCGCATTCGCGCAACTTGTCGCAGCGAGCGAGGATCTGTTCGGCTTCTTCGACGATGGCCGCGCCCGTGGGGGTGAGCGTCACATCGTTGCTGCGGCGCTCGAAGATCTTGACTTGCAGTTCATCTTCGAGTTTTTTTACGGCAACCGACAGGGAAGGCTGCGAGACGTGGCAATACTCGGCCGCGCGACCGAAATGACGTTCGCGGGCTACGGCCAGAATGTAGCGAAGTTCGTTGAGTGTCATCGAAATTTTCCTTTGCAGTCCGATTGCGTTGGTTGAGCCTTTTCGATGTCAGGCTTGAAGAAAGTTTCCGGAGCCGGCAAACCAGCGACGGGCATGTTGCAGGGCAGACTTCGGATCCGTGGTAAGCCATGTTTGAGCGGCCTGTCGGGCCGCATCCAGCAGTTCGACGTCGGTGTCGAGATCCGCAAATCGCAACAGCGGAGCCCCCGACTGCTTGGCGCCCATGAATTCACCGGGACCGCGCAGCCGCAGGTCTTGCCGTGCGATTTCAAAGCCGTCCGTACTCGAGCGAATGACGGAAAGGCGCTCTTTGCCGACCTCCGAGAGATTAGGAGCATAAAGAAGCAGGCAGAAGCTTTTCTTGCTTCCGCGGCCGACGCGACCGCGCAACTGATGTAATTGCGAGAGGCCGAAGCGCTCGGCGTGCTCAATGATCATTACCGAAGCGTTGGGAACGTCAACGCCCACTTCAATGACGGTTGTCGCGACCAGAATGTCAACTTCACCTGAGCTAAAGGCGTTCATGATGCTTTGTTTCTCTTCGGCCGACATCGCACCGTGCACGAGCGCCACGCGGCAATCCGGCAATTCCTGCTGCAGGGCGTCATGGCGAAGCGTTGCCGCAGTCAGGTCTGATTTTTCGCTGTCTTCGATCAAAGGACAGACCCAGTAGACCTGAGAGCCCGAGGAAACTGCACGCTGAACCGCTGATGTAACCTCGGCCGTTCGATCCATACTGATGAGCGTAGTCACAATCGGCGTTCTGCCCGGCGGCAATTCATCAATGACGGAAACATCGATGTCGGCAAGGTAGCTCATCGCGAGCGTACGCGGAATGGGCGTAGCCGAAAGCATAAGCAGATGCGGTAGCGTCCCTTCCTGAACAGCGTTTCGAAGTTTGAGTCGTTGTTCGACGCCGAAACGGTGTTGCTCGTCAACGATCGCGAGTCCCAGTTTGTGGAATTTGACGGCGTCCTGAATGAGCGCGTGGGTGCCGATTACGACTTGCGATTGGCCGGAAGCGACCATGTCTTGACGCAGTACCTTTTCCTTGGTGCGCAACGAACCGGTAAGGAGCACGACTTTCACGCCGAGCGGCTCGAGCAGGGGCTTGAGTTTAAGGTAGTGCTGCTCGGCAAGAATTTCGGTGGGAGCCATGAGGGCCGCTTGGTAGCCGCTGTCAACCGCCTGAAGAGCGGACAAGGCCGCGACAATCGTTTTTCCGCAGCCGACGTCACCCTGAACCAAACGGTTCATAGGAGCGTTTTGCGCAAGGTCGTTGTAAATCTCCACAAGGACGCGCTTTTGCGCTCCTGTTAGAGAAAAGGGAAGACTTGCGGTGAGCTTCTCGCGCAGATTGCCGTGGGTGCCCAAGAGACGAGGCGCTTGCAGTTCGCTTTTGACCTCTCGCGCGTAGCGAAGTGTGAGCTGTTGAGCCAGAAGCTCGTCGAACTTCAGACGGCGCCATTCGGGGGTTCGTCTTTCACTGTATGCCTCATAATCGGCGCCCGGAGACGGGTGGTGCAAACTTTTGAGTGCTTCGCGAAGCGTAGGCAGCGAAAGGGATTGTGTGAAGCTCGCGGGGACGATGTCGGTGAGATCAACGTCAAGCATGGCACGGTCAATGCGTTTTCTCAACCAAGTCTGGGTGATATGTTCGCCGGCAGGATAGACGGGGGTGAGCGTCGACGGAAGCTCGGACGTGTCCGTAATCGGATCTTTGATTTTTGGGTGCAGCATCTGAAGGCCGCCGCCGAATTGAACGGGCTGCTGCTGCACTTGGCCGGACAGTCTCAATAAGGTTCCGCTCTTAAAGCGTTCGCGCATTTTCGGATAGAAATGCAGGAAACGGATCTCGATGTTTGCCGTGCCATCCGAAACGGAGGCGATAAGTTGCATGAATCGGCCGCCCTGTGTGCGGCTTGAGATGACGGTCCCCTGAATCTGAGCCCAGTCGCCCGCTTTGAGGTCGCAAATCCGCGTGATGCGGGTTTCGTCCTCGTAGCGCAGCGGCAGGTGAAGGACAAAGTCCCAATCGTTGATCAACCCCATGCGAGCGACACGTTCGGCAACGGAAACCGTCTCTGCTTTTTTCTTCGCAGGCTTCTCGTTGGTGTTTGATTTTATTGAGGATTTCGATGTCTGCGGCATGGTTTTCAACGAAAAGGGGCGAATTTATTTGCCTTCAAACTCTTTGTTTTCGATTATCTGATCAAATGACGGCAATGGCTTCGACTTCCACAAGCGCCCCCTTGGGCAGTGCCGCGACCTGCATGCAGCTGCGAGCAGGGTAGGGAGTGGGAACGTGAGCGGCCATGACTTCGTTGACCTGAGAGAAATCATTAATGTCGGTGAGAAAGATCGTGAACTTGACGACATCGGTCATTTTGGCGCCCGCTTGAGCCAAAACTGCCTCAAGGTTGTCGAACGCGCGGTTCGCTTGAGCGACGACGCCTTCGACCATCGTACCGGTGGCGGGATCCAGACCGATCTGCCCGGAGCAGTAGACGGTGTTGCCGGCCTTGATGGCCTGGCTGTAGGGACCGACGGCAGCGGGAGCCTTGGGAGTCGAGATAACGGTGTTCATGGCAGTCTCCAGTCAGAATTGAGTCAACGGACGAAACGGTGTCCGACCGCATCATCCTAGCAAACTTCAGAGGACGATAGATTCTTTCAATCGACAAGGCGGCGGTATTCGTTCCCCATTGAATGTCGAAAAGCAATTGGAGATTTATCCTGTTTTTGGTGGAAAATACCCACTAATAGGTAGATTGTTAGCGTTTTACTACAGAAAACAGATGACATTTGATTAAATGCAAACTTTTTGAAAATTGCAAAGATTTGATTAAGCTATTGTTTTTGAAAGAAAAACCAATGACTATAGGATAACTATCCTAGGGTTTTTCCCGATAGTTCGGAGGGGGTAGAAAAACTAGACTGCGGTCCGAACGAGGCTGTCTGGCAAAGTCGCGCGCGTATGCGGAAGGCTATTACCGTTGGTATCCCTGTAAAATCCACTGGGAGATAAACCGATTCAGACTGTCCTCAAACGGTTGGATGCGGCGGCATTGTCGGCCTTCTGGGCGGACACGAATCTCACGATGCCGAGGCATGCAAGGTTGTCGTAGCTTCTACCGGCAACCTGACGACTTCGATCGAAATCAAGTCGGATGTGTAAAAGCGTTCGGCTTGTTTTGGGTTTTATCAGTGAGATTCTTTTTTGCGCTGGCGATGTGAATTCCTGCGGGTTTACCATATCGGGCGCCTGCCGGAGCGGAAAAACGCCGCATTGGCAGAATCTGAGGAAGATGTAAGTTAATTGACCCTGCTGTTGAGGGCACAGCGAGAGTTGTGCTCTTGTTCAAGCGGATCCTCTTAACGGATCAAGGAGACCTTGAAATGAAGATTGTTTACACCGACGTACTGGTGATCGGTGGCGGTCTGGCTGGTCTGCGTATGGCAGTTGCTGCCAAGCGCCGCGGTCACGACTCCATCGTTTTGTCGCTGGTGCCTCCGAAGCGTTCGCACTCGAAGGCGGCGCAGGGCGGCATGCAGGCATCCCTGGCTAACGTCATTAAGGGTGTTGGCGACAACGAAGACGTCCACTTCGCCGATACCGTTCGCGGTTCGGACTGGGGTGCTGACCAGGACGTGGTTCGCATGTTCGTGAACACCTCGCCGAAGGCTGTGCGTGAACTGGCTGCTTGGGGCGTGCCCTGGAGCCGTATCACCCCGGGCGATCGCCAGGTGATTATCAATGGTGAAAAGGTCACCATTACCGAACGTAAGGAAGCTGCCGGCCTGATCGGCCAGCGTGACTTCGGTGGTACCAAGAAGTGGCGTACCTGCTTCGTGTCTGACGGCACGGGCCACGCCATGCTGAACGCTGTTTCCGACCGTGTTATCGCCGAAAAGGTGCCGGTCATTGAACGTGTTGAGGCTCTTTCTCTGATTCATGACGGCAAGCGTTGCTACGGTGCTGTGGTTCGTGATCTGATCACGGGCGAACTTTACGCATACGTTGCCAAGGCTACGGCTATCGCCACGGGCGGCGCCGGCAAGCTCTTCCGCGTGACGACCAACGCTCAGATCTGCGAAGGTACCGGTCACGCACTGGCTCTGGAAAGCGGCGTTGCCGGCCTCGGCAATATGGAAGCCGTCCAGTTCCACCCGACCGGCATCTTCCCGGCCGGCATTCTGGTTACGGAAGGCTGCCGCGGTGACGGCGGTCTGTTGCGCGACGTCGACGGCCATCGATTCATGCCCGACGTTGAACCCGAAAAGAAGGAACTCGCTTCCCGCGACGTGGTTTCCCGCCGCATGGAAGAACGCATTGCTCAAGGCAAGGGCGTCAAGGGCCGCTTCGGTGAACACATCTGGCTCGACATCACGTTGCTTGGCGAACATCACATCAAGCACAACCTGCGTGAAGTGTATGAAATCTGCCACTACTTCCTCGGCGTTGACCCGACGAAGGAATGGATCCCGGTCCGTCCGGCTCAGCACTACACCATGGGCGGTGTCCGCACCAACTACACGGGCGAATCCCGTCAGTTGAAGGGTCTGTTCGCTGCCGGTGAAGCTTCCTGCTGGGATATGCACGGCTTCAACCGCCTCGGTGGTAACTCCGTTGCCGAAACCGTGGTTGCCGGCATGATCGTCGGTGAATTCATCGCCGACTTCTGCGACAAGCCCGAAAACGGCATTGACATCCCGACTTCCGTGATCTACGACTCCATCGCGAAGGTTCAGAACGAACTCGACGGCTTCATCAAGAACGCCGGTACGGAAGACATGGTTGCCATCCGCACCCGCATGCAGGACCTGATGACCAGCAAGATCGGCATCTTCCGTCGCGGCGAAGACATGGAAAGCGCTGTTGCCGAACTCGAAGACCTCCTCAAGAAGACCTACAAGGTCTCCGTCAAGGACAAGGCCGGCAACAACCCCGAACTCGTTTACGCCTATCGCACCCGCAAGATGCTCAAGGTCGCTCTGGCTATCGCCTGCGGCGCTGCTGCTCGTAAGGAAAGCCGTGGTGCTCACTTCCGTGAAGACTACCCGGTTCGTAACGACGCTGAATGGCTGTGCCGTACGATCGCAACGTGGAAGAACGAAAACGATACGCTGCCGACGCTTTCCTACGAAAAACTCGATGTCAGCAAGATGGAACTGCCGCCGGGCTGGCGTGGTTACGGTGCTAAGAATTACATCGATAACCCCGAAACCCCGAAGCGTCAGGCCGAAGTCGATGCCATCCGCGCCAAGATGGAAGCCGAAGGTGCCGACCGCTATGCTATTCAGGATGCGATCATGCCGTTCCACGACCTGCTGCCGAAGCGCCTGCAGGGTAAGAACGAACGCATCGATGAACCCCTCGCTTAATTACTAGGAGCTGACTTAAATGAGTACTCAAGTGAAGAAGCAGCACCGCATGCTCAAGATCAGCATCCTGCGCTACAACCCGGCTGATCCTGCAAGCGTGCCGCACATGCAGACGTTTGAATGCGAAGAAGCTGATTCGATGACGCTGTTCATTCTTCTGAATGAACTCCGCGATCACCAGGATCCGACTCTTCAGTTCGACTTCGTGTGCCGTGCTGGTATCTGCGGCAGCTGCGCGATGCTGATTAACGGTAAGCCCGGTTTGGCTTGCCGTACGCTGACCCGTGACCTCCCGACCGAATTCACGCTCGCTCCGTTGCCCGCGTTTGAATTGATCGGTGACTTGTCCGTTAACACCGGCAAGTGGATGCGCAACATGTCCGAACGCATGGAAACGTGGGTTCACATGAAGTCTGAAGAAGTTGACCTTCGCAAGAAGGAAGAGCCGATGGATCCCCAGCTCGCTGAAGACATCTATCTGCTCGACCGCTGCGTGGAATGCGGTTGCTGTATCGCCGGTTGCGGTACGGTTCGCCTGCGCCCGGACTTCGCTGGCGGCGTTGCCATCAACAAGATCGCTCGCTTCCGCCTCGATCCGCGTGACACCCGTAACGACGGCGACTTCTACGACGTTATCGGTGACGATTCCGGTGTGTTCGGCTGCATGTCGTTGCTCGCCTGCCACGACTTCTGCCCGAAGGATCTGCCCTTGAAGACCCAGATCGCGTTCATCCGTCGCAAGATGGCCGAGCAGGGTATCAAGAACTACGATAAGGTTCTTCCCACGCCGAAGACTGGTAAGAAGATCCCGATTAAGGCTGCTTAATCCTCTTCTTTACCAGAACTTCGATCGACTTCCTTCGGGATGAGATCGGAGACAATAAGTTCCGCTTCTCGATTTTTTCGGGGGGCGGAATTTTTTTTTCGTCTGAGATTTTGAGGCAGGTGCGAATCACGGGCAAGCCTGATGAGCGACGTTGGATCTACTAAAAAAGAACAGTCCGGAGTTGTCGAAACCGACAGCACCGGTTAGGGACACTGGCTTGCTAACCTGAACCGAAATGACCATGGAAGGAGTCAATCCTGAGACATTGTCTCGAGGTGGATACAGGAATGTTTCGGAGTTAAACCGTCCGAACGACAGATCGGGGAAGATCAGTTGCGAACGACGAAAGCCGACATCTGATGGTTCAACTGAAGATGTAGTGTGGTACCAAAAAAGGGGTAACCCGCTCTTGGTGACGATGCTTTTGATCAAAAGATGACACGAATATATCGAAATATTCTTTGAAAACAGTAGATTAGTTGGCGTTAAAGGAGGGCAGATCCAGCGGCCGGAAGATGCAGAAAGTGCTTTTAGCGTGTGCAGGAATTGAGCAGAAAACACAACAGATGGTGGTTTTGACACCAAAAGGCGTAAAAAAAAGGGGAAAGAGGAAGATGTTTGTTACCCCTATCGGAGTAATAAGAAAGACGATATGCGCCTTTTTTGATGCAAGTCAGAGTGCCAAAATCACCTTTACACATTTGACAAAAGGTGAGGCCTCGGTTGGGGCAAATAGCGAAAAATGCCCCAAAATCAAGCGCTTTGCAAAGCTAGCAGCTATCTAAGTGAAATGTTGTAGAGACGAACACGTGCAGGAGGGTGTTCGAAAACCGAAAAAAGCGTGTTCCCATTTCGAAACTAAGGCGTATTATCTACCTCACAGAAAGTTGGTGCGCATCCAGTGGTGCGCTCCTCGGATCTGTTTCGAAGCTTCGCTGTTCAGACCACGTGTTCGAAAGGACATGGAACAGAGAAGGTTGAAAAATTTCGCGACCGATCAAACTCACGACAGATCGGTCGGGAACAACTCGATAAATTGAGGAGCAAATTTAAATGTCTCGCTTTGAAAGTGACTTCCTTGGTCAGCTCGAAATTCCCGATGATTGCTACTATGGCGTTCAGACGCTCCGTGGCAAGGAAAACTTCCATATCACGGAAATGTCGAACAACATGGAACCGTTCTTCCTGATCGCTTATGCGTATGTGAAGAAGGCTGCCGCTTTGACCAACAAGGAACTCGGCACGATCCCGGCTGATGTCGCTGACGCTCTCGTCTGGGCCTGCGATGAATTGATCGCTGGCAAGTATCAGGATCAGTTTGTGACCGACTGGCTGCAGGGTGGTGCTGGCACTTCGACGAACATGAACGTCAACGAAGTGATTTGCAACCTGGCATGTGAAAAGCTCGGCACGGTTAAGGGCGACTCCAAGCGCGTTTCCCCGAACGATCATGCCAACTTCGGTCAGTCCACGAACGACACGTACCCGACGGCTCTTCACCTGATGTTCCTCCTGCGTAGCAACGTGCTGCTCAAGGCTGTTGAAGATCTGGTCAATGCCTTCTTCAAGAAGTCTGAAGAATTCAAGGGCGTGCTCAAGATGGGTCGTACCCACCTGCAGGATGCTGTTCCGATGACGCTCGGCCAGGAATTCCATGGCTGGGGCTTCACGATTCAGGACGAACTCAAGGTCATCCGCGAAGCTCAGGAACACCTCAAGACGATCAATCTCGGCGCTACCGCTATCGGTACCTGCGTGACGTCGCACCCGGATTACCCGGCTAAGGCTTCCGCCAAGCTGGCCGAACTCACCGGCATCGACTTCAAGAACAGCGAAGACCTGATCGCCTGCACGAGCGACTGCGGTTCCTACGTGGCTCTGTCGAGCGCCATGAAGAGCCTTGCTGTCAAGCTCACCAAGGTTTGCAACGACATCCGTCTGCTTGCCTCCGGTCCGCGTTGCGGTCTCGCCGAACTGAACCTGCCGCAGCTGCAGCCGGGTTCCTCCATCATGCCGGGTAAGGTTAACCCCGTTATCCCTGAAGTGACGAACCAGGCCAGCTTCCTGGCTATCGGTCTCGACACCACGGTGATGCTTGCCGCTTCTGCCGGCCAGCTCGAACTCAACGTGATGGAACCCGTGATCACGTTCGCTCTGTTCATGCAGATGCGCGTGCTCACCAACGCCTGCAACGCGCTGCGCACGAAGTGCATCGACGGTATCACCGCCAATGCCGAACGTACCGCTCAGATGGTTATGAACTCCTGCGGTATCGTCACCCTCTTGAAGCCGCACCTCGGCTACAAGGTTTGCTCTGAAATGGCACACGAGTGCTATCACACGGGCAAGTCTCTGCACCAGGTTGTTGTGGAAGAACGCAAGCTTCTCACTCAGGAAGAATGGGACGCCACGTTCAATCTGCAGAACCTGATTGCACCGAAGTTCGTTCAGTAATCTGATCTGAACTACGGAAATCCTTGAGGCGGTCTCCGGAATCCGCCTCAAGAGATCTGAAACTGCAGAGCGGCCGTGACCTTCGTTGCGAGCTGCTCTGTGGCATAAATAAAACAAAGTTGTTAACAACCCTTTGGAGATGCCATGGATATCATGCTTATTCTTCAGATAATCGTACTTCTCGGTGCGATTTTCATCGGTGTTCGCCTCGGCGGCATCGGTATCGGCTACGCCGGCGGTGCCGGTGTGCTGGTTTTGGGGCTGTGCCTCGGCATGAAGCCGGGTAACATTCCCTGGGACGTGATCTTGATCATCACCGCCGTGATCGCTGCTATTTCCGCAATGCAGCTCGCCGGCGGCCTCGATTACCTCGTCCAGATTGCTGAACGCATCCTTCGTTCCAATCCTAAGTACATCAACTATCTGGCTCCTATTGTGACCTATGTGCTGACGATCTTCGCCGGTACCGGCCACACCGCCTTCTCGATGATCCCGGTTATCGTTGAAGTTGCTAAGGAACAGAAGATTCGTCCTGTTTGCCCGCTGTCTATCGCTGTGGTTTCGTCCCAGATCGCCATTACGGCTTCTCCGGTGTCGGCTGCTGTGATTTACATGACCGGCGTTCTGGAACCCTTCGGCTGGTCCTATCCCGCCTTGCTGGGTATCTGGATTGTGACGACCTTCATCGGCTGCATGCTCACCGCTTTTGTGATGACCATGATTCAGAACCTCGACCTCGACAGCGACCCCGTTTACAAGGATCGTCTGGCTAAGGGTCTCGTGAAGGCTCCTGAAGGCGCTCGTACGTACAACCTCAAGCCCGGTGCCAAGCTCTCCGTCGGTATCTTCCTGATCGGCGTTCTTTGCGTGGTCCTCTATGCCTCCGCCATTTCGCCGGCTGTTGGCATCGTCAAGAATGTGGTCGTCGGTCGTGACGCTGCCATCATGAGCTTGATGCTCTTGGTCGGTTGCGGTATTACCGTTGCTTGCAAGATTGACGTTGGTAACGTTGCTTCCACGTCCGTGTTCAAGTCCGGTATGGTGGCTATCGTCTGCGTGCTCGGCGTTGCTTGGCTCGGTGACACGTTCGTGTCCGGTCACTCCGCTGAAATCAAGGAATTCTCCGCTGCAACCGTTGCTCAGTATCCGGCTCTGCTTGCTGTGGTGTACTTCTTTGCTGCTATGCTCCTGTACTCGCAGGCTGCTACTGCTAAGGCCATTACGCCTGCTGTCGTTGCTGCTCTCGGCATTTCCGCCAGCAACCCGGGCGACTCCTACATGCTGGTTGCTTCCTTCGCAGCTGTGTCCGCTCTGTTCGTTCTGCCGACCTACCCGACGCTTCTGGGCGCCGTGCAGATGGACGACACGGGTACGACCCGCATCGGCAAGTGGGTGTTCAACCACGCCTTCTTCCTGCCTGGCGTGCTCGCCATTGTGTTCTCCGTGGCACTCGGCTTTGCTGCCTGCGCACTGTTCTAATTGCGAGTCAATGAAGCGCTTTGCCTAAAGCAGGCGCTTCCGACAAACAAATAGGCAAATCAAGGATCCCTGTCAGAAATGGCGGGGATCTTTGTTTTTCTTGTAACACTGTTTTAGCAACGAGGCACAAAAGTGTTTTGGATTTTGGGGGTCGACCTAGGAAAATGTTTCGAAAATCAATGGACTAGGGCAGGAGAGGGAACTTAAGGGCAGCCGGCTACTGCGCATTGACAATTGGTCACCGCGGATCGGTCTTTGTTATCGTTTTTCCTATTTAGCGTGGTAGCATCAAAGCCATTATGCTAGACACTGTCTCCACCATTGCTCTGTGGGCCATTCCCGCAATTTTGGCCATTACGTTGCACGAAGCAGCGCACGGTTACGTCGCTAAGCTTTGCGGCGACCGTACGGCCTGGGTGCTCGGCCGCGTCACGATGAACCCGATTCGGCACATTGATCCGGTCGGGACACTTTTGGTGCCCGGCGTTTTGTTGCTGGGAAGCTTGATCAGCGGGGGCTCAAGTTTGTTATTCGGGTGGGCAAAGCCCGTACCGGTCAACTTCAGACTGCTGCGCAATCCCAAGACGGACATGATTTGGGTTGCTTTGGCCGGTCCCGGTTGTAACTTCATTCAGGCGCTGCTTTGGGCGCTGGCACTCAAACTGTTCATCGGCATGATGCCGACGCAGGCCGCCGCTCAACTTTTGTTCGATTTCTGCTATGCAGGCATCTCTGTGAACCTGATGCTCATGGCGTTCAATCTGTTGCCGATTCTTCCGTTGGACGGAGGACGCATCGTTTCGGGGCTGTTACCGCTTAAAACCGCGATTTCTTATCAGAGAACCGAGCCCTGGGGCATGGGCATTCTGCTGATTTTGATCGTGACGGGGCTCGTTGGGTATTTTGTGCGGCCCTTCATGATGTTCGGCAGCTGGCTTGTGAACGCGATTTTCTGACGTTGACAAAGAGGATTTGAACGATGGCTGCAGACCTGACGACTAAAGCTGATTTGCCAAGCGCCTGGCTCATTCGCTTCTCACCGTATCTGAAGGCCGGCACGCGTGTTCTTGAAATTGCAAGTGGAAACGGACGCAATACGCGTTTTCTAGCGGGACTCGGCTGTAAGGTGACGGCGGTGGACATCAATCCCGCACCGGAACCGGTTGAAGGCGTTCAATACATCCGCAAGGATTTGGAAAAAGAGGACTGGATATTTGAGCCTGAGTCGTTTGACGCTGTGATCGGCATCAACTACCTCTGGAGGGCGCGTTTCGCGGCCTTGTGCGACTGTGTCAAGCCCGGAGGCTTTTTCCTGTATGAGACATTTACGAGGCATCAGACGATGCTCAATTTCGGGCCCAAGAACCCTCAGCATTTTCTAGAAGACCGAGAGCTGCTGTCCATGGTTCCTCATGAGTGGCATATATTGGCCTACGAAGACGGCCGCACGGACAACGATCGCTATCTGCAGCGCATCGCCGCCGTGAAGCCGCGGCATAATGAGATTGAGCGTTTGGACGTATGCGCCAGACGCTGAAAAAAGAATTCGAAGCAGACACCCACGGGCGGCGGGTGTGATAAGCGCCGCCAAGAAAAAGGCATGGAGTACATCTCAATGGCCAATACAACAACTCTTACTGCTCCCGGGCAGCAGGCCGGTCTGAACGAGTGGCTTGACTACATCGGCAAAATCCATGAAAAGCCCATGGATCTCGGCCTTGAGCGCATGAAGGACATGATTGCGCGCATGGGCATCGAATTTATTTGCCCGGTGTTCACGGTCGCAGGCACCAATGGCAAGGGTAGCACCTGTGCATTGTTGGAGTCCGTTCTGCGTTACGCGGGGTATCGCGTGGGTATGCATACGTCGCCGCATCTGTTGCGCTTCAACGAACGTTGCGTGATTGCCGGAGACGAGGTGGACGACGAAACGCTCATCGAGGCGTTTAAGGAAGTCGACAAGGCCCGCGGGGAGACGCCGCTTACCTATTTTGAATTTACGGGTTTGGCTATTTTGCGCATTTTCCAGAAAGCGCATCTCGACGCCGTGATTCTTGAAATCGGTCTGGGCGGACGCCTTGACGCGATGAACGCGATTGACACCGACTGCGCCATTCTGTGCAGCATCGGTATCGATCATTCGGCCTATTTGGGCGACACGCGCGAGAAGATCGGCTGGGAAAAGGCTCACATCTTCCGCCATGGCAAGCCGGCTATCTGCACGGATCCGAATCCGCCCGAATCCGTGACGGAATACGCCCACGAACTTCTGGCTCCGATCTACGTCTGGGGCAAGGATTTTCTTACGTACCGTCACCACGGTTTGTGGGATTTCGAAATGGATCAGCGATCCATGGCAACGATTAACACGACAGAATGGCGCAATCTGCCCAAGCCCGCCATTTCGGGCGTTGCACAGTTGCAAAATGCCGCGGGCGCTCTTGCTGCGCTTGCCGTTATGCAGGATTTCCTGCCGGTGACCCGTTCGGCCGTGGTCGAAGGTCTTGAAAACGTCGTCATTGCCGCTCGCTTTGACAAGGTCAAGGACTGCGACGAATACGGCGCAAGTGTCACGATTGACGTCGGGCACAATCCCCAGGCTGCCGAAGTGCTTGCCGAAAACCTTGCGCGCAGCACATCGCCCAACGACAAGGTCTGGGCTGTTTTCGGCATGTTTGCCGACAAGGACATGGTCTCGGTTGCCAAAATCATGAACCGACACATCGACCGTTGGTTCGTGACGGGCCTTCCGAAGCCGCGCGGTGCAGAAGCGGTTGAGCTGATGGATGCGATGCAGGAAGGCGGTGTTGACATGGGCAAGGTGGTGACCTGCAGTTCGGTCGACGATGCCATTCGCAAAGCTTTGAAAGAAAGTCTCACCGAGGGGCCCGAGACTGTTAAAATTATCGGATTCGGCTCTTTCGTGACGGTCGCTGGAATCATTGAGTCTCTCAAGCACGACCTTCGCGAGGAACAGCTCGCCGCAGCCCAGGTTAAGTAACCGACTTTAAGCGGCAGCAATAAAAGAGGGCCCGTACCGGAAGAACCGGTTCGCGGGTCCTTTTTTTGATGCACAATTTCGTTTGTGGTTTCCTTTATCGCCTGATATCTTCGCCGGTTTCGTTTGCATGATCGACAAGTTTCAAAAACTGTTTGGCCCCAATCCTCCTCGCGGAGGAGCCGTGCGCGCGAGTTCGCCTCTGGAGGATCTGGATCTCGGAGCCGAAGACGAAAAGCATCGCAAACAGATTGCCCGCGTCAAGAACAAGCGCCGCCTGATCGGACTGCTCGCCATTGTGGCGGCGGTGACGGTTGTGGCGCCCGCTTTGTTCGAGCCCAACGAGATGTACTCTCAGCGCGGGGCAAAACTCGAAATCCCGTCGCTGCAGGACAACACTGCCGCCAAGGTTGTGCCGCTTAATCGCAAGGAAAAGCCCGCGCAGTCTCTGCCTCCCGATGTCACCACGACCGAGCCTTCGGCCGCACGCAGTCTCAAGAGCGATAATCCGGTGAAGGCCGGCGCCAAGTCCATCACAACGCCGGAACAAAAGCCGGCCGAGCCGCCCAAGGTAGCGACAAAGCCAGAAAAGGGCAAAGGTCAAGTGACCAAGGCGGAGCAAGCGCCCAAGTCTGCCTCCGGACCGCTGCGTGCGGTCACCAACGGTCGCTATTTCATTCAGGTGGTAGCCACCAGCAAGAAGGAGTCGGCTGAAAAGGTGGCCGCCGATCTGCGAAAATTAGGCTTGCCGACCTACACGGAAATCGTTCGTCGCCGTGGCAGCGATCTCTGGCGCGTGCGAGTCGGCCGCTTCGCGACGGAAGACGACGCCAAGCGCGCCTTGGATATTTTGGCTCTCAACGCAATCAGCAACGGCGGCGTGCATACGGAAAGCAAATAGGCTAGAGCAGAACAATGAATGAAATTGATTGGGTCATTTTGGCCGTTTTGTTTTTCTCGACGATTCTGGGGGTCTCCCGAGGCGTTGTGCGTGAGATTCTCGCCATCGTCGGTTGGGTGCTCGGCATCTTCCTGTCGTTGCGTTTTGCGCCGGAGCTTGCCGAACTCATCCCGCTGCCGTCCGTGTCGATTCTGATTCGCACGGCTTTTGCCGCCGTGGGCATCGTGGTGGTGACGCTCTTTACGATCGGCATTGCAGGAAAGATTTTCTCCAAGCTTTTGGCCGCTGCCTCGATCAGTTTTGAGGATCGTGCGATCGGAGCCGTGTTCGGTCTGATGCGCGGAATTGTGATTGTTTGCGCCGTGGTTTTCGTCATGGGATTGACGAGCGCCGTGAAGACCGGGTATTGGCGCAACTCGGTCCTGATTGTGCCCGCCGAGCGGGTGATCGACTTCTCGCTGCCGTACTTGCCGGCAACGATAGCGGACATGCGCGCCAAGAAAAGTTTTTAACGATAACGCCGGTCTACCGTTTGTCGGGACCGGCGTTAAATTTTTTGAAATTTTTGAAGCGAATCAGAGACCTGTCAGGTACAATTCGCGCTCTTTTTTAATGTTGCCTTGAGGATTAAAGGGAAATGTGCGGCATTGTCGGCATGATCAGCCAGAAACCGGTCAACCAGCGTATTTACGATGCATTGCTGCTGTTGCAGCATCGCGGTCAGGACGCTGCCGGTATCGGAACTCTTGACGGGCTGACCTTTCACATGCACAAAGCCATGGGGCTTGTGCGAGATGTGTTCAGGACTCGCAATATGCGTGACTTGACGGGATGTGCCGGCATCGGTCACGTTCGCTATCCTACGCAGGGGTGCGCGAGCTCCAATGAAGAAAGCCAGCCGTTCTACGTGAACGCCCCGTACGGTATTCTCTTTGCTCACAACGGTAACCTCACCAACGCGCAGGAAGTCGCAGCAGAGCTCTACAACCAGGACCGTCGCCACATCAATACTTCGAGCGACTCGGAAGTGCTGCTCAATGTACTGGCCGACGAACTCATGAAGATTGTTCCGCCGTCGGGCTACTTCACCGCCGAAGTGGCTTTCGAGGCCGTCAAAGGCGTGCACAAGCGCGTCAAGGGCGCCTACGCGGTGGTCGCTCTGATTGCCGGCAAGGGTCTTCTCGCTTTCCGCGATCCCAATGGCATCCGTCCGCTTTGCTTCGGCACGCAAAAGCAGGCCGACGGTACGACCGACTATCTCGTAAGCTCCGAATCCGTCACGATGGTGGGTCTGGAATACGACTTCGTTCGCGATCTTGCTCCGGGTGAAGCCATCTTCATCTCGAAGGACCGCGAATTCTTTAGCTGCCAGTGCGCTGAAAATCCGCAGCTCAATCCCTGCGCCTTTGAATACGTCTACTTTGCTCGTCCCGACAGCTACATCGACGGCATCAGCGTCTACGGCGCCCGTTTGCGTTTGGGCGAATACCTTGCCAATGAAGTGGCAGAACACCTCAATTTGCGCGACATTGACGTCGTGATGCCGATTCCCGACTCAAGCCGTCCGTGCGCGCAGCAACTTGCCGAAAAGCTCAAGCTCACCTACCGCGAAGGCTTCATCAAGAACCGCTACGTCGGCCGCACCTTCATCATGCCCGGTCAGGAAATGCGCAAAAAGAGCGTGCGTCAGAAGCTCAACGCGATGCCCGTGGAATTTGCCGACAAAAACATTCTTCTGGTCGATGATTCGATCGTACGCGGTACGACCATGCGTGAAATCGTGCGCATGGCCCGTGAGTCCGGCGCCAAGAAGGTCTATGTGGCATCGTCCGCTCCGCGCGTGATGTACCCCAACGTGTATGGCATCGACATGCCGACGCGTTCGGAGCTCATTTGCGGCCACGGTGCTACGGCCGAAGAGGTGGCCCGTCAGATCGGCGCCGACGCCGTGATCTTCCAGACGGTCGAAGGTCTCAAGGGTGCTTTGAAAGACCTCAATCCGAATATCACCCGCTTTGACTGCTCTTGTTTCGACGGCGAATATGTGACGGGCGACATTGATGCGGCCTACCTCGACAAACTCGAAGCCAGCCGCTCCAAGCCTGCCAAGCCCGCCAAGGACGACGAAGAATAAGCTGAAAAAAAGTAGGCCGGCGAACCTCGAAGAGGGCGTCGGCCGAAGCAAAGCTGTGGCGCAGAATCTTTAAACAGATCTGCGCCTTTTTTAGGCGCGGTGCAGATCACGCCAGCGAACTTTGATGCGATCGGCGATTTCAGCCAGACGGCGCTCGCACAAAATCCAGTTGCGCTCGAGCGTTTCGTCGGACTCTTCGCAGACGCCTTCCATGGAGGCTTTTTCAAACTTGTGCACGCCGAGTTCTGTAAAGACCGCAATCACGGCCTTGTCTGCGTGATTGAGCGTCTCGCGGGAACCGCCGGTCTGAAAGCCGGAGCTGCCGGAACTTTGCAGTAAGACGACGAGCTTGTTATGCAGAAGACCGTAGACTCGTTTTGCGTTGCGGCCTTCACCGAAGGTATAGGTTTTGCCCTCGCGGACGATGTTGTCGATCCAGGCCTTCAAAGGGGCGGGGATGCCGAAGTTGTATACCGGGCAGGAAATCACGAGAACGTCGGAAGCAAGGACTTCACTGACGAGTTCCTCGCTTTCCTTGAGGCGCTCGATTTGATCGGGCGTGCGGCTTGCGGCGGGAGTTCTGGCGGCTTGCAGGAACGACTGATCAATCATTCCGGGCGGCTTGGCGGCTACGTCGCGCTCAACGATCTTGACGCCGCGTCCTCGGACGGTCTCGCGCAGGATGCGAGCCATCTTTCGCGTATACGACCCCTGGTTTTCCTTGCGGATCTCAGAAGCGAACGCGCTCGAGTGGATGAAGAGGATTTGCGGCATTGAAACGATCCTTTCTTGTTTCTGAAAATGTATGACAAATGGGCATACAGCGTAACAGACAAAGGCAAAAAGAGCTGTGGAGTAGGTCGAAAATCCTGAAAAGAATTATTCTCACATAGGCAAAACTGCCCAATTTGACTAGGGAAAAATACGGAGTTCTGCTTCGGAAGATGCATTTTTGGCCTGGCTGAGTCAATTTTGAAAGAAGATTGGCCTGCTGAGGTTTCCGTGACTTCTGTAAGAACGATCATTTTCAGGGTTTAGCTATTACATAGCTATCGAAACACTTAAAAATTTCAATATTGCTCTTAATTTGATTGTTTATACGAAATCAGAGTCAAACGAAAAGGCCGGTTGCATCTGGGTGATTTCTTTCTCGGCAATGCCGGCTTCGCGTGCTTCCGTCTTCCACTGAGAGACGACTTGAGCTGTTTCGCGAGCGATTCGTTCGGCCCTATCCGAAGGTATGCTCCAGTCGGAGACACATTCCAAAAGAGCGCTCGGAGCGATATCGCGGCACCTGCACCCGTAGGAGAGCGTCAGATGGGTTTTGGAGAGCGAAGGATTGAGGTCGAAGGCAGGAGCGAGTTCCCAGCCGTTGGGCGTTAACAGGAACCCGAGGTTGCGCAAATGGTCGTCGCCGTCGTGAATGAAGCATTTGAAAACCGTGCGGCGCCACAGTTCTTCTTTTTGCGCCTGCGCGTCGTGACAGATGGACTCAATGAGTGCGACGAGATCGCGGTAGCTTCGGGCTTCGCGATTGTCTGCAGCCCCCAAGAGGGCTCGTACCGAGAGATAGTGAAGGCGACCTCCGTCGTCGGTTCGGTCAAAGCGCTTGGAGGCAAAGATGCGGCCGAGGGGATCGTTGATGTCGATGAGCTGAAATTCCGGCAGACGGATTCCGGCTTTTTGTGCCAGACGGGCCGTTACATATTCCCAGGCGCCTTTGTCGCGATCGTCGTTGATGCTGGGGAACTTGGCCAAACAGAGTCGCCCGTTTTCGTCGGCAAAACCTGCTTTGGGGCGCGAGCCGCCCAGAGCTGACGCATTTTCCGCAAAGCGTTCCAGGGAAGCGGCAGACAGAATGTCTCCCGATTCAATACGGCGAGCGGTTTGGCAGAGTTCGGCCAGATCCGAAGCTTTGGGGTGTGCAAAGCGGCGTTCTCCGAGAAAATGCAGGGAATTACCAACGTCGGCAAAGCGAAGCGCCCCCATGCGGTCGCTGTCACAGACGAGTCCGAGCAATAGGGCGTCGTCGACGGGGGCAGGACGGACTTCGTCCTTGCGAGCTCGCGCTTTCAGAAGTTCATTGGCAACCTTGCGTCCCCAGAGATCGGGAAGAGAATCGGTGAGAAGTGCGGTTAGCCGCTGCGGGTTATCTTTTTCGAGATTCGGATTCCAAGACGAAAAGACGTCTGTGAGTGCTTGACGCAACTCAAAGGTGAGTGAACCGTGGCAAAGGCAAACGCAGCCGAGATCAGCCGGTGTGTGATGAGCGTCTTCAAGCCGGACGCAAAGAGTATTAAACGACATCTTCTTCTTTTTTCTTTCACTTTTTCTTACCGTGTTTTGTCGCCGCAGACAGTAGCCGTGTTTTTTGACGTACGGATGTCGTTTTTGTGACAAAACAAAAACGGCAGACGCCCGCGAAAGGAATCTGCCGTTGAGGTTCTCTTGAGAACCGAAGAGCGAGTCTACGGTTCCCGAAGATGCGGAGGTTTGATTAGGCCAGCCCCGTGATCTTTCCGTCCTTGACATCAATGTTCATGGCGGCGGGAGCCTTGGGCAGGCCCGGCATACGCATGATGGCGCCGGTGGTGACGACGGCGAATCCGGCGCCGGCGTTGAGGATCACGCGCTGAACCGGAAGGTCAAAGCCCTTGGGAGCACCGAGAGCTTTCGGATCGGCCGTAAGCGAGAAGGGGGTCTTGGCGATGCACACCGGCAGATTTCCAAAGCCCATGTCCGTGAGCGTCTTGAGATCCTTCTTGGCGGCTTCGGAGAAGGACACGGAACCGGCGCCATAGACGCGCTTGGCGATTTTTTCGACCTTGACGGCGATCGGGTCTTCGTCTTCCACAGTGAAGTGCAGTTCGCCCTTGGAGGCGGCAGCGGCTTCGAGAACTTCCTTGGCAACGCTTTCGGCACCTTCACCGCCCTTGGCAAAGCCGTCGCTGATGGCAAAGCGAACGCCGAGTTCTTCGCAGCGGGCGCGCAAAACGGCGATTTCGTCTTCCGGATCGTTGTAGAAGTGGTTCATGCTCACAACGATTTCGGGACCGAAGGCCTTGAGGTTCGCGACGTGTGCGTCAAGGTTGCACAGACCGGCCTTCAGAGCTTCCATGTTGGGCTTACCGATTTCGGGCAAAGCCACGCCGCCGTGCCACTTGAGAGCCTTGAGGCTGGTGACGAGAACGACGGCGGCAGGCCGCAGGCCCGCGTGGCGGCACTTGATGTCGTAGAACTTTTCAGCGCCGAGATCGGAACCGAAGCCTGCTTCCGTGATCGCGTATTCGCCGAGCTTCATGGCCGCGAGCGTGGCAACCACGGAGTTGCAGCCGTGAGCGATGTTGGCAAAGGGGCCGCCGTGCACGAGAGCGGGCGTGCCCTCGAGAGTCTGCACGAGGTTGGGTTTCATAGCGTCGAGCAGAAGAGCCATTACGGAGCCCGTGGCTCCGAGTTCGGCGCAGGTAAAAGCGGAACCGTCGCGCTTGATGCCCAAAACCAGGCGATCAATGCGGGCACGCAGATCGTCGAGGTCGGTAGCAAGGCACAGCACGGCCATCAGTTCGCTGGCGGCGGTGATGTCAAAGCCTGCTTCCGAGGGAGTGCCGTTGGCGCTGCCGCCAAGGCCGGTCACGATGTTGCGCAGCTGACGGTCGTTGACGTCGAGCACGCGGCGCCATGTGACTTCCTTGAGGTCGATCTGACGCTGATGGCGAGCATTGTCGATCAGAGCGGAGATAAGGTTGTTGGCGGCCGTGATGGCGTGGAAGTCGCCCGTGAAGTGCAGGTTCACGGATTCCATCGGCAGAACTTGAGAGTAACCGCCGCCCGCAGCGCCTCCCTTCATGCCGAAGACCGGGCCGAGAGAGGGTTCGCGAAGCGCAAGCACTGCCTTCTTGCCGAGGCGGTTGAGAGCCTGAGCAAGAGCAATCGAAGTCGTGGTCTTGCCGGAACCGGCGGGCATGCCGGAGGTGGCGGTGACGAGGATCAGCTTGGCGTCGGCCTTGCGTTCCGGGTTGAGCGTGAGCTTGGCCTTGTCCCAGCCGTACGGTTCAAACTCGTTGTCTTCAAGGCCCCATTCATGGGCAAGGTCGTCGATACGCTTCAGTTTGGCGCTCTGAGCAATTTCAATGTCGGAAAGCATCGGAATGTGACTCCTAAAGGTTAAATAACAGAAAAGGTTAAAAAGGATGATCGGTGTGTTTGCGCTTGGCAGGGGAGGCGAAATCGGGACGCACACAACCCCTTCGGCTCACGGCGAGCCGTGAGTTGAAAGAAAAGCGGGAGCTCAAGCCGGAACGGGCGAGCTCAACCTGTAACAGAGCGGCAAACAAGAATTCGAGACGACGAACAAAGACAGGGCACGCAACAAGCAGTGTGCAACCTATTATGAGTGCACCGAAATATGCCACAAATGGATGTAACTTGCGAGTGTAAAGGCGCCGTCAAAAGACGTACGCAAAAAGAAGGATGGAAAAGAAACCGGGCTCAAGAGGCGGCCAGAGAGCAGGCGCGGTAAACGATGCGCTAAGGGAAGCAAAGGAGACGAGCTGCAGGAGGGCTTCCTGCTGCGCCCGGGCCGCCAAAGCCATACCTGAACTAATTATGACTCAGATGAGATTGATCAAATCAGGCAGTTGATGGTGCCGTCGCAGGCTTCGCCCACGCCCCAGCCGATGATGCGGAAGACGATGAAGATGGCGCGGAAGACGATGAAGATGGCCGCCCAAATGGCGATCCAAAGAAGAATTTGCTTCAGATGCGGCATTCTCGGTGTAGTGTTGTTCGTCATAGCTCTCGATCCCATGTGTAAGCAAAAGGGGCAAACGCCCAAATCAAACTAAATTTCTCAGTTACATTCTCTCACATATGAAATAAAAAATCGCGTGATTTCAAGGCTTTATGTCTGAATTTTGGTACGTTTTCTGCTGAATCGGTATTCACCTTTCAATTTCAATTTTTGGAGCGTTTTCTTTGAGAAAGAGCTTTTAGACAGGTGCGTAAACTCGTATTTTTGATGGCGTCCAAAACGGTTCGGCCCTCTTTATAATTGCCGCCGTCTTTACATAGTGCAGCTTAAGAACGTCCGAGAACTGTTCTCAACTAACGCTTTCTCGGACGGCAAATTGGAGTTCTTGTTATGCGAATTCTTGTTGCGGTTAAGCGAGTCGTGGACTACAACGTCAAAGTGCACGTCTTGCCCGACCACTCGGATGTCGATACGGCCAACGTCAAGATGTCCATGAATCCTTTTGACGAAATTGCCGTCGAACAGGCCGTCCGCCTGAAGGAAGCCGGCAAGGCCGACGAAGTCGTGGTCGTTTCGATCGGCCCCGATAAGACGGTCGATACGCTTCGAGTGGCTATGGCGATGGGCGCGGACCGCGCGATTCACATCAAGCACGATGACACGAAGGTTGAACCTCTGGCCGTTGCCAAGCTTCTGGCAGCCGTCGTCAAACGCGAAGAACCGGGTCTGGTGCTCCTTGGCAAGCAGGCCATCGACAACGATGCGGGACAAGTGCCGCAGATGCTCTCTGCGCTTCTTGATTGGCCCGTTGCGATCAACGTGAGCGGCCTTGAAGTTGACGGCAGCAAGATCGTCTGCGTGCGCGAGACCGATACAGGTCTGATGAAGGTCGAAGGTGAGCTGCCCGCGGTGGTTTCCGCCGACCTGCGTTTGGCCGAACCGCGTTACGTGACTCTGCCCAATATGATGAAGGCCAAGAAGAAGCCCGTGGTTGCAATTGAAGCCGCCGAAGTGGCCGACATCGGCCAGCGTTCGCTCGAACTGCAGGAAGTGATCGAGCCGCCAGCCCGCAGCGGCGGCGTCAAGTTAAACAGCGTCGACGAACTGATCGACGTTTTGAAGAACACGGCCAAGGTGCTCTGATAGTAGGAATAACAGGTATGACTATTCTTGTGATTGCAGAGCACAACGATGCTCAGCTCAAGTCTTCGACTTTAAATGCGCTCAAGGCCGCTTTCGAACTCGGCTCCGACGTCGACGTTCTGGTGGCCGGTCAGAGCTGCGAGGGCGCGGTCAAGCAGGCGGCTGCCGTGGCCGGCGTGCGCAAGGTTCTCGTTGCACAGGGCGAGGCCTTTAACCATTGCCTGCCCGAAGCGCTCACCGACGCCGTTCTCGCGGCACAGCAAGCCGGCGGCTATAGCCACATTCTCTTTACGGCCGGTACCTCCGGCAAGGCGGCCATGCCCCGCACCGCTGCCAAGCTCGGTGTGTCGGCTTTGACCGAAATCGCTGGCGTCATCTCCGCCGATACGTTTAAGCGCTACATCTACGCGGGCGGTGTTCTTGCCACCGTGAAGACCACGGCTACCCCTGTTGTAGCCAGCGTTCGAGCCACTTCCTTTGAGGCTGTTTCAGCCGAAGGCGGCAACGCTGCCGTTGAAACGCTCGCCGTGACGCCGTCTTCCCGCGGCTTTAAGTTCGTGAGCGTGGAAGAGGTGGCTAGCGACCGTCCGGATCTGCTCACCGCCAAGCGCGTCGTAGCCGGCGGTCGCGGCCTCTTTGACGAAGAGGGCTTTGCCGCTCTCGACAAGCTTGCTGAAAAGATGGGGGCCGCTCTTGGTTCCACCCGCGCCGTGGTTGACATGAACCTCGTGCCCAGCGAAACGCAGGTCGGCCAGACCGGAAAAATCGTGGCTCCCGAGCTCTATATGGCCTTCGGCATTTCCGGCGCCATTCAGCACGTGGCCGGCATGAAGGACTCCAAGGTCATCGTGTCCGTCAATAAGGACGCCGAAGCTCCGATCTTTGAGGTCTCGGACTACTATTTGGAGGCAGATGCTGTCGACGTGATCAAGGAACTCACTGAGAAGCTCTGATCCGCTCGAATCGGATGATCCATAAGAGGCACCGGCGTCCTGTACAGTGATGCCGGTGCCTTTGCTGTTTTTGCAGACTTCGGCAAAAGGTTGGGCGAAGGCGGTCTGCAGAGAAGGTGCGGGAGAAATGCGACTCGAAAAACTTGTTTTGAGTGTAACGGCGTTTGCTGTGTCGACAGTGTTTGCCGGAGATTCGCCGCTGAACTTTGATAAGACCGATCCAACGGCTACTTGCATTCTGACAGCCGAAAGTCCGTCACCGAAATATGTCCTGATTCTTTTCCCGGGTGGCGACGGACGTGTCGCGGCGCACCAAACGGGCGGAGAGATTCTCTTCGGTAAGCGCAACAATTTTCTGATTCGGTCCCGTTTACTTCTGGCTGACAATGAGTTTGCAACGGTCTCAACCGATGCTTCGAATGACGAAAAGCGTTTTTCTTTGCTGCTCGACAGAATCCGGCAACTGTATCCGCACGCTTCTGTCTGGCTGGTCTCAACCAGCAGAGGTACGCTGGCGGCAGCTCAAGTCGCCGGTAAATGTCGTGACCGTCTCGATGGCGTGGTCTTTACTGCGTCAATGAAAGAGCTCAGAGATATCCCATTGGATGCAATCAAGGTCCCTAAACTCTTTGTGCACCATGTTTCCGATGCCTGCAAGAGCACGCCTTACGATGCGGCCCGAGAACTTGCGGCAAAGCTAAATGCCGACTTTATGACCGTATCCGGCGGAAAGACCAAAGGTAAGCCATGTCAGGCATTTGCGTACCATGGTTTCAATGGTCTGGAAGAAAAAGTTGTCGACGAGATCAAGAATTGGATCAAGGCGAGAGCCCAATAGCCACAGCCTTGAGGCCGCTGACAACGTCGTACAGTATGTTTGTGCGCGGCTGACAGCCCGTATAGCTCGAATGAATGCGACGGACTTTTAGGTAAGACCGATTTTGGCTTTGTACTTACTGATTGTGTCTGCCCACCAATTTAAAATTTCGGGATCAACTTCACCGTCGCGGCTTCGTAGCACAAGACGTTCCGGAGAGAGCGCAAGCGTTGAATCGATGGAAGTAACCAAGTTCTTGTACGGCGACTGACCTATAAGTAAGAATTTGGGCAGAATCGCCCAGCCTACGCCTTTTGCAGCCAAGCCCAAAGCCCATAGGCCGCTGTCAACTTCCCAATGGTCGTTGCAAATAACACGGGGTGGAGTTGCTTCCGGTGCTCGGGCGTGCACCACGATTTGTCGGTAGCAGCGCAAATCCTCAAGTGTTGGCCGAGAAAGGGAGGCCAACGGATGGTTTTTTGCAACAACAATGGACACGGGTGAGTGCCCGAGCAACCTCTCATCGCAGTGAGAAGATGGGGAGGATGCAAATATCAGAGCCAAATTCATGCCGGCTCTGCTGAAAAACCAGTCTGCCTCAGAACCGGTGATGTTTTCAACCTGCAGCCGTACGGATGGAAAGCGTCGGGCAAACAGCCGCAGCCAGTCAATCATGACCGGAGCTTCCAGGACAAGATCAATGCCCATGTAAAGAGCAGGGGATGGCGTATCGGTAAGCGACAGGGCGTGGGCTTCAAGACGATCCGCTTCAGCCAGAAGATGTTGCGCGCCGACCAGAAGTTCAGTTCCTCTGGGTGTCAAAACAGGTTTGGGCGTCCGGTCAAAAAGCTTGTATCCAAGTTCGGCCTCCATTCCTGAAATATGCATCGATACCACCGATTGGGCCCGTCGAATTTTTCGTGCCGCTTCCGAGAACGAACCCGTTGCCGCAACGGCAACAAAGGAGCGGAGTTCATCAATTTTTAATCCTATAGGACTGCGTGCCTTTAGTAACTATCAATTTATTGATAGATTCTAACTAGATCGTGCGGAAATTTGATGAGACAATTCTGCCATGACTAACTTCATGGAGCAGGCCTATGTCCTTGAATTCCACTCTCAAAAAGAAACCGATGAGCGCAGTTGCGACGCTTGATCTCAATTTGTCTGCTCAACATTCTTTGCAAAACGCAAAGGCTGACGAGAAAATCCATGCGGGAAGCGGCAATGGGGCGAATGCAGTTTCCGGGGCTGAACTTTGGGCTGCCCGCATCGGTTTTTTCGCCGGAGGTTTTACAGTAGAGGCCGTAAAGCCCTAGGGGACATAAGGCCGATCGTGCACCGCACGATAAAAAAACGGGCAATGCTGGCGCGTATACAAAATTTCAGGCATGATTCTCTGATCATGAAAATCATCTGCG
>OJMI01001383.1_pt1 | contig 26944 bp, 20 predicted proteins | sample 1597131 | NCBI WGS metagenome assembly OJMI01 (sample SAMEA2452116, study PRJEB22498) | human gut metagenome | reverse complement strand
GTAGCGCCGAGCCGAAGGCGTAGACGTAGCCGTTGCACGAACGAAGCACCCCGTGGTAGAACAGCAACCACCCCTCCGAGGTTTCGATCGGAACGGGACCCGCGCCGATCTTCATGCACTGCCACGCCGAGACTTCGAACGCCGCGGGCGACATCACGTGACGGTGGCGGCCCCAGAACTCCATATCGGGCGATTCGGAGTAGAAAATATCGCCGAACGCCGTATGGCCGTTGTCGCTCGGACGCGAGAGCATGGCGAACTTCCCGCTGATCTTGCGCGGGAACAGCACCCCGTTGCGGTTGAACGGGATAAAGGCGTTCTCCAACTGGTGGAACGTCTCGAAATCATCCGTCCACGCGATGCCGATCGTCGGGCCGTGGTAGCCGTTGCACCACGTCACGTAGTACTTGTCGCCGATCTTCGCCACGCGCGGATCGTAGCCGTAGACCCACTCCCCGATCTCGGGGTCGGCGCCCGTCAGGCGGAAGTCGGCCTCGTCGATGTCCCACCTCAGGCCGTCGGCCGAGAAGCCGACGTGCAGGCGCATGCGGCGGTTCGTGTCGTCGCAGCGGAAAACGCCGGCGTAGTTGTACCTGCCTTTTTGGAACGGCACGACGGCCGAATTGAAAATACTGTTCGAGGTCGACAGGGCGTCGCGGCCGATGATCGGGTTCTGCGTGTAACGCCACAAGACCTCTTTCGAACCCGCAGGGCGCTCCTCCCACGGCATATCGGGCAAAGGCTCGCCCGCAATTTTCAGTGCATTCATATTACTTGTCGTTTGGTTTGTCGTCATAGGTAAATGGAACCAGCTTCGTGATTACGAAGGCCGGAACGGTGGCCAGCATCACGGCAACAAAGAAAAATTTATAGCTCAGCATATCGCTCAGGAAACCCGAGGCCATGCCCGTGAGCATCACCGAGAGGTTCATGATCCCCGAGGCGAAGGCGTAGTGCGCCATCTGGTGACGGCCGGGGGCAACCTGCTGCATCATGAAGAGCGTGAGGCCCACGAACCCGAAGCCGTAGCCGAAATACTCCACCACGATGCCGCCGCCGACAAGCCACATGCTCGAAGGCTGGAACCATGCCAGAAGTGCATAGACCGCGAACGGCAGATTGAAGACGCAGCAAAGCGAGAACAGCGTGCGCCGCAGGCCCCGCCGGGCGATGTAGTACCCCGCCAGCATCGAGCCCAGCAAAAAGGCCCCCGCACCGAACGTACCGTAGTAAAGGCCGATCTGCTGGTTCGTAAGACCCAGACCGCCAGCGGAGGCGTCGGCTTTGAGGAACAGCGGCACGATCTTCATCACGAACCCCTCGCCCAGCCGATACAGGATGATGAAGGCGATGTAGTACCAGATATGCCGCTTGGTGAAGAACGCCGCGATAACCTCTTTCAGGCCCGAAAGGCCCGCCCGAGGGGAGCGCACGCAGGTGGTAGGCCCCCAGAGCGACGAGCGCGCCGCACAGGATGACAAGCACCGCCGTCCACGAACGCACGTAAGCGTCGAACGTCGCCGTACCCTCCGCCGAGAAGCTCTCGTAGAGCCACCCCGCCAACCACACGAGGCCGCCCGTGGCGACAAGTTTGGCAAGGTTGTAGAACGCCCCCTGCCAACCGATATACTTCGCCTGATCCTCCGTCGAGAGTTCAGCCATATAGACCCCGTCGGCAGCGATGTCGTGCGTGGCACCGCTGAAAGCAACCGCCGCGAACAACGCGACCGTAACGGCGAAGAACGACGGCAGGTGCAGCGACAAGGCCGCCAAGCCGAACAACACACCGCTGAGAAACTGCGTCGCGACGACCCAGAATTTCTTCGTGCGGTAGAACTCCAAAAACGGACTCCAAAGAAACTTGATCGTCCACGGCCACATGATCAGCGACGTCCAGAAAGCAATCCGGGCATCCGTGACGCCGAGGTCCTTGAACAGCACTGCCGAGACCATGTTCAGAACGACGAACGGCAGGCCCATGGCAAAGTACAGGCTCGTGACCCAATGCAAAGGGCTACGAGGTATCGTCTTCATTTTATTTATATCTACCAGGTTGACAGGTGTAAATGAACCTGTTCGGGGTTAGTCAAACATATTATTCAAAAATCGCGCAGGAGGGAAAAATCATTCCCGACACTGCGCGATTTTCATACAACCTCAGGGCATCGGTAAATATCTCGAACAATGCCGCATCAATCCGTCAACCCGACCACCAGGCAGCCGGAATACAGGATATCGGTCTGAACATAGAAGGTCATCCACACCGTCGAACCATCGACTTTAATCACTTCGACCTCCGCCTCGACCTCATCGACCAAAACCTGTTTATCCTTTCTGTAAGCCAACTTCAAACCGGGCTTTTTACCCAACGTATTCATGTCATACTCCGGTTTGGTTTTACTCGTAAGATACAAATAATCAGTTGTCATATTTACCGAGTAAGCCCCATAAACGTAGTATCCCCACATAATATCGTCGTATCCTCCCATGTCCAGTTGCCCTTTGATCTTTTCGCCATTGACCAAATACGTGTGAAGAGGCAACGACTTGAATTCCTCCAATTCCTCATCCGTAAACGGACTTGTCGTTACCGTATTGGACACGGTTACGGCAGCCGTCAGATTGCGGGAATCCGTGACGGTAATCGTCGCTTCTCCCCCGCTCAGACCCGTCACCGTGACCGTCGCGCCGTCTTCGCCGATTTCGGCCGTGGCTATTTCGGGAGCCGAGGAGCTCACACGATAAGCCGGATTGCCGTCCGTGATTCGGAACGTCGTGGTGGCCGGTGCGCCCATCTTCAACGTCAAATCGATATGTTCGGTGTCGAGCGTAACGACGTCCGAATTGTAGACGTTTATTTTCAGCGATTCGTAAGATCCGCCCTTGTCGGAAACCACGACCTCCGTCTTGCCTACGACAAGTCCCGTAACCGTCAGCAGATTTCCTTCGACGGTCGCGGAGGCAATGCTCGGATCGAGCACGTTGACCCGATACTCCCCTGCTCCCGATGTGATTTGCAGGCTTTTCGAAGTCTCTTTTTTCAAGTCGAACGATTCCGATTCCACGTTCAATTCGGGAAATTCCGGCAATTCGGGAACGACAATCGGCGAAGGTTCGGGTTTTACCAGCGCATCGTCGTCGCTGCAAGCAGTCACTCCCAGCATAAGAGCCAGAGAGAGGACGGCATATGTCAAATAGTTGTTTTTCATCGTTGATCTTTTTTCGACCGCAGCACACAGGAAAAGGTTCACAAAAAACTTTTTCCTGCGGCTGCGACCTGTTACTGTTACCAATCTTTCGTATAGGTATGACCGTCGAAGAGCATCTCCTCTCCGTAAAGCGTGCTGGTCACTCGCTCCAACGCCTGCACTTGGGTCATCTTTTCACTACTCCCCACAGGCGTCGTATCGAACGACCCCGAACGATGGTACGGATTCAATCCATACAGGAAAAGCGTTTTGTAGGTATCTCGCACCTGCTCCAATCTCCCCACGCTCGGCCATAAGGGAGTATAGCTGTTAAAATCAAAAGAGTGAAGTCCGAACCGGCTGGCCGGAAGCCCCGGGAACTGCGCAAGCGATGCCCAGGCACTTTCACTGTAATCGACCATCACATAGTCGATATAATCGCCCGGCAGCCAGGTCTTATCATCCGCCTCGAATTCGCATCCCTCGCCGCTGAGGTCCCAGATCGCACCCAACTGATAGGCGATGACCCAGCGGTCGGGCATCATACGCTTTACCCGGAACATCAGATCCGCAGCGGCTTCGGCCGTATTCTCGGCATAGAACCCCGTGGGAGGAGGCGATACCAGAGCGGTATACTCATCGTCGAAGAATACACCATCCAGTTCATACGTGTCGCAGATGATCTTCAACTCCTTGGCAAAAGCATCGGCCGTCGCGGGTTTGAGGTTGGCCACTCCGGCATGGGTATGATACGGCGTGATGGCCAGAATGACCTTCATGCCACGCTCCTGCAAAGGCGTAAGATACTTCTCCCGGTTGTTCAGGATATATTTGATATTGTCGTTGACCAATGCATGTACCGTTCCGGTCGTCTCATCGAGAATGATATTGTCCGAAAAGAGGACGATCGCATCGAAAAGATACTTTCCCGAATCCTTCAACGTGAAGGCGAGCAAATTGAGCGGATTCACGTCGTTGGTTTCCATCACACAGAAAACCTTGGCCGCATCTTCGCCCTTATCGCAGTCTCCGGGATTTTCAACCACATTGAGGAAAATGAGATACTCCGCATCTTCGGATTTCATTTTCAGCTCACCCGAAACGACCTCGGCACGCACCGGAATCACATAGGTGGCTCCTACGGTCTGCTCCGTCGTGAGGGCATAGTCCAAAGTCAGCTCGCCGGATTGCTGGGAACCGGCCGCCAGAGAAAACTTGCCGGATGAAAACCCGACAGCCGTTTCGGGCAGCGCCTCGAACGAGTCGCCCGTCTGCTCGTTGTAAGCCTCGAGCACTTCGGGCGCATAGACCAGCGACACCTCGCTCGCCGTCCCTGACTTTTTCGTGGCACGAAGGTAAAGCGCCACACTCCCGCCGCCCCGCTCTCGGACTTCTACCGTCACGAATTCACGCTGCGCATTCTCATCGGTCAGATACCCCATCTGAGTATCGGTGGACACGATGCCGCTCTCATCGGCCGGGAACATATCGATCTCCGTTTGGTTACAACCGCCGGAGAACCCCGCGGCCGCTGCCAGCAACAGGAGGAGAGCATTCCGTTTCAAAAATTCGTATGTCTTCATATAAATTTCGATTTTTCAGGGTGAAACACGTTATTTGGCCGGGAGTTCCACAGCGTTCCATGTCAGCACCTTCGTAGCCGCGGCATCGTTACCGTACTGCGAATAATCCCCGACGGTTGCGCCGCCGCCTTCGTTGAACTTCCAGTAGGCTACCAGATTGCCGTTCAATTCCGGATCATAGAGCTTGTAGAAATGATTTTTCCCGTTGATATCCTCCTCAGCGAGCACCTTGTTCCAGACGCGCACCTCCGAAATATCGCCGTCGAGATAACGCGCATCTTCGTAAGAGTAGCCGATCCAGAAACTGCGCTGCGTTTCGGTCTCGGTGGCATAGTAGCGTCCCCAATCCACGGGGTCCGCAAACCGTGCGAATGTCTGCGGCGTCTTTTTCACTCCGTCGATATAGACGTTCACCTCATGGGTATCGCTATCGTAGGTAACGGCAATATGCGTCCAGCGTCCGGTCTTCACCGTCCAATCCGAGGAGGTCAGTTTTTCGTCGACGGTCGTTCCCGCAGGCCGTCCCACGACCTGCAACTGATTGTTCGGAGCCGTATCGCCGAACCGCAGCAGGAAATGGCCTTCGACGCCCATCAAGGTCGAAATGTTCGATCCGCGTCCGTCGGCGAATTCGTCTACCTTGACAAGCGCTTCGGCCGTGAGGCTGCGAAGATTCCGGAGCGGATCCGGATTCCGCCATTCGACACTTACCGCATTCTCCCGCAGGTTGGCAACGACATTGACGAGCGATGCTTCCTTCACCACGAAATAAACGGTACGACGGCTGGCCAGCGTCGCGACATCGGCGCCGTCGATCGAAACCGGAAGCACATAAACCTGCGTTTTGTCGAGCGACAGCAGGTTCCTGAACCGGATCTCCACCTCGCTCGAAGCCGTTTCTCCCGCAGGAATCACGGCCTCCGGATCGGGAATCTCGTAATAATCCGCAGGAAGCATCCCGGCGGAATCCGAATAGGCCGTATTATACCACTCGACCTGCCCCGGATCGGCGACATAGGCGAACGAAATGTCCGAATCGGCAGGCATCGCGAGCTGCGCCTGCAACGTGCGCACATAGCTGTCGGCTTCCTCCTCGACGAAGACCGTAGAGGTTTGTTCGGCCGTATTGTAAATCTTGTTGTCGAAATGCTCCGTATCGTCTTGGCAGGAGACAAGCGCTCCCGATCCGACCAGCAATACGGACAAAAATCCGATATGACGTTTCATGTTCAATAGGTCTTTTTATTTGATCGACGGGTTGAGCGTCGAAATCATGTTACGCATGTTCTTGTAGGTATTGTCGGCATTGAAATAATCCCCCGAAAAATCATAGACCCCTACGGCACGAATCCTCGCTCCCTGCTGGGGCGTGCAGGCCCAGGCTGCCACGGCGTCCGTCGCCGGCGTACCGTCGGAGAACGCGGCGTATTTGTTCGTTCCCGAGAGCGGCGTACCGGCTACGACCATGCCATAACGACCTGCATAACCGGCGATCCAGTTCCGGGTCATCAGCGTCGTCAGTTCATTGGTCGCCGTAGCGGTCCGGCCGTCAAGCAGAATGGTCGGGCACCGATCCAGAATGGTTTTGTCCAACAGATTGTCAGGCTGCCCGAAGAAAGTCAACTCCACCCCTTCGTTACGCGAGCACCAGTCTTCGAGAATGCCGATAAAACAGTTCTCGTTTTCCATGTACTCCTTTTTCTCGGCATCGTCCATCAGCACGGTGGATTTCCCCGTATAACCGATGCAAATGCCGTCATAGGGATACTTTTTCAGCAAAGACAATGTATAGGAGAGCGTATCGGTGAGGTACGACCGGAAATCCCGGTCGGGGTCTGCGGGCTCCACGATATTCGTATAGTCGGTTTTCATCCCGTCGAAATCAATCGTATAGACGATCTTCATCCCCTTCTGCTCCCGCAGATAATTCATCTGCTCGATCTCGCTTTGCGTCAGGCTGTCGGGATGGATCAGCCCCACGACGTCGATGCTGTCGGGGACGTCGCGCAAATAATGGGCCCGCGACACCGGCACTTTCACGCTGTTGTCGTACCATGCGTAAACCAGCGTATGATCGGTCTTGCGGTATTCGCGCAACGAAGCGAGATACCGGGAATAGAGTTCGGGGTTCTGCTGCTCGACATTCTCATACTCCACCGAGAGGTTGTCCACATCGGTCCAGTCCTCGCAGGAGGGAAGGCCGAATGTCGTCGCCAACAGCAGAGCAACAGCTATTTCGATTTTTCTTTTCATCGTTCTCAAAAGATTTATTCGTTAACCAATTTCGGATTGCAGTCCCACCAGACATGCGTGGAAAGCCTGTCGCCACCATTGGAAAGGTCTTTGCCGACAGCCCTGTTCAGATTCACTCCGTTGGTTTTGTACTCGTCCGAAGGATAGATCAGACGACGGGCGAATTTCCCGTCGGCGACATCGCCTCCGCTCCGATTCACGGGCGCAGCCGCCAACTTCGGATAACCCGTGCGGCGGAACTCGGCCCAGGCTTCGTGTCCCAACGGGAAGTTGGCGATCCATTTCTGCGTGATGATCTGCTCGAGCTGCAACTCGGGATCCAGAGAGTTCCATGCGGGCACGCACTTCGTATCGGGCACGAATGCGTATTGCCCCTTGGGGTCGTTGTAGGCGCCGACCCTGTTCTGCGAAGAGAGGTAGGAGGCGGCATCTCCGGCATTCCACTTCGCGAACGAAAGTTCGACTCCGCGACGATAGAAGTTCTCGGCCGTATCGCCCGTATCCCAGCCGTAAAGCGCCGCTTCGGCCCGCAGGAACATCACCTCCGAAACGTTCATCCACAACAGCGGATCGCTTTGACCGATATTCAGATTCGAATAAGCCTGTCCGCTGGTGATGGGATATTCGTTGCCGATGCGCAACCCCCAATAGTCATTGACCGCGTCGGTGAACGTGGACTTTTTGGCATAAGCGCTGATCCGGGGATCGTTCCAGCTCTTCATGTAATTGAGCAGATCGGCCGAGATACGCGTTTCGCCTCCGTTGTATTCGTAGGCCACCTTGTAGAACGGATTGACGTTGATTCCCGAAAGCTGAGCGTTGTCGTCGTTCGAAGTCATTACACCCAGTTTCCCGTCCGTTGTATCCACGGCCTCTTTGGCTCGTTGCTCGGCCGTCGCAGGAGCCGCATAGACCAGCCGCATGGCCATCCGCAGTTTGAGCGAATTGGCGAACTTGATCCATTTTTCGATATCTCCGGAGTAGACCTTGTCGGCAGCCGCCGAGATCGACGAGGTGCGATGTTCCGTCAGCGTGGCAACCGCAGCATCCAGCTCTTCGAAAATCTTTTCGTAGACCTCCCGCTGGGTATCCAGCGGAGCCGTAACCTTCCCGTCCGAACCGATCCGGCTGTAAGGGATCGGCCCGTAGGTGTCGGTCACGCGCTGGAAAGCCGCAGCCTTGACGATCTGCCCTACGGCAAGGATCGTTTCGTCTTTCGTTGCAGCCTGCAAGCTGAGCCAGTTGGAATAGACGTTGGGAATGATTTCCAGATACATTTTACCCAGCCAGTCCTGCGAAGGATTAAAATAGGAGAACGAGTTGGCCCACACCTGCGAGTCGGCGAAATAGCCGCCCCACACACCGCCCATCAGGCACTCGGTGAACTGATTCAGATGCTCCTCGACGGGAATCACATTGCTCTGCATACCGCCGAGCAGCGAGCTGACGAGGTATTCGTCGCGCTCCGTCTCCTCCGGAGAAACCTCCGCCCAGTTGCGGTTGTAGTCCATGTAGTCTCCGGTACACGAACCCGCCAAAGCTCCGCCCAGGAGGCAGATGCCGAAGCATATCTTGTTATATGTCGTTTTCATGGTACTCGTTAGAATTTAAGTCTGACATTGAAACCCAGGTTTCGCGTGCCCGGCATCATGAAGTTGTCGATTCCCTGGTAATAATTGCCCGTGGTGGCCACGGCTTCGGGATCGAACGGCGCCTCGCAGTAGATCATCCACAGGTTGCGGCCTACCAGCGAAACCGTGACATCGGCGATGTTCCAGAGCTTCGCCTTCGGAATGGTATATCCGATCGACACCTCCTGCAAGCGGAAGTTCGTCGCCGAATAGGTGTAATATTGGGGAAGGCCCCCCTGTCCGGCGACCACCGAATACCAGTTCTCCGCATCGATCAGATCGCCGTTGACGACGACTCCTCCGAAATCGCGCGCGGCGGCCGTAGCTTCCGACACCCCGTAATAATCCATATAGGCCTGGGTCGCCGAATAGACGATGCCGCCCAGACGGGCCGAGAGCATGAAACCGAAATTGAAGTTGCCGTAGTTGAAGTCGTTGCGCCAGGCCAGATTCGCCTTCGGGAATACCGAGCCGAGTTTGATATCCTTTACATTCGTCGTGTTGCCGACCACCTTGCCGTCGGCATCGACATAGATGTTGCCCCGGCTGTCGCGCCGCAGATCGGCCGTGGAGTACAGATCGCCCAGGCTGCCGCCCTTTTTCAGCAGGAACCGTGCGTAACCCAGCCCGCCGATGTCGAGACGGTCGAGCGTCATCGGTTCGTTGATGACGGGAATCACATAACCCTCCATCAGCTCCATGATTTCATTGCGGTTGGCGCTGAACGTGAAGTTCGACGACCAGCCGAATTTACCCCATTCGTTCGAATAGCCCGCCGAAAGTTCGATACCTTTGTTGCGTACCGATCCCGTCTGAATGTACATCGTGGAATAACCCGACGACGGCGAAATGCCGGGGTCGAAAGTCTGGTTGTAGGTCTTGGCCGTATAAAGGCTCAGGTCTACGTTGAAATGGCGGAGGAAACGCGCCGTCAGTCCCACTTCCCACGAATCGGTGCGCTCGGGTTTCAGCTCGCCCATCGGATAATGGGTTTTGGAAGCCCATTGCTGGTTCGCGTTGTCCCACTCGTAAGTCTGTTGCGCGAGGAACCGCGGAATGGGAAGACCCACCGAAGCGAACGAACCGCGTACTTTCAGATAGGAGATCCATTTCGGCATCGGAAGCGCCTCGGAAAGCACGACAGAAGCGCCTACCGACGGATAGAAGAACGCCGTCTTGGCGGAATAGGGCCCTGCAAGCTGCGAAGGCCAGTCTCCGCGGCCGGTGAGGGTAAGGAAATAGGTGTTCTTGAAACCGGCCTCGACCGACGCGAACAACGACTGCGTCTGGTCACGGTACCCCGACTGGATACGCTTGGTCTTCGTATTGTCCAGCTGCATTACGTTGAATACATTGGCGATTCCCGTGGACATGATCGGCCCTTCGTTGCTGAAAATACTCTGCTGCATGTCCGAATAGGAGGCCCCGATATTGGCATTCAGCGACCAGTTCTCCCCGAACGTCTTGTTGATGTTCACCAAAATATCGGCATAGGTCTGCTTGTCGATCGTACGCTCCAGCATGAAGGAACCTTTCGACAATGCGTCGGAACCCTCGTTCGTCAGCGTGGTGTTCGACGTCGCATAGAGTTTCTTGGTGTATTCGTTGTTGGAGTTGTCGATCCGCACGCGTCCCGACACCGACAGCCAGTCGAGAATCCGGTAATTCAGATTCGCATTCAGCATGTAGCGGTCTTTCTTATTCTCGCGCAGGTTGCGATAGGCGATCCAGTAGGGATTCTGTCCGGTCAGTGCCGAGAACATCTTTTCGGGCCAGTATTGCGTGGCGAGCTTCCGGTCGGAGTCCCAGCGTTCGTACATCCGAATATCCTCCCAGTCGTTCCCGCGCGGGAAAAGGTAAGCCGTCACCAGCGGATTCGAATAGGTTCCCTGGTTCACCATGTTCATGTCGCTCTGCTTGATGTAGCTGGCTCCCACGTCGAGCGTCATACGGTCTTTCAGGAACGACGTAGTATTACGGAACGTGAAATTGTAACGGTCGTAGTCGTTATTGGGAACCATCCCCTTCGAATTGACCGCCGAAGCCGAGACATAGGTCTGGTTTTTCTCCGTGCCTGTCGAGAGAGCTACGGTCTCGGTCGTCACAACGCCCGTTTGCAGGAAATCGTCGGCCGGGTCATACCCTCCGATCGTAGCGGCGTTCAGACGGGCTCCCCAGCTCTTGTCTACCGACGAGGCGGACGAAGCGAGGCTGCCCGTGCCGTAACGGCTCTGGAATTCGGGCATACGGAACGGACGCAGAAATTCCGTGTTCTGCGATACGGTGACGCTCAGCGCTCCGGCCTTGCCCTTCTTCGTGGTGATGACGATGGCTCCGTTGGCGGCATTGTTGCCGTAAAGGGCCGCTGCGGCGGCTCCCGTCAGCACCGAAATCGATTCGATGTCTTCGGGATTGATGTCCGCGATAGCTTCCGTCGTACCCCGCGAGTCGAACTCCGTACCGCCCTCGCTGCCCAGATTGAACATCGGGATACCGTCGATCACGTAGAGTGCATTCGACGACTGGCTGATGGCCTTGCTGCCGCGCATCACCACTTTCGAAGCGCCGCCCACACCCGACGACGAGGCGTTTATGTTCACGCCGGCAACCTTGCCGTTCAGCGAGTTGATGAAATTGGCGTCTTTGTTGCCGACGATATCTTCGGAATTCACCTGCTGCACGTTGTACGACAGCGCCTTCTCCGAACGTTTGATACCCAGAGCCGTTACCACGACGGCATCGACGGTCTGGGCCTCTTCGCGCAAGGCGAAGTCGATCTGCGAACGCTGACCGACGAGAATCTCCATCGGAGCATAACCCAGGAAATTGACAGTCAGCACGGCCGTCGCGGCAGGTGCAGGAATCTCCAAGGTGTAAGAACCATCGAGTCCCGTGCTCGTACCGATCGTCGTGCCCTTCACAAGAACCGCCGCCCCGATCACCGGAGCACCGGTACGATCCGATACCCGGCCGCGGACCGTAAAGGGTTTGTCAGTGTCGGTTCCGGTCAAAGACAACAGGATATTCTGCCCCTCGATACTATATGCGAGCCGCGATCCCCGTATCAACTGATCGAGAACCTCGCGGAGCGGTTGCTTCTCGGCATGAACGGAAATGAATTCCGCAGAGGCATCGATGCCCTCGCCTAACATGAAAAGATAACGGGACTGTCCTTCTATGGCAGCAATAGCTTCGGAAAGAGGAACCTTGTCCAGATTGACGGTCAGCAAGTTATCCTGAGCTCTGGCTGCCAACGTACACACGCTCAGACAAACACATAACACCACCCGTCCGATTAGTCCCTCGATTTTACGAAAAACTTGTTTTTTATTCATACATTTGTAGAAAGATTGGGTAATAGGTTTTGTAGTCTTTCAATGGCGGAGCCGATTACCGGCCTGCGGGTCTGCCAACCCGCAGGCGTTTTTATTTTCAAATTTCAAAGCTCCCTACCGATAATAAACGAAGATCAGGTCATAGGCGACAAACGGTTTTAGGCTGGTTATACAAAAGGGTTTCAATGGATCGTAACAACGTTTTTCTTCGGATCGTGCGTGAAGGTGAAATCCGAAGTATGCTGCAACACGCGCAATGCATGGTCGATGCCGTCTGATATCCGGATCTTTCCGCTCGCAAAGCCAATGACCGGCATTGTCTGACGGGCAATTTCAATACGCACATTATACGCAGTTTCAAACTTCCGCATCAGTTCCTCGAACGACTGACCGCGAACGCTGATCAATCCCTCCGTCCAACAAACAGCGTCGAAATCGCGGACTTTGCTGACGGAAAAACGCCCGTTCAACCAATGTGCTTCGTCTCCGGAGTTCAACACGGCACCGGCCCGGGTCGTCCGCTCGGTCAGGCGAAGGGATCCGTTCAACAAAATCGTCGAAAAGCGTCTCGATTTCTCATCCGCGACGACATTGAAACGGGTACCCAGAACCTCCACATCGGAAGCGAAAGTCCGGACGATAAACGGATGATCCTCGTCGTGTTCCACTTCGAACATCGCCTCTCCCGTGAGTTTCACCATACGCTCATGACGCCCGAAAACGACCGGATATTCGAGACGGGCACCCGAGTTGAGCCAAACCCGCGAACCGTCCGCCAACGTGATATCCACCCGTTGTCCCGCCGGAACGTCCAGAGACGTATACTGCGAGGAAAAGCTATTGACCGTATGCAGGTATGTCAGATAGCCTGCACCGAAGAACAGCACGACCGCTGCCGCCACTCCACCCAGACGCCGTACGATCCGCGGGAGCCGTCCCCCAAGCCGCACCTTCATGGGCTTATCGCTCCGCTCTGCTAAGAATTCCCTGCACTCCGAATCGTATATCTTCGTCATTTCAAAGACGAACCGGATCTCCTCGAATTCTTTCACATGGTCGGGGGAGGCATCCAACCACTTCACCAGTTTCCGCTTTTCCGCCTCCGAACTTCTGCCTTCGAGATATTTCAATATATCCGTAGATTCCATTTTTTCAATTTCACGTTTCGTTTCACCACCGGAAAGCTATCGTTCTGCCGGTCTTCTAAATAGTATATTGCACAAGGGGGGGGGTAAGGACAAAAAAATCGGCCGTTTTCCGCAAATAAATATTTTTATAAAATTCATAAAATATTTTCATAATATTTGCCGGCTGGTAATCTGAATATTACGAAAAAAATCCCAAATACAGGGGGGGGTGATACCATTAAGAAAAATGTTATAACTTTGACCCAACAAACTCGCGACGCAGTATCCCCGAAAAATGAATCCCGATACGGAAATATTCAACAGGCTCTACGTCAGATACCGGAGTAATTTCATCGCCATTGCCCGGTCATATGTAGAAGATACTGCCGTAGCCGAAGATATCGTCACGGATTCTTTCGTCTCCTGGTGGCTCCGCAGGAATACGCTTCCCGAAAATACCGATCCCCGGAGATACGTCGTAGGAACGATCAAAAAACAGTGTCTGGAACATCTGCGTTCCCGTCAGATACAAACCCGGGCTCACAAAAACCTTCGGGATACGAACGCTCGTATGCTGGCGTATCATCTCGCCAGTCTGGAAAACAATACGACCGAAAATCTACACGCGGAAGAAGTCGTCGAGATCTTGCGCAGGCAGCTGGAAGCGATGCCTGCCCTGATGCGGGATATTTTCATCGCCAGTCGCACCGAAGAACTGAGTCATAAGGAAATTGCAGCACGGTTCCATATTTCCGAACGCAGAGTAAAATACGAACTTAAAAAAGCATTGGACACATTGAAAGAGTCGTTCAGGGATTATTTGCCGGCATTTTTCATCCTTTGGGCTATCGACCTGCTGATGCAAGACTACCGTTGAGTCCGATCGAGGAGAGCCGCCCCGGATCGGCCTCAATTCATTCATATAAAACGGTTTCCACTCCCGAAGCACCGAAGAGGGCCGTCAGCGTATTCCTCGGGAACACGATGGAAACATCTTGCAGCGCCTTCTTGTCCTGATAGGCGAACGATACGTGCTCGAACCGTATGTCGCCGGCGGCCGGCGCCTGCCGTTCGCCTTTCATCTCCGGCTCGTTCACCAGCGCGAGAGTACGCCCTCCGGCAATGGAGAAGCAGCGGAACGCCGCAAAGCCGGTCAATAAATGCGTCGCGGACTTCTCCGAGGTACGTCTCCGAGCATCCCGGCATAGGCTCGTGCTCTTCCGATGGCTCCTTTCCCGTCTTTTGCGTCACCATGAAACTTCACCCGTGAGCGGGTCTCGTCCCCGTTCATTGCCCTCTCCTTGCTTTTCCTCACCGGAACTTTTCAGGCCGGGTTCGAAAGCATCGACTTTTTTAGGGAAAGACAGAGACGCTCTTTCCCGAAACGGCCTCTTAATCCGAGGTGAAAGAGGAGTCACACAGAACATACTTTTTCAGAAAAAAGAGAAAATCATAGGGAAAAGCTATGCTTCAAGACGAGATACGGTAATGATATACCTAAAAAAAGCGATTGACGATATTTCGTCGTCATCCTAATTTTGCGGCGTATTTTTTAATATTAAAACGAAAGATGGGTAAAATCAAAACAGCGTCTATTTCCACCATACTGTGTCTAATATGCTGCGTGAATGCAAATGCCCAGATTATCAGAGGAAAAGTGGTCGACGGCACCACTCGCGAACCGCTGAATCGTGCAGCCGTGGAGATACGCTCTTTCGGGGACGACGCCTACATAGCAGGAGGTTCCACCGATGCGAAAGGAGAGTTTGAGCTCCGCCTGAAAGAAACGTATTCCAAAATTCGGGTCTCCGTTACCTTCCTGGGATATAAGCCGGTCCAGAAAGTATATGTCCCCGATGAAAGCCGCGATTATCTCGACTTCGAGATGCAGGAGGACTCCCATACCATGGACGAGGTGGTGGTAAAGGGGCTGAGCCCTGCGGAAAGAGTGCAGCGGCTGGCCTATAACGTATCGTTGGTGGAAACGGCCAAGCTGAAAAACACGACGATGGATCTGTCCAATGTCATCGACAAGATCAGCGGGGTGAAAATCCGCTCCACGGGAGGCGTGGGTTCCGAAGCCAACGTCACCCTGAACGGCTTTTCCGGACGCCACGTGAAAATCTTCATCGACGGAGTGCCGATGGACGGCATGAGTTCGGCTTTCGGGCTGAACAACATTCCGGCCGGTTTGGCCAAGCGTGTGGAGGTATACAAGGGCGTCGTGCCTATCGAACTGGGCGGCGACGCGCTCGGCGGAGCCATCAATATCGTCACGGACAACAGCCGGCGCACCCGGGTCAGCGCTTCCTATTCGTTCGGTTCATTCAACACCCACAAGACCAACGTTTATGCGGAACATACCTCGAAGAAGGGTCTCTATGTCTCGCTGAATGCCTACCAGAACTACTCGGACAACGATTACAAAGTCAATATCGACCACTACACCAAGTTCGGCGAAACCGGCAACAGCGTAGTCTACGAGGATCTCGTAGTCCGCCGGTTCCATGCCAAATACCACAACGAGGCCGCAATTCTGAAAGTCGGCGTCGTCGACAAACCGTGGGCGGACCGCCTGCTTTTCGGTTTCACCGGAGGCTACGAGTACAAGCAGACCCAGAACGCCTCCAACATGAACTGGGTGTACGGAGCGCGCTACACCACGGCCAACACGCTGATGCCGCAGCTGACTTACGAAAAGAAGTTCAAGGTGTTGAAGGGGCTGCACGTGTCGTTGAACGGAAATTATAATTTCGGTCAGTCCTACGCGGCCGACACGGCCCGTTGCAACTACAACTGGCTGGGAGAAAAGAGTAAACCCAAGAGCGCTCCGGGAGAGCTGGCCTATACCAAATACCGTTATCGCGACAACAACGGCGCAGCCAACTTCCGTATGGCCCTTTTCCCCGCGGACGGCCATTCCGTATCTTTGAGTACCACCTTCACCTCTTTCTCCCGTTCGGGCAAGGACGAAACCCAGCCCACGCCCGAATACGAGCATCCCCAGCAGAGCATGAAAGCGGTTACGGGGCTGAGTTACAAATACGATTACAAGGGCAAATGGAACACCTCCGTTTTCGTGAAGAATTACCTGAACCATCTGGAAGCCTATCTCGATCCGGACGGCGGAAGCGACTATCGGGATTTCAGCAACACCTCCTCATATTGGGGCGGAGGTTTGGCCAGCACCTACTTCTGGGGGCAGCACGTGCAGCTGAGGCTTTCGTATGAGTATGCGCTCCGCCTGCCCACCAGCCGCGAACTGTTCGGTACGGGAGACGACATCGAACGGGGAAATTCGAGCCTGAAGCCGGAAACGAGCAACAATATCAACGTCGGCGTTACAGCCAGCCCGATAGACGCGGGCAACCATCGCCTGACGATAGACGCGGCCTTCCAGTACCGCGAGATAGACGACTATATCCGGCGAACCACGAACAACGACAACGGACGCGCCTCTTCGAAGAATGACGGCGGAGTCCGCAACCTCGGCGGAGATTTCGGCATCCGCTATGCGTTCGCCGATCTTTTCTTCATCGGCGGAAATTTCAGCTATATCGACATGCGGAGCATGACCAGATACGTGACGGGCACGCAGCGGGAGAGTAAAAACTACAAGGAACGTATTCCGGCCATTCCCTATATGTACGGCAACGCAGAGGCCGGAATCACGCTGCGCGATGTTTTCCTGAAAGGAGCCACGCTGGATATTCATTACATGATGAATTACATACGGCAGTTCAGCTACGAATGGAACACCTACAACAACCCCGAACTGGATGTGCCTACCCAGTTCTCGCACGATCTTTTCGTGAGCTACAATTTCGGCAGGAAGTCGGAGTTCACGGTCTCGGCCGAGTGCACCAACATCTTCAACGCCCGCCTGTACGACAACTTCAAGATGCAGAAGCCGGGACGCGCCTTCGCCGTCAAATTCGGATATAATTTCCTTAAATAACAAATACAAGTGCAAATGAGAACCGATTTCAAATTTTTCAGCTTAGCTTTGTGCGTATGCGCTCTGGGAGCGTGCAGCGACGATGACTCCGATTCGACCGGGACGGGCGGCAGCGGCAGTTCCGATAAGCAGTACGTGGTAATGAGCGGATCGGGAGAGAACAACGGCGCATACTTGCAGACGACCGACGATCCGACGACCGGCACGCTCGACCCTGCAAATCCCGACGGGCGCATCTTTTTCAGCGGGAACAATCCGGACTTCGTAAATTATAACAACGAGATCCTCATCGGCATGAACTACCCGTCGCAGGGAGGTTCTTCTTCGGACTACATCACGATGGCCTGGAAGCTGGTGGACGGAAAGCTGACCCAGCACGGAGGCGGCGTAGCTCTGGACGGAGACGTGAAGGCACGCGGTATCTTCAAGAACTACCTGATCGGCATGTCCGACCAGGCTACCGACTACGACCACTACGAACGTGTGAAGTTCATCGAGTTGAACAGCTTCGGCGCAGCCGTAGTGGACGGAATAATCGACTGCGACGACATGTCCAAGGAACCGCAGAGCCAGATGGAAGGCGAAACATGGGGCGTGGGCGACATCGCCGAGTTCGGCGACTATGTGCTGCTCTCATACAGTACCAAGCATCTGGTAAAAGACGGGGCCAGCGGCGCCAAAGCGAAAGCGACTTACAGTACGGATTTGGCAAACAACCTCTATTTGGGCGTATATGAATTCGACCCCACCGACGCGGACAAGGAATACCTGAAATACCAGAACATGATTGTCCGCAAGAGTGAGGATCATGTCGGCGAGGAGGCCGGACAGATCAAAGGCAATCTGCGTTCGCGCACGGAGACCGGCATCGAAGTGTTGGGCGACGAGATTTACCTGTTCTGCCAGGGCTCCAAAAACTCCGGCAAGGATTATCCCGACGTTCCGTCGGCCGTATTGCGCATCAGCGGCAACAGTATTCAGAACGGCAAACCGGTGGCTATCGACGACGACTATTATGTGAATCTGACCGAAGTGACCGGACACTACATGTGGAAATGTTTCTACATCGGCGGCAACAAGTTCTGCCTGCAACTCTATACCGAAAAAGGAACGGCAGGGTTCGTGGAAGGATCGCACAAGGCCTTCGGTATCTTCGACGTGAAGACCGAGCAATATACTCCGGTCACCGGCCTGCCCGATGCGAACCTGATCTACGATATTGCTCTGGCATACGCCGCGGATACGGACAACAACACCATTACGTTCGAAGTGGAGACTACCGACAGCCAGCTGCCGGCCCTCTATACCATCGGCAAAGACGGGGTGGCTAAACGCGGTATGGAAGTCGACACGGAATCGATCAAAGGTGTAAGCCTGTTGAAGCAGAAATAAACACTCCGTCGTGCACCATGAACAAGGTATTTCGGAAAATACATCTCTGGCTCTCTGTCCCCGTCGGGTTGATAATCACGGTTATCTGCCTCACGGGGGCAGCCCTCGTTTTCGAGCGGGACATAACGGAAAGCCTCGATCCCGAACTTTACAAGGTCACGTACACGGAAGGGAACGCTCCGCTGCCGCCGTCCGAACTGGTCGCCGCTATCCGCCGGCAGGTTCCGGATTCGCTGGAACTGCTCTCCCTGCAACTGCCCGGCGAACGGGATGGCGTCTGCATGGCGACATTCAAGGGTACGGGAAAGCGTTCGCTGAGCGTGAACCCCTATACCGGAGAGGTGAACGGGTGGACCAAGAGCTACCCTTTCTTCCAGACCATGCGCAAACTGCACCGGTGGCTGATGGACCCGCCTGCCTATAAAGGGGCGAAGTCAGCCGGCAAGGTTATCGTGGGTGTCACTACCCTCGTAATGGTTGTCATCCTCGTCTCCGGCGTCGCGATATGGGTTCCGCGTACCCGCAAGGCATTGAAGAACCGCCTGCTCGTGTCGTGTACGAAGGGATGGCGGCGCTTCTGGTACGACAGCCATGTTTCGCTGGGCATATATGCCACCCTGTTTCTGCTGGTCATGGCCCTGACCGGACTTACCTGGTCGTTCCAATGGTATCGCACGGCGGCTTACGGTCTGTTCGGGGTGTCGACGGCCCGTCCCGCCATGTCCGCTCCGCAACAGCGGGGCAAGGAGAAACAGGATAAAAAGCCGGAGTTCGATTATGCGGTATGGGACGCCGTGGTATCCGAACTGCAAGTCCGTTATTCCTCGTACGCCTCCATCTCGCTGACGGCAGGGAAGGCACAGGTAAACAAGCCCGGCAACATGCGCAGCAGCGATACGGCGGCATTCGACGCTCGAACGGGGGAGATCACGTCTGTAACGGCTTACGACGATATTCCCAGAGCACAGAAAATGAAGGGATGGTTCTATGCCTTCCACACCGGCTCCTGGGGCGGCATGACGACCAAGGCGCTCTACTTTCTGGCGGCCTTCATCGGCGGAATACTGCCTCTGAGCGGATATTATTTGTGGTTGAAGAAAAAAAGACGGTCTTCGAGAAAAAAGGAGCTGTAACCTGTCTTTTAACGGGGAGACGGCCCCTGAGTTCGAAAGATTCATTCCGTCGCTCCAATTCCGAAGCGGGCAGCCTGTTTCTTAGCAAGGCCGAATGGCAAAAACTCGGTTTCGTCTTTTAGTCGATTACGGTACGCCACCGCCGGTTTCCGGCGACACTACCGGTAGGATTCTGACTGATAGAAACCTCCGGCAGATTACCTGACAGACTCATCCCGGCTGCGGTTCTCTCAGCCGGGATGGATTTTTACATGCCGGAGTACATCCGCTGATTGCATGATGCGACCGCACTGTCTATTGTCAGAAAGACAGCGTTTTCCCGATACCCGAGGTCGTAGCGCTCGATGCGCCGCCTTTCGGTGCGTTCCTTACAAGGGGCCTTGAACCCACGAATTGCAAATGCAAACCCGAACAAGCAATATGAGAAGTCGTTTTCCATAGGACAGACCGTATTCCGGTCTGCAAAATCAAAAAAACGCCGGAAGAATCCGAAAACTCTCCCGGCGGCCCTCATCAACGAATCTAAAACGGATTTTTCATTCAGCGGTTGTACTCAGTGCGGAATACATCCTACCGTCTTCGTCCATCGCAGCCCATGACCGACGACACCGCTGCCGAAGGCCGCTATCACGATGACTCGATTCGTGTATTCGATGCTCAATCGTCGATGTCTATAACGTTGAATTGATTGTCGAATTTGATCTCCAAACCGTTCGACAACTCCACCTCCCACGTGTAGGCGTTGCGGTCGATCTGACGGATGAACTGCCCGGGATAGTTGCTTCCGGAAACGAAGGTTTGGATAGGCTGCGGGACGATGGATGCAGGAACAGGGCTGTATTTGCGCCCGACGCTTTCCCACTGCCCGTCGCTGCGGAATTCGACCTCCGTACGGTCGGTGTAGACCACCTCGTACTCTTTGCCCGTGTATTTCTGCTCCTCGACGGCATATGCCACCGTGAGATCCTTGAAATGCGCGGAGAGGAACTCCTGCGCCGCCTGCGGGAGCTTGTCCACGCTCGTGGGCTTTTCGCGGCCGTCGGCATACGCCGCTCCAAACATCGTCGTCATAAGGAACAGGGTCAAAAATGTCTTTTTCATCGTTCTTTCTGTTTATTAGTTAGACAATCTCTCGCTGCAAATATTGCCCCTGATTTTGAAAGGAATTTGAAATACGACAATTTATATAACCGTCTGCAAAAAAAACAATGCGGCCGAAGGTCAGAAGCGGCCCCCGAAACAGCGTTTCAGGGAGGGGGAGGGCAGACGTCGGGAAGGCCCCCGCGGTATAGGCGGACAACGGAAATGCCTGCTGGCAAGACTTCTTCTCCGGCAGGCATTTCCGCTACGTGCGAGGCCGCATTACTTCTCGGAATGGCTGCGGAAATACACCTCTCAGGCGTCCTGACCTATGGTGCAGACCTCGATCCGCTGAATCGGCATATAGCTGCCCGGCACGCTGCTTTCGGTATACGTGCCTCCGTCTTCCAGACAGACGATCTCCATGTAGAGGAGGCCGATGTGCTCGCCGCCTGCCGTTCCGGAATGTTGACTGAAATCGTTCGGATTCACATAGCAGACTCCTTTGACATATCCCTCGTCGTCATAGTCCGCACCCCAGACGACGTGCTGGTGTATTTTTCCTGCGGAGGCATGTCCCGTCCGATGGCCATATCTTCCTCGAAGGCTCTGGTGATGAACTCGGCGAAGGCCTCGCGGGAAACGGCCTAGCGTCCGCCGGTGGGTACCTTTGAACTTTTCGCTGGCGCCGCCGACGTTTTCGTCCACGATATGCCAGACATATTTGCAGCCAACGGCGGACATCGGCTCACTCGGCTGGCTGAAAATAAAACCGTTCTTTTAGCAATTTCAGGCGTAAGCCTTTTATCGCGTCTTCAAAAATCGGGGTTTTCATAAAATTTAGGAATTATTTTACCATATCCAATTTTTTCGCCACATTTACGAAATACAGCGATCCGAAGCGGCTGTACGGTTCTTATCGCTATCTGCCGTATTTTTTAAAGCCGAAATTGACGATTTTTTCAAATCTGCATTTTTCAGTCAAGAACAGTTCAACAAATAAGCGGGGCCGGAATTTAACTTCCGGCCCCGCCTGTCTGAATTCGTCTATCCGATTCCTGTCCGTTACATGGAGATATCCCCGTCGACGGTTCCCTGATCTTCCCAGCCGCCGATCTGGGAGCCTTCCACGACGATACCATCCTTGCCGAAAGTCAGGTTCAGCGTCAGGCACTTGCCGCCGTCGAGCGCGGCGGGAATCTCCTGCGTCGCATTCTTCAACACCTCGTTCAGTCCGGCGAGCGTGTGCTCTACGGTCTTGCCTCCGATCTCGATTTTGAGCGTCACCTCTTCCGAGGTCTGCGGCACGAGAAGGAAACGGACGGCCTTGCCCGCGGCTTCGAATGCAGCCGTCTTGTCGGCGGTCTTGCTTACCGTCGCGGCAGCCATGTTCACCTCGCAGGAGGACTTCGCCGTGCAGGTGGTCTTCACCGCTTCGAGCTGCTCCTGCGTATAGGTGCCGTCCGAAGCGTAGTTGATCGCCAGCTTGTGCATAGCGTGCTTGAACGCCAGATTCACCTTCGTGTCGGCGCTCTTGGAGACCTTCATAGCCGGAGCCAGCAACAGGTCCTTGTCCGCGGCGGTCGAGAGGTCGAAGGTGAATTCGGAGCCTTCGGCCGACTCGGGTGCCGGATAGCAGCCGGCGAAGGAGGCTTCGGTCGTACCCGAAGGCAGGCCTAGGTCTTCCCAGTAAAGCGCGGCCCCGCCGATCGTGTACTCTTTCCGCACGGCCTTGCCGCCGCCCGTGACCGTCAGGGCGATCTTGTCGCCGTCCTGGAAATAACCCGAACCGTCCTCGTTCAGGTGCGGCGCGCGCGTCAGTGCGTCTATTGCGGTCACCACGGTGATTTCCTCCTTTCCTGCAGGGACACCTGCCCCGCTTTCATTCTTGTCGCAGGCAACGGCTGCACACAGCAATAGCACTACCATTCCCGACATGTTCCTTTTCATACTATTTTGTTTTTTGATTGTTTATATTTTGTCAAGCAATTTCCCGAACTCCCTTTCCCAGACATCTCGTCCCAGGTCGATTTCGTTCAGCGCGTTGACAACCACCTGGCTCGTCCCCATGTAAACACCCGAGTCTCGGTATGTAATCTCCCTGCGAATCAATCTGTGACGTTGGCTCGTCTGATCTTCGATTCCTATGATTTCAAAATCGAAATGGTCGTTGTTGTCCACATAGTAAATTGCAGACACATATCCCGTATCGTCGAACTCCGCTCCCCAAATCACCATGGCATGCGCTCCCCCGTAGGGGTCGCCGATATCGAATCCGAGAGCTCGGTCATGTTCAAAGGCATCTTTGACGATTCTGTTGAAATTGTCTTTCCTCAACGATTTGTAATTCGTAGCCACATCGTGATCGAACAACTTGCTGAAATAACCCCCGAAGTTGTCATACACCCCCTGGCTGTTAGCCGGCACTCCCGACGTTCCCGCAATGAACCAGTTCACGCCATAATGAGCCGAACCTCCGACATTGCGGCATGTTTCGCGGAAAAAGTCGAACACTTCGCTGTCTTCCTTATCCGAAAACACATATGACGGACGAGGATATTTCGGCCACGGATCCACTCCGTACTTTTCATCGTACATTTTAATGTACTCACGATTGTGATACATCCACCAATGTATCAGGTTCGATGCGGATGCGGCCCAACACATGTTCCAGTCCTCATAACCCGGACGCGACGAACCCATTTCAGGATTGTTCTTGTCGCAGTCGTACCATCCGTAGCCCGTCTGCCAGTTGAAATACTCCCGTCCTGAGGCACGGAACCATTTGCCCGAAGGGAATTTATCGAGAACGGGGCTTACCTCAGGAACCGTATCCTCGCCATTGCGGGGATAGTCCAACCCGTCGACGCCATAAACCCAATGAATCGTATTGGCATAAGCCGGATCGGGGGTTCCTGGGTCGGGTTCGGGCTCCGGACCGGGCTCCACATTCCCGTCCGTCAGGCGCAGGTCGAGCGTCGTAGTTTTGCCCGCTTCGAACGATTTCGAACCGCCGATTGCATTCGGAGCATTGTACATTATCGTCCTGTCGCCGGCATGGATGCGCAGCCAGCCGTCGCCCGAAGTGTAGGGCGCGAGTTTCTGCGGAAAGAGAAGCGCCGTGAACTCCCCCGCCTGCTCTCCGGCGTGCGGCGTAATCCAGACCTCGTCCGTCTCGGGGTCTTGCGGAGTGCCCGTGAAAAGCGAGAACGAGCCTTCGTTGCGGTTGCGCACCTCGACCGAGAGATCTTCGGGAAGTTCCCCGTCGGCACTCGTCAGACGGATTTTCAGACGGTGCATCCCGTGTGCAAACGGCAGTTCGATGCGATTCGACACCGTCGACAAGTCGATTTCCCGGTGCGCCCAAAGCATGTCCGACTCCGCGTAGCCCTCGCCGCTCTGGTCGGACGCGACCGCATGGATGTGCCGGTTCTCCTCCGGACGGACGTCCTCGCGGGCCGGATAGTAGGCCGAAATTTTGCCGTCGCCCAAGTCGCTCTTTTTCAATTTCGGCCTCCACGCGCCGTTTTCGAGTGTCAGGATGAAGTGGCGTGTCGGATAGCCGTAAACATACACTCCGATCCGGTCGCCGTCTTCGAACTCCCCGCTTCCGTCCTCGCCGATCGCGGCCCGCGCGGCGGACAGATCGAACACGAATTCCACCTCTCCGTCGGGAGCGGCGCCGAGACCCTCGGTCGCAGGATCGCTCTCGCTGCATCCGGCCATAAGAAGAGCCGCCCCCCAAAGGAGCAGGACGGTCTTTCGTAGGATGTCCTCAAACAATCTGCTCATGATATTATCCATAGAACTCTGCGACAAAGATAGTGTAAAATCCCTCTCCCTTCCAAACGGATTGCTTCCGCAGCGAAGGGTCGATCTACACCATTTCTCAGATGTATTGCGTCTTCGTACCCCTAAAAGCACGTAATATCGTCATGCAAAGCGCACTGCAATTTACCGAGGCTCTCGACGAGGAACCGGTTCAAAAACAGAACTGCGACCTGAAAGGAATCCATCCGTTCCGGAATATGCCCGACCGCAGGGAACGCACGGTATTTACCAACGTCGTTCCTAAATCAGACAGAACGACAGTAAAACGCTCTCGCACCGAGCCCATATAAGATTACAGCAAGTCCGAAACTTTATGCCGGGGCCGGAGTTTACCCTCTTATTTCCGTCCGGGATTTTCAATCAAAAAACACTTCCGAAGCTCGCATTACCAATTGAATAGTACGGAGAGTATCCACGTATTGCGCAAGGGGGATGAACTTCCGGCCAACAGATAAGCGGCGTCCGCCGCGACATATTTCCATCGAAGGCCGGCGCCGGCCGAGCCGTAGCGGTATTCTCCCGTACTGCGATCCCCCATGCGGTAACCTCCTCGCAGGGCGAGTATTCCGAAACAACGGTATTCGGCACCGAAACTTCCTGACCAGGCGCGGAGTTCCGAGGGCCGCAGGCGGTATTCGGTTTCGGCGGTCAGTGTCAGGCCGTGCGCTTCCGAAAGACCGAGTTCCGCGGCTGCGCCCGCCTTCAACACCCACGGCAGCTGACGGTTTCCTGCGCCGTAGTCGAGGGCGCCACCGACGTTGGCAGCCTGAAAACCGAACGTCACTCGGTGCGAAGCGGCCACTGCATGCCGGTAAAAGAGTCCGGCATCGACGGCGAACGTCTGTGCAACGTCGTCCGCTCCGGGCTCCGAACGGACGTAACGCGCCGTAAGGGCCACGGACAATCCTTCGGCAACCGTTCGGGAGTAGCCGACGTCGAAGGCCATGTCGTGCGGTTCCAGCCGTCCGAGCACGTTGCCCTCTTCGTCGGTTCGTTCCGAACCGTATTGCGAGAAATAGCGGAAGGAGGCTGAAACGGCCTGTTTGCCGTCGGGTTTGAAATAGACCGCCGCCGTGTGCAGAGCCGTTCGGGGCGTCAAGTCGCGCATCCACGGCAGATAACTGTAACCGGCGCCGAAGCGCTCCTCCGAGAAAGGCAGCTGCGCCGCGTTGCGGAGGGCCGAAAAAACATCGGCGGAGAGTGCGACGCCCGCACCGCCCATCGCCGCGCTGCGGGCGTCCGGAACGACGGACAGGAAGGCGGCGGCGTTTTGAGCCGTACCGGCGAGCGGTACCGCAAGCAGAGCCGCTGCGATGAGTATGTTGCGAAAAAAGGACTGCATCTTTTCAGGGTTTAGAGTTTGACGATGGAGCGCGTGAGCGAACCGCCTTCGTATCGCAGTTCGATCGTATAGGTTCCGCCCCCGAGCGACGAGAGATCGACTACGGCGGGAGCGGTCGGAGCGATCCGTACTTCGGCGGCGAACGCCCTGCGTCCCGCAGCATCGTACAGTGCGACGCGCAACGCCCCTTCGACGTCGCGCCCCATGCGGATCGACAACCGGTCGCGGACGGGATTGGGATAAAGATCGACCTCGCGCGAATCGTCGCGGCACATCACGGCGAAGGTGTCGCGTCCCGCGAGACCGCCTTCGTCGGTCGCCACGACAGTCACCTCCGAACGGCCGTAACGCAGCGGCATGATCCGGTAGCCCGAAGCGACCGGTTGGAGATAGAGCATCTCCTCGTCGTATTCGAGCGCATAGGCAACCGTCCCGGGCACCTCGTCGTCGAAACCCTGCGACGGCGTGAACTCCGCCGTCTCCTGCATCGAACCGAGATAAACCGGCCGGAATCCGCCGGTGGCCACCGGCGGCTGGTCGGGCAGCAGCGTGAAATCGAAATCGGCCGTATCGGAAGCGCCGAAACTGTCGCTCACCGAGACATGCGCCGTATAGTTCCCCGGGATGCGTTTGTAATTGAAGATGTCGAGACAGAGGCGGTCGCCCTCCTTGCGGATCGCAACGGCGCCGGAAGGATCCTGCAACTCGCAGGTGAAACCGTGGCTGTCGGGATCCGAAACATGGTACCGCACCGTTTCGGTGCGGTTGTAACCGACCCGCACCTCCTCCATGCTCTCGAGGATCAGCGCAGGCGGCGTGTTGGCCGGCGTGCCGAAGGAAATGACCGTCGTCTCAGAACGATTGCCCCAAGGATCGACGGCGACGATGGCCACCGTGTAGCGCGTCTGTTCGGCGATATCGGTCAGCACGTAGGTGATCTCGTCGCCCGCCTGCTTGTCGCGCACGGGGATGACGACCGATTCCGCCCCCTCGGGCAGATCGTCGGGATCGGGATTTTCCAACGTTCCCACGCGCCACATCAGAATGAACGAATCGGCGCGTCCGTCATCGCCGTCGGCCGGAACGCTCCA
>OJMI01001373.1_pt1 | contig 27084 bp, 24 predicted proteins | sample 1597131 | NCBI WGS metagenome assembly OJMI01 (sample SAMEA2452116, study PRJEB22498) | human gut metagenome | reverse complement strand
GATAGGCTTGTCTTTTTTTATAGCTTCTACGAAAGGAACATACACGATTTCATTGTTTCTGATACCGATCATTACATTTCGCTGATCTTCCAAGATAGCTTCTATGGCTGCTTCTCCCAACCGGCTGGCCAATATGCGGTCATATGCGCTCGGAGAGCCTCCTCGTTGCAGATGTCCTAAGATAGATACCCTCACATCGTATTGAGGATATTCTTTCTTTACACGCTCGGCATAATACATGGCACCTCCGTTTTTGTTTTTGGGACTTTCTGTAACGATGACGATGCTGCTGTTTTTGGTTTTTCGGAACCCTCTGCCGATGAACTTTTCCAGTTGGTCGACATCGGTTTGATCCTCGGGAATGATGGCAGCCTCAGCACCCGATGCTATCGCACTGTTTTGAGCCAAGAACCCAGCGTCTCGTCCCATTACTTCGACGAAGAAGATACGATCATGCGAAGTTGCCGTGTCGCGTATCTTGTCTACACACTCTACGATGGTATTGAGTGCCGTGTCGTATCCGATAGTGTAGTCGGTACCGTAGAGATCGTTGTCGATGGTTCCCGGAAGGCCGATGCAGACGATGTCATATTCTTCGGCGAAGATACGCGCACCCGTTAAAGACCCGTCTCCTCCGATAACGACCAATGCATTAATGTTTTCTTTTTGCATTACTTCATAGGCTTTCTTACGCCCTTCGGGGGTAGTGAATGCCTGAGAGCGGGCGGTTTTCAGAATCGTTCCGCCGCGTTGTATAATGCTACTTACATCTTCGGTCGTCAGCTCTTTTATTTCGTCGTTTATCAAGCCTTCATAGCCCCGATAGATTCCTTTTACTTTGAATCCATTACAGATAGCCGATCGTGTAACGGCTCGTATGGCGGCGTTCATACCCGAAGCATCGCCGCCCGACGTCAGTATGCCGATATATTTATTGTCCATAGCCGATAAGGTTTATTTCCTTTCGCCCAACTGAGCATCGAGGTAGAAGATTGCCGCATCTCCGGCTTTTTTTATTTTGTCGACGATTGATTTGGCCGTAGCTTCCTCTTCGACTTGTTCGCGGACGAAGTTCCACAAGAAATCCTGTGTGGCGTTGTCTTTTTCTTCCGAAGCGACTTTTACCAAGTCGTCGATGAGTTTCGATACATGGCATTCGTGTTCGTAGACAGTTTCAAAACATTCGAGAATGTTCTTCCAGCTTTGAGGAACGACATCTATTTTGTCGACTTTGGGGGTTGCGTCGCGTTTCGTCATGTAATCGGCAATCGTGCAGGCGTGCTCATTTTCTTCTTCCGATTGTTTTTTCAGCCAGTGGGCGAAACCGTCGTAGCCTTCTTTTTTCATATAAAACGACATCGAAAGATAAAGGTTGGCCGACCATAATTCGGCGGTGATCTGCTCGTTGAGAGCGTTTTGTAGTTTAGAAGTCATCATAGTTGTAAGTTTTTATTTGTTGAAAATTCTTTTGTATAAAGGATTGCAAATGTCGAGCCACAACTGTATTATCGGTAATTTCTCGACTTTTATATTTCCGAAAGACGCTCTTTTATTGTCGGATTTTGGTAAGAAGCGGCTGTTCATACGGAAATTTGCCGTACTTTGAGGCTCTCTGCTCGGTTAGTATCGATGCGTCTTCTTTTTTATGACATTTTGTTACCTCGAAAAGAATCTGGTATTTTTGGCAGATTTTACGACAAAACGTCTTGCAATGCTTGTAAATAGAAATTTATTCCGTGAAGAAGAAATAATAAAAAACTCCGGCAATATAATATGGCCGGAGATAAAGGTTTTCCTTGAAAATAATATGAAATATTTTCCGGAGGTTGGTTTCAAAAATAGGTTTATGTCGTGAGCGTAGTAACGAACATGGGGTATTTGCCGTGTCCTGTTTTGAATCCTAACGATTCGTAGAAAGCTACGCCGTCCTCGTAGGAAATGAGTAGGATACGTAGATACTCTTTGTATTTTTCGAGCGTCATACGGGTAAGTTCTTTTCCGATACCCTGTCCTTGATATTCGGGATCAACCAGCAGATAATGGATATAGGCAGTCATGATACTGTCGTCGAGAACATTGATGAGCCCGATCAGGCGATCTCCGTCCCAAGCCGAAAATACGGTGTCGGAATTACGCAATGCCACGACCAGTCGTTCGGGATAAGCTCCCGAGGACCATTTAACCGACAGGAAGAGCCGTTTCAGTTCTTCGGCGGTGAAGTCTTTCGTGTCTTTGTATTCGATAGCCATGAATGTATGTTTATTTATTGTTGTTTGGAGATAAGTACGGCGTTATTCGTCTTTGTTTTTAAGGAAATAACTTTGCGATTTGAGAAGGTTTCGGGCTTGCAATACCATCGATTTTGTCTCGTTGAGTATCGAGAGGTAGAGCAGGCATGCTTTGGTACTGCTTTTTTCGTCCATACGTCGCAGTTGACTTTTGATGGCGGCAACAATCGTGTCGAATAATCGGTCGCGCATATCGAGAACCTTATCGAGGTCGGTGAAGTTTTTGCTGCGCATCATCTCATTGATGTGGGTGAAGATTTCGTCTACGCCGTCGTTTACCCTCATGAGATCGGCGATTTGTTCTTTGGTGAGGCCGGTATGGTTGTTGTCGATATGCTCGAATGCAGGACGAGTAATGTGTATCAATGCTTTGGTTACCTCGGAGAGGTAGTCGACTACCTGCACATAGAAGTGTCCCGAATTGACATGATTTTTTTCTAATTTTCGCAGGGTATTGATGACTTCGTATTTGCGGGTATGAGCTTCTTCGTAGAGGGCGTTCGACTCGGTAACCATTTCTCGCAAGACTTTACGGTTTTCTTTGAATACGGCGACCAAAGTCCGATTATAGATGCGTGAAATTTCTTCCATTGTGCGGCATACTTCTTCGATGCAGTTATAAAGTATATCTTCGGTCGTGTCGGTTTGAGAGATGGTAAGTTTGCGTTCGCGACGGGCTTTTGCTTTTTTTGATTGGACTTTACGGAATGTAAAACTTCGTACCACCGAATAGATGCCGATACCCGATGCCAGAATGACAGCTACCCACCCGCCTATAAGAAGGATAAGCGTGAATACCGAAGATATGAGCAGTGCGACGAATGCGGTGAGAAACCACCCCGAGATGACAGTCATGACTCCGGTAATGCGGTACACTGCACTCTCGCGCCCCCAAGCGCGGTCGGCGAGAGAGGAGCCCATCGATACCATAAAAACGACGTAAGTGGTGGAAAGGGGTAATTTCAGGGACGTTGCGATGGAGATGAGTACGGCCGATGAGGTGAGGTTGACGATAGCCCGTATCAAGTCGAAGGATGCGTCGGTACGTTCTTCTTGTGGCAATGGTTCGAATCGCTTATCTATCGCTTGTTGTATACGGGCCGGAACATAGCTGGTGTACCATTTGTTCATGATCAGCGCCATGCGTACGAGACCTCTTGATATCAGCGTGGAGTTGAAACGTTCTTGCTCCTCGTTTTGGGAAGACAGCGATAACTCTGTTTGCGCTACGTGACGAGCTTCTTTCGATAGAAAGAGAGTAATGACCATGACGATGCCGGCTATGATGAGCAATGTAAAATTTGCTGTTGCCGGTTGTGCCAAAGCCGACATGTAAATGTTCTCGTTTCCTGCTGCACGTGCTATTTCGTAAGAGTCGTAACCGGCGATAGGTACTCCGATGAAATTTACGAGGTCGTTTCCGGCAAAAGCCAATGCAAGTGCGAATGTGCCCGATAATATCGTGAGTTTCATGATATTGACCTGTAACAGTTGCAGAATCCACAATAAGAAAGATACGGCAAGCCATAACAGGCTCAAGAACATAAATGTATGTTCGTGTACGAAGGCATTGAAATCGGCAGGTATGAGGCCCGAATTATTCAAGCCTTTGAATAGGGCAAAGTAAATAATGCCGGTTACCGAAATACCACACCACAATGCTCCCAGTCGCTTTATCATCTTGGCATAGCGGAACGAAAAGATAATACGGGACAGGTACATGAGTGTGATACCTGTGGTGAATGCTATGATGACCGAGGAGAGGATTCCCGATATGATAACCATCGCTTTTCCTGAGTTGACGTATCGTGAAATGTCTTGAATGCCAATTTCGGGAGATATGTAAGTTTTATATCCTGCCACGGCGAGAGCTGCGCCCAAGAGACCGAATACCATCGATACGGTCGTGGAAGTGGGAAGCCCCAATGTGTTGAAGATATTGAATAGAATGACGTTGCCCAACATCATGCCCAAAAAGAGCATCATGACTTCGGAAAAGGTGAAATTCTCGGGATAAAACACGCCGCTGCGGGCTACCTCCATCATACCGTTCGACGTGAGTGTACCTATCAGGATACCAACCGATGCTACAATGAGTATTGTCCGATAACGGGCTACGCGCGATCCCCATGCTGCGTTCATGAAATTGATCGCGTCATTGGCTACTCCTACTATGATATTGGCGATGGCGAGCAGCCCCAGTACAATGACGATAAAAGTAAATATAGGACTCATCGAGAGTAAGATTTTAATTAGGTTTCAGGTTAAGAGTTCTCTGTATGTGTAGTGATGATTGTTCGTTTTTAAGTTGTAGACGGATTTGTCTTTTTGAGAGAGAAGATAAATTCGAGACCTCCATCATACAAGTTGTGGGCTTCGATGTTTCCGCCATGGAAAAGTACGGCGTTTTTTACGATAGAGAGTCCCAGCCCGGTTCCTCCCAATTTTCGGGAACGACCCTTGTCTACCCGGTAGAAGCGTTCGAAAATATGGGAAAGATGCTGGCTGTCTATACCGATTCCGTTATCGGCGAAAGAAAAGACATATTCCCCCGGTGTTTCTTTCGTCAGGTTGATGAATATATCCCGTCCGCCTGAATAGGCAATGGCGTTTTCGGTGAGATTTCTGAAAATAGATGTCAACAGGTTGGCATTCCCGAAAATCGGTAGTTCGCGGTCGAAATTGCAGTTTATCCTCATGCGCTTGTCGGCCGGCCTCAAAGCGACCTCGGCGATAATATCTTGTACGATGGCATGGATATCGACATTTTCTCTTTCGATGAGTTGGCTGGCCTCGTCCATACGTGTGATAGTCGAAATATCTTGTAGCAACTGGCGTAGCCTTTCGCTCTGCATATAGCTCTTTTCTATAAAGAGACGGCGGGTCTCCTCATTCATGTCGGGGTTGTTGATAATGGTTTCGAGATAACCCTGTATAGAGCTGACGGGAGTTTTCAGTTCGTGATTGATGTTGTTGGTGAGTTGTCGTTTCAATCGTATTTTTTCTTGTTCTTCGTGCAAGACCATGGCGTGTTCCCGATTACGGTCGGCCGTAGTTTGTTGCAGTTGGGAATAGAGTTGTACGATATGTTGGGAGATTTCTCCGAGTTCGTCGTTGGGGAAAGGTTTGATATTTTCGATGCGCTCGTTCCGGCTGGCAAGGTTTGCAAATTCTTGAAGCCGTTTTATGCTTTGCCCGATATGCCGAATGGCAAAATATCCGAAAATACACATGATGACGGTAAGCCCGATCATGATCCATAAAAAAGAGAAATCGGCGGTCAATAATTTGGTAAGCGAAACATTATAGGGAAGGGCCGACCGTACTATCGTAGGGCCGACACGTGTGGCGGAGTAGAAGTAGTCGCCTTTTTCGTTTTCCGATCGTCGGCGTATCGTGTAACCTTCGCCTTCGTTGATGGCTTGCATGACCTCTTGGCGGGAGTAGTGGTTGGGAATGGAGTCGTTTTTCCATTCGTTGGGGGCGTCGTATAATACGACACCGGTCGTGTCGATGAGAGTGAGGCGCAGGTCGGGATAACGGTTTTGGAAATGAAGTGTGATTTTGTCTAGTGATTTCCCGTTATTGATGGCATCGATAATTTGCGCATTGAGCAGTTGCAGTTGAATGTTGAGGTTTTCTATTTTGAATTGTTTTTCGCGTTCATACTGGAAAAGGATAAATCCGCTCATCAGTATGCCGGCAAAAAATACCAACAGGAAGAAAAGTCGCTGGGAGTAAGGAAGTCTATTCTTCAAAGCCATATCCGTAACCTTGTCTTGTAACAATATGTCTGCCGTAAGGCTCTATTTTTTTTCTTAATCGAGTGATGTTGACATCGATCGTGCGATCGAGCACGATAACGTCGTCGCTCCATACCTGGCTCAGTATGTCGGCTCTGGAAAATATGGTTTCCCGGTTACGAAGAAAAAGAGAAAGCATCTCGAATTCGGTCTTGGTAAGTTTGATTTCTTTTCCGTCGACATGGCAGGTCTTACGTTGTAGATTCAGTTCGAGCCCTTGAAAGCAGACACAATCTTCGCTTTTGTCTTTTCCACCTCCGGTCGAACGGCGCAGTACGCTTTTTACCCTGGCAATGACTTCGCGTATCGAGAAAGGCTTGGTGATGTAGTCGTCGGCGCCGATATCGAGACCTATGACGGTATCGTCTTCCGAGTCTTTGGCCGTGCAGAATATGATGGGTATATGCGCAGTTTCGGGCTGACGTTTGAGTTGTTGCGCCAACTTGAATCCGCTTGTTTCTCCCATCATGACATCGAGAAGGATAAGAGAGTATTGGGTGAGATTCTTTTTCAGGGCTTCTTCGGCGTTATAGGCGACGTCGACCAGAAACCCTTCTACTTCGAGGTTGAATTGCAGTATCTCGCACAATGATTCTTCATCATCTATTACTAAGATTCTTGTTTTTTCCATTCTCGTGAGATCTGTTTCGCGGACAAAGATAAAAATATTTAATGATGTTGAAGAAAAAAGATACGAAAAATATGAACAATGCGATTATTTCCGGCTTTCGAAATTTTGGGGTCGAATAATGCGTATGCCCGAAAATTTTTTGTTGTCTTTGAGTTGTTGCAGAATGGAGCGATTTTCGACGATGACACGACCTTGACTCGATGAGGCGTGTATTAGACGCACTTCTCCGTTGTTTTGTATGGCGATTCCGACATGGGCTATGTCGAGGCCGGGTATGTCGGTGGTAAAGGCAATGATGTCTCCGCTTTGTATGGTGGCAAGCGAAGCGGAATCTAATCGGAATGTCGGCAGATAGTAGATGATTTTTCCGTTGAGGCTGCGTTCTTGTGCGGCTATGCCGTCGACGAGCGTCGCATTTCGTTGTAATGCAGGGTAACGGTCGGCATTCCGGCTCATGAAATAGAGCTGTAATGTATCGGGTACACCTCCTGATATTTGGGTAATGTCGGTTACGAAACCTTTCTGTTCGTTATTTGCGATCCAGTCGCTGAAATAGTGTAAGCGGGAAAGGTATCCGTCGATTTTCCCGTTGCGATAACGCAGTGCGGTCAGTTGTCGGCAGTACTCGTCCCAAGTAGATTGTTTTTTTACCGCAGTACGGGCAAGGGCGAGTACGGTTTCTACAAATGTCGTACAATCGGTTTCTTGTAAGTAGGGTTGCAGTTTCTCGACAGAATCCCGGTCTAATGTTCCTGCTGTATATGTCGTTCCTTCGAGCAGGTGGGCGTAGGCCGTTACATAATGGGCGATGTCGGGCTGCGGAGCGATTACCGATAATAGATATACGGCGTAGAGGCTATCGCCGGCAGAAGTTTGTGTTTGCGACAGAGTCGATGCGGGTGGTTTCAGAAACCATATGATGATAAGTAGAAAATGAAGATATCGTTTCATGCACATTTTTATTTCCAAAGATAATGTTTTGGAATAGGAATCGTATCGTATGTCTCGCTTTTTCGTAAAATTTTTATTAACAGCAGTTTGCGAATAGTAATAAAATATTGTTGTAAAATTACCATATATTTGTTGTATTATTACAATATTCTTTTTACATTTGTCCACTCCTAAGTCCGAGGAGTATTTGTCGCTTATACCATACAAATACTTCCCATACTCCTAAAAATAACTGTTATGAGTCATATAAATTTAAGAGAAGAAAAAGAGCGGGATTTTCTGCTTGCTTATGAAGAAGAGTTGAAAGAATTGGGCGAAGATGCCCCTTTTGTACCACGCGATGAAATCATTTTCAGAACGTTGCATAGTGGGCGCGGACGCTTCTATGTCTCTTTTGAAGAGGCTGCCCGACAGGTGAAGCGTATTTATAACCGCCGGCCGTTGAAATGCCGTAACCAGAGAAAGGTTGCTATGTATCAAGAGTTGGCCAGGTGGTTGCCGAGTATCGAATGCGTAAGCCCGGGGCGTCGTTCAGAGATGCTTTATTTACCGTGTTGGCCGAAGCGAAAGCTTCCCGTTTCTTTTTCGGTGTACAGACCGGTCGTTTGATTCTTTATCGTCGCCAGCGTTGTGCCGTATGATGTGCAGATGGGTTGTTGCAATAGGATTGGTCGGTTTGTTTTTCTCTTGTTCTTCCCGGAAGCACATGGTGGCACATTATCGGGAAGAAAGCTGTAAAACGGTTGAGGCGGCATTTCGCGATACGCATAGACAGCGATATGTCGAGCGGGAACAAGAACAGACGTTTTGGGATATTGAGATGGTCAGGGAATGGGTCGATACAGCCGATTCTCTTGCTCCTCGTCCGGCCTGTCCCGATAAGACCGTAGAACGTTGGCGTATCAAGGCCGCTTCGTCCAAAGTTGTACAACGGGTCGATTCGCTCGAAAAGGTGAAAAACACCGAGTCTTTTTTGTCGGATACTTGTGCGGTGGCGGGAGATGTCGATAAGGCCGATGAACGCCGTACGGGAGGAAATGTATCGTGGGTATTGTATTTGATGCTGGTTGTATTGGGCATTGTTTCTATCGGATTAATTGTTAAACGTTAAAATCAAGAAGTATATGGATCGAAAAAAAGTAATAGGCGTTCCCGAAAGGATCGAAAAGAAAATATGTGTACAGTTGCGTATAGACAGGGACGAATTGAGAGATGAATTGTTGAAACGGACGACTTATATCGCTGTCCCTTTACAAGGAAACGGGCAGGATACCGAGGAGTATTACGATCGGTTACTCCTTACTGCCGATGAAGATATTTGGGTGGGCGACCGTTTGCAAGAGGCCGGCGACAGGGTGTGTGAAGTGTTGGCCGGGTATCTGACCGGCGATGGTTGCACTTTCGATGAACAAGGGCATTGTTGCATGACCTTATTGCTCCCTTGTGCGACCGTCCCGGGGACGGCCGACCGCATTGCTCGTATTATCAAAGAGATATTTGTGCTGTATGTTTTGACGCATTGGTTCGATGATCGTTTACCCGAGAAAGCGCAATATATCGCTTTACAGTATGATGAGGCGATCGACTTGTTGAAAGCCCGTCTCAACCGGCGCTCTCGTCCCATCGTGCGTCCCGTGCGGCATTTATGAGTCGGGTGAAGTTCGCATAAGAACGTCTCGTCTATCCGGCGGGACGTTTTTTTATTCTCTTTTTGCCGGAGTTTCATTCTAAAAGTCGGTTATATAGGATATTTAACCAATGTTTGTGTGTATATGACGAGAAATAAGTATCTTTGGAGCGTTATTCTAAATAAACAACAGAATGGAAAACAATTATTCTTACAGCGGGTCGGGCGTGCAGACCGCACAAGTGACCTTGATGAAAAGTCTTTATTTGTGGATGAGTGTTGCTTTGGCAGTTACCGGTATTACCGCTATGGCCGTAGACGCTTCATATCAGTTACAGCAATTGCTTTTTAGTGGGAAATACACTTTTCTTGTATTGGTTGTTGCCGAGTTGGCGTTAGTGATATACCTATCGGCACGTATAGCCCGCATGTCGTTTGCATCTGCCATGGTCAGTTTCCTGGCTTATTCTTTCCTGAACGGGTTGACCCTTTCGGTCGTTTTCTTGGCTTATACAAAATCTTCGATTGCATCGACGTTCTTTGTAACGGCTGGAACTTTTGCCGCTATGAGTCTTTACGGGTATTTTACCAAAAAAGACTTGTCGTCATGGGGTAATCTCTTTTTTATGGCGCTTATCGGATTGATTATTGCAACGATCGTCAACGTTTTCTGGGCCAATACGACGCTTTATTGGATTACCACGTATGCGGGAGTCTTGATTTTTGTGGGACTTACGGCTTATGATACGAATCGTATCAAACAGATGTTGGCCAATCAGGAAGTGAATGAAGGAACACAAAAGCTGGCATTGCTTGGTGCATTGACCCTTTATCTCGACTTTATCAACATGTTCCTTTATTTGTTGAGAATTTTCGGCGATCGTCGATAGTTTTATCCGCTATTATTTGATTCATGAAAAAGATAGCCGGTTCTTCTATAAAGAACCGGCTATCTTGCTTTGTGTCTACGCCTTAAAGAGGTATACCTTTTCGTTTTTGCCGTTTTTGTAGAGGTCGAAGTGGAGCCACGATACGCCGTCCTCCAATCGAATGGGGTACGGCAACAGTTCTTGTTTTGCGATGATGAGCCGTCGGGCTTCTTCGGCGGTCATGCCCTCGACGTTGCAATCGACGGCTTTTCCCAACATGTGGGCCGACAGGTACAGACTTCCTGCATCGGTCTTGCTTTTCACCAGTTCGCAGATGTTGCACCGCAAACCTCGTTGTGTGAAGTTTCCTCCTGCATGCCAGTTGTTGACGGTCATGGGGGCGCATAGGATTTGCTCCCGTATCACGTTCAGGGTCTCGATGAGTTTGTCGTCGAGGAACATCACAGCACTCTCGCCGTATCGCTCGTAAACGTGTTTGCATACCAGTTCTTTGATTGAGAAGTAATCGCTTTTCATTTTTCTTCCTCCTTCTTGTTTTTATCCGGCAAATCTTCGAGAACACCCTCCACCTCACGGCGACCGAACAACTTAAATACATTCACCCGCTTTTTTATGCCCCGGTACTCGAAATAATTGTTGAAGCAGCTCGAAATTTCGATACCGTACACCAACAGCAACGTCAAGGCCGAGAGCAACGGAATGCCCAGCACCTCACCGAACGTCCTCCCCATGATGCCCGCCAGCGTTACCCAGCAGATGTAATCCACCAGCTTGTTCACAGCCCGCCTCCATTTCCGAGAGGGGCGTATGCGCTCCCCCCGTTTCCGCGCAGCAGCCACACCGAAACGCGTATCTGCAACAATCAACACCAAAGCCAGCAACAGGAACGGGCTCATGCTCTGGTAAAAGTCAACCACCGGAGAAACGAACATCGCCGTTGCCCCGTTTATCACGCTCCGTTCCTGCGACATCACCCGCGCCGTGTCTGTCAATATTTGTTCCGTAAAATTACCCATAACCATTTCCTGTTTTTTTATTCCGAGAAAATGCCCTCCGGCGACGAAGTGTCATTCCTCAGAGTATGTCATTCCGAGCGTATGCGAGGAATCCCCCGCCCCTGCACCCTTTATCCCTTAAAAGAAATACCTATTGCCCTGTCGACACTACCTTTGCCATACCACACCCCGGCATCATTCCCGTCAGAACCCGTAAAATAAAACTCTATCTCCCTCGTGTTCGTATCATAAAAATAAGTAACCGGTATAATTCCTTTCCGACTTAATGGCGGGTCTTGCCTTATTTGGAAATACAAAGGCAACTGGTCCTCATAATCGATGTCAGAGGCATTGGAGTCGCCAAAATATGCCTGATGATCCACCGTGTCAAAATCCACCGGGACAATAATAGGATATGGAAATATGACATCGGGTATGTCGCTCGTCAAGGCCACCGTACCCGTCTTTGCCGGTAGGTAAAGCTGGTACTTCCCCGTCGTGTCGCACCGCAGGCGTATGTTGTAGTCTTCCTTCGACCCGTCCATGTGGAAGTCGAGATAACGGCCTATCTCCATCACCCCGTCATTCCCCACAACGGGAATCTTGTTTTTGGGGTCGAGTTCCCCCGCCGTAACGATCCCGTGCCCGTTCAATGTTTTGGCATCTACACTTTCAAGAGCATCACCTATTGCAACAATAAATTGTTGTATAACATCTATGGTATCTTTTAGTGTCCCCCCTGTGGTCGGGTCCACCACCGCGTTCCATATCGTCGCCGGGTACACCGTCTTCCCGTTTTCTTTCAGTTTCTTTATCCTTGCCATGTTTCAAGTATTGAAGGCAGACGGAAACCCCGCCTGCCGAGTTTCTCAAATCGTTATCTCCGCATAATCCGTTACGTCCGTTACTGCCGCCGCCTTCAAGTAAGTGGTATTTATCTGAGCACCCGCGCCGTCTCTTAATGCCGAGTTTGCCAAATTTGCTTGCATGGCAAACGCTGAATTGTTTACTGTTACACTTCCCGAAGAATCTACCGAAATGTCTCCCGCAGATTTAATGCCGCCAATTTTTGACGAGGTAGCCGCGTCCACTGTTTTTGCTTTATCCGCAATAGAGGCCGTAGATGCCAACGTCGCAACATCTGCATTGGAGGCATGTGATGCCTCTTCTGCGACATCCGCTGCAAGTGATTTGTTCACCGTAACCGTGCCGTCCGATGCTACGGTAATATTCCCGCCCGACTTCACACCACCGAGGGCCGAAGCCGTCGCAACAGGAAATTGATCTTTTCTCAAAAAGTCATCAAGAAGGACACCCGAGTTTTTCACTTTCTTTGTCGACCCTCCGGATCTGTCATGAATTATAATACCCATTGTAGGCGAATCTTCGTCCTCGTAATCGTTCATAGTAACCACTTCCGGCGTGAGATCGTGAAAGTCCGTATTTAACGTGTCCAGCTTCGTTTTATCCTCCTTGCTCATCAACCCGTTGGCCGAAGAGGTAGCTGTGGTATTTCTTGCAAGATCAGAAAGGAGCACCCCCGAATCCTTAGCCGCCCTATTCGTCCCGGCCGAAGTCAGCACACGATCCGCAGCCCCGGCATTCGACGACATCGTTACGGCATTGGCCGTTCCCTGCTGTACCTTCGTGTCCGCATAACTTTTCGCCGATTGCAGGTTCTCGGCCAGCAACCCGGTAAGCGTCTCCGTGTCGGTAATGCCCGCAAGGAACGATTCGATCTCCTTCCAGCGGTTGATCGTCGCGTCCGAAGCGTCCGCATCTTCGAGGAAAACGTTCACCTTCGCCACGAACCGCGACAAGTCGTTTCCGTCCTCACTGCCGATAGCCGCCCGCAGGTCGCTGAAAGCAAGCTCCATGTTACCCCTGCTTCCCCCGGCCAGCACTTCCAGCAACTCGTCCAAGAGTTCAGCCAGCGTAAAACCGTTTGTATCAACAACCCCCTCCGGAATCGTCGCCGGATAAATCGTACTCCCGTTTTCCTTTAACTTCTTAATCTTTGCCATAATAATCTGTTTTATTTGTGTTTAATGGTTATTTGTTATTTCTGTGTACTCCGTGTCGGAGAATTTCGACGATGTGATCGTGCCGCTGCCACTGTTGCCGAGGTCGATATAGCTTTGCGTAACCACCCTTTCCCCCTCGTCCGTATAAGCATCTTCGTCGATGCTTATCACGTGTACACGCGTAGCCGAGGTTTTCAGCCGTATTGTAAAACGAGTGTCCCCGTTCCGTTCCACACCCTCTATCGTGTACATGCGTGGCTCATTATAATTACTCGCCCCTTTCAACAACAAGTTGCATTTCCCGTCGAGATAATTGTAAATCGCCCCTTGCACATCGCCCCAGTACCACGCATCATCTATCCCGAATGCCCCGTTTTCATACCGGCCCAAGTCGATCACATGCGTTGGCTTGTAGCCCTGCGAGGTCAAATAACCCGCAAAATCTATACTCTCGACCTCCTCTTTCGTGGCGAAGTCGTCAAGAGAATAAGCATACTGTTTCGTCAAATTTCCGGCCTCGTTCCACACAATCTTGTGCACGTAGTCGTCAGACCCTACAAACATTGCCACATAGCTTAGAGATTCCCGACCATATATAATCCTCGCCGATACCGGGGAAATGGCCGACCCGAAACTGGGGCTTGTCGTCGAAAAGTACAATGCCTTATCCACGTCCTCCGCCGTAGTGCCCACCATCTGCCCTGCATCTTGGTTCGCGTCGAAACTCACCGAGTGGTCATCGTCAATCTTATATTCGACAACCCAATCTTCCTGAGCATGTATTTTGTCTCGTAGAGCAGTGTCCGAAATGTTCGACAAGTCTTTCTTGGCGTAATCTGCGAGGTTCTCCACTGTCAGTAAAATCTTACAGTTCCCCTCTTTCTCCACGTATGCCCGTCCGTCCGTAGTAACGCCGATGGCGGATTTTCCGAGTTTCATCTGTCGACGGGAAACCGCCTCTTTCTTTCCGTCAAATGTCGTCTCGTCCCAGCGGGTTTCAAGCCATGATGCGTCCCCGGCATCCCCGGCCTTTGTTAGTTTTTCTTCCGAATCTACCTCCGTCCGGAAGTATTTGTCCATGTCTACGGCGCTCAGTAGCGCAGTTTCGTGCTCCCAGTAATTCCCGTTCCAGAAGAGCATGACTACCGATATTCCGTCGACTGTTATCGAGAGAGGTTTTCCGCTGTTCAGGAAATGTGTGAATGTTACCGTACCGGCTTCTTTCGCCATATACAGGTAGGCGGTCTTCACTCCGGTTTTTATCTCGGGGACAAAAGTTTCCGCATTGTCTACCATACCGCTCAGCCAGTTGTCCGCCCGGTTACTGTCGACCCATTGTCGCCCGACTTCGTCCCATACCCATAAAGAGAGAGTTTCGCCGTTGACGAAGCAGCTGCCCGGTATGCCGTTCGGGTGTCGGGAGAGAAATGCTCCGATTCCGAAATAGTATCCGAGAAATTTTCCATGTGTATTACATTTCATAATTTTGTGTTTTTAGTTTTTGTAAGAGGTTAAGTAAAAAGCATTTGCCGACGCATGGTGGCCGCTTTTTCACTTTGACCCAGAATTTCGTATACCAATGCTGCGCACAAATAGCATGTCGAATCACCCAAGAGGGGATATAAATCGTATCCGCCCTCTTTTTCTTGCGGAATGGGCAGGTAAGTAGCACTTTTTATTTCGTGTCGGTGCAAGTATGGCGGCAAGGAGAAATAGTCGAGGACTGTATTCCCGTAGTCATCGGTCGTGATTATGGCTACCGGTTTTTCCGTACCTCCCCGTGCATAGGGATTATACTGCTTTTCTGCCATAGGGTGGCGATTGTCGAGAAAATGAGTTACGGGTCGTCTCCACCCTTTCATTTCGAAACGGAGCATACGTAGCATATCTTTGGGTAGAACGACTCGTCCGCTGCCGTCTTGTCTCATTTGTGGAGAGAGTTTAGTGCTGATGTCGATACCTTGACACAGATATTCGGGTGCAATCAATAATTGTTGGGCGAGAGCCTCTGGCCATTTTGCACGGATATATCGATCGATATCCGCACCTCCGGTCTGGCTTACGACGTTGTCCCAGTCGGGAGTCAGTTCTTCCATGTCGGTTTTGACACGTTCTATCCATTGAGCTGTTGTCAAGAACATAAAAACTCCTTTCTTTTATTATGTACTGAGATGGGGAAAGTATATACCCTTTTCCCGGGCCGCTTTTTCGATGCTTGTCGGAGACCGTAACTTGTTGGCCGGTACGAGGTAAGGCTCTCCTCGCAATAGTTCTCGCGCTGCTTGCCAGGAGACGATGTTTTCGACAGGGGTGGCATCGGGTTGCGGTGTTTTGAATCCGGTTTCGTTGTAGAGGTCGAATAGTCGTCCGTAGTCTATATCTTGTTCGATGGCTTCTTGCAGTTCTGTATTTGAAGTGGTGTAGTAACCGTGTATGTTATCTCTCGATATGAATCGAATGCGAACTTTCTTTTCGCCCATGCGGACGATCGTGTTGAGGTTTCCGTGCAGGGTTTCGTAGGTTTTTATTTTTTTCATAAGGCATATCGTTTTAGAAGTTTACGGCGGGAAAAAAACTTCCCCGCCGTAAACGGGTGAATAAGAGGTTTATGCGTTTTTGGGAATAATGCGCATATGTGCGGCCGGATAACGCAGGGTAAGGCAGCTTGCCTCGGTGAGAACGACGGCATCGGTATTACGCACGCCGGCACCTTTGAGGTCGAGTACCTGACGGTCGAAAGGAACGTGAGACCATTTCGACAGGAATTCGGGGTCGAAAATAAATCCGTAGTCGCTCATGCCGCATTCGTCGAAGACTTCGGAATAGAGGATAAAGAGACGCCCGAATTTGGAGCGGATTTCGGAAAAGTCGATGCCCCATTTTACGAAATCTTCATCGGCCGAAACGATTTTATTTACATCGAGCTTGTTGATGCGACCGATGAAGTCGGAACCGCCGATGAGGATTTTCCGTTTGTTCCCTCCGTTTCCGGTAAAAGCTTCTTTGGCGATGTCGATAAGGTCTTCCTGTGTAAGTTCTTTTTCGGGGTCGAATGTGTATTCTTTACCGGCTTGCCACCAGATACCTCCCGTAAGCGAGACTTCTTCTTTCTTTTTCGAGTCGTAAATACGGCTTTTTACACCGAACATAAAAGTCTTTTCCATACCCAAACGCATGTCATAGATAGCCGCCTCTTCCGAGTCGGAAAATTCCCATTCCACTTCTTTGTTGGCGATTTTTTGGAACGTCGATTGCTCGATTTGCATTTTGAAGATTTGACAGTAGTTTTGGTCTTTGACAGGCAGTGCCTCAAATTGGGCTGTCTGTACGTCGAGTTCGGTCGCTGCTCGGCCCATGCGTATAAGCGTAGTACCCTGTTCGATCGAGGGAACGCAACCGGTAATATTGCCGATGGTCTTTCCGTTGATGGCGTACACGTTGAGTTCTCCGGTTTCTTCTTTACTCGAAATGTAAAGGACAAGGTCGGCTTTCGAGGGTGTTTTTCCATCGCTTTCATACCCTTTTACACCTTGTACGAGAATCGTTTCCGAGACTTCGAAAATGTCGTTGTTACTGGTCGTTATTTGTACTTTCTGTGCGGCGGTGGTAGCGCTGCCCGAGGCCGGCTCGGTGTAGGCTTCGGCGAGGATTGCTTTGGTCGGTTTTACATCGACCGAGTAATAGTCTACTATCATCGAACCCGATTTCCGAGCCCCTGCATAGCGGGAAAGTTGGTCGATCGGGGTCGACATGGGACGAACTTTGGTGATGCGTTTGTCGACCTCGTTCATCAGGAGTTCTTTACTGTATTCTCGTGTGATTTCCGTTGTGAGCGGCGTGCCTGAAATGATTCTTCCCGATGCCGTAGGGATAACGGCGGCCAAAGCATAGGCGCAGTCGTGGAGGACGAACGCCAATAATGCCATGAGCATAGCAGCGGCGATCCAGAACCAAATGTCTTTTGATTTCAGAAAATTCAAAATCTGTTCTTTTTTCATGTTTAGTTTGTTTTTAAGTGGATAAATTTTGTTTTATAGCGTGGTGTGATTCTTTTTTTGTGGAGTTTCGGTGGGTTACATATCCCACACGCTACGGCGGCGTCTGAAACCGAATGCGGCCGAGCGGTTTTCGTCGGCATCGTCTCCGCCTCCGTTACCTCCGAGGTGAGGTAGGATATTTCCGTCCCGTTGCTTACGCTCGGACAAAATCCGTTCGTTGCGGCCTCTTATTTCGGCGATGCGTTCGGTGTTGTCCATGTCGAGATCGTAGTTGATACCTTTGAAGAGGAGTTCGAGTATTTCGGTCGTGAAGTCGTGCATGAATACATGTTCGCACACATGGTGCACACGGTCGAGAAAGTCTTCAAACTCTTCGTCGCTCATACCTTTGTGTGCTTTAAATCGGGCTATGGCACGGGCACTGTGTTGCCAGTTTTCTTCCATTTCCCGCCGTAATTGTTCTCCGGCTCTGACGCGACGGGTAAATTCTTCGTTTTCCCGTTCCAGATCTTCGAGCTTGCGTTCGTCGCCGACACATTCCAAAATGTCTTTTCCGAAGTGCCGCACACAGGCTGCCAGAGCGTCGTCTCCTCCCAAAACGTCTCCGATAAATTCGGCCATACGCGGATTTGCCATGAAGATGTCGGCCAATTTCATTTGGTCTTGGCACAGGTAATCGTAGCGTTTCCGCATGTCTTCTTCGTATTCGAGCAGCGAATCGAAAAAGAGGTTTTCATCATCGAAAGAGCGGTCGGGAAAACTTTTGCTCAATCTCGCCAGAAGCAGTTCCCGGGAGTTTCGAGGGGCATTTCCATACCCGTTTCCTGTAAAGTTTCTCATATAATACTATGTTTTATAAAGTGAATATTTACCATATCGATTATGGTATTTTTACAATGCAAAGAAAGGGTTATAAAAGAGTCAATATGTGTGATATTTATCAAAAGAATTCTTTTTCTGATTTTTTTTTTTGAGGGTAAATTACCTTCTGGTATCAATGGCTTTGAGCAGAGTTGTCGTATCACTTTTTCGGGAAGCTGTTTTTTACATTCGGGCAGAATACTTTTAAGTGATAAATTGGTTATTTCTGGGAGAAAGTGTACCTTTGCTTTCATGAAATCATTTTGATCCAAATCTTAGAAATATGGTAACAAAACCCTTTAAGTATCAAGAGATGTTCCCTATGGGAAAGGATAGTACCGAGTATTATCTTCTCACGAAAGATTATGTCTCGGTCGAGAATTTCGACGGTAAGGAAGTTCTTAAAGTCGAACCCGAAGCATTGACCCGGTTGGCCAATACCGCCATGCGAGATGTATCGTTCCTGTTGCGTCGCGAGCATAATGAGATGGTCGCCCGCATATTGCACGACCCTGAGGCGAGCGATAACGACAAGTATGTAGCCCTTACCATGTTGCGGAATGCCGAAGTAGCTTGCAAGGGTCAACTTCCTTTCTGTCAAGATACAGGAACAGCCATCGTCATGGGTAAGAAAGGTCAGCAGGTATGGACCGGCGGAGGTGATGAAGAGGCACTTTCGTTGGGCGTATATAAGACATATACCGAGGAAAATCTCCGTTACTCGCAAAATGCACCCCTCGATATGTACCGTGAGGTGAATACGGGTTGCAATCTGCCTGCACAGATCGATCTTTACGCTGTCGACGGTATGGAGTATAAGTTCCTTTTTATTGCTAAGGGAGGCGGGTCGGCCAATAAGACATATCTTTATCAGGAGACAAAGGCGCTGATTACGCCCGATAAACTGGTGAATTTTTTGGTGGAGAAAATGAAAACACTCGGGACGGCAGCTTGTCCGCCTTACCATATTGCTTTTGTCATTGGCGGAACATCGGCCGAGATGAATCTTAAAACCGTGAAACTCGCTTCGGCCAAGTATTACGACAATCTTCCTACCTCGGGTAATGAGTTGGGACACGCGTTCCGAGACATAGAGCTCGAAAAAGAGGTTTTGCGTGCGGCGCAGGAATCGGGAATAGGTGCTCAGTTCGGCGGTAAATATTTTGCACATGATGTGCGTATTATCCGTCTGCCGCGACATGGCGCGTCTTGTCCCGTAGGGTTGGGGGTATCTTGTTCGGCCGACCGGAATATCAAAGCCAAAATCAATCGGGAAGGTCTGTGGATAGAACGCCTCGATGATAATCCCGGCCGACTTATCCCCGAAGAGTTGCGTCAAGCCGGAGAAGGGAATGCCGTAAAGATCGATTTGAATCGCCCGATGAACGAAATCCTTGCCGAATTGACCAAATATCCTGTTGCCACGCGATTGTCGCTCAACGGAACCATTATAGTGGGTCGGGATATTGCCCATGCCAAAATAAAAGAACGTCTTGATGCAGGAGAGGAGATGCCGCAGTATCTCAAAGATCACCCTATTTATTATGCCGGACCGGCCAAGACGCCCAAAGGAATGGCATCGGGCTCGTTTGGGCCTACGACGGCGGGGCGTATGGATTCGTATGTCGACCTGTTCCAAAGCAACGGAGGCTCTATGGTCATGATCGCCAAAGGCAATCGTAGCCAGCAGGTAACCGATGCTTGCCATAAGCATGGCGGTTTTTATCTGGGTAGTATCGGAGGGCCGGCTGCCATACTGGCGCAAAACAGTATTAAGAAGGTGGAGTGTCTTGAATATCCAGAACTCGGAATGGAGGCTATCTGGAAAATCGAAGTGGAGGATTTCCCGGCGTTTATTCTTGTAGATGATAAGGGTAATGATTTTTTCAAACAGATAAAGCCCCTTTGTATAGGCAGTTGCAAAAAATAACAGGGTAAGGAAATACAGTTGCGTTATGGAAAATGCCGGTGAATACGTTCACCGGCATTTTTTGTGGAATAGTCATATAAATTTTTGTTAAGAATATAATAATACTGCATTTTGATAACTGTTATTTATATATCTTTGAAAAACATAATACAATTACCCGCATATTCTATGCCAGGTTCTGTATCGGGGCATGGAAACGATGCTATTATTGTGCTGATAAACCTTAATTATTAAAATAAGTATCATGAAGAAAATCTTTACTTTATGTGCATTTCTATGTGCTGCGATAACGGCCGGAAATGCAGGTGAAATTATTTTGTGCGATTTCGAAAATTACAATGTGGGAGATGCGTTTACAATGGTCAATATTTATGGCCCTACGACTTCTACGGCCGAGGTTGTAGCCGATCCCCTCAATCCCGACAACAAAGTGTTGCATGTAAAAGTCGATAATTGGAATACTTTTGTGCAGTTTGTCCTTCCCGAAGGTATTACGGGAAAAAATTTGCTCGATAACTATCAGAAAGTTTCTTTCGACCTCTATCGGGCGGCAGATCAAACTAATGATTATATGCAGACGGCCGTGCTTCTCGGTCCGTCCACAGATGGTTCTACGACTCTCTATTGGGACAGTGATTATCCTTTCTTGGGCGATAAAGGCAAGTGGATACCCAAAAGTTATGATTTTAATCGTATTTATAATGAGTCTACAACTCTTTTGTTGGGCCTTCATTGTGATGTCGTGGAGTATTACATCGATAATGTACGCCTTTCGGGTGTATCATCGGTCGAGACCGACACGATTCGTTGGACGGCTTCTGTTTCGAATGTATGGGACGCGGCGACAACCAATTTCTCTGCTTTGGAAGATGATCCTGCCACGGGAACACCGGTTGCCTTTGCGTCGGGCAATCGTGTCATTTTCGATGATAATGTGTTGACTACGGCAACAGCTACCCCTACAACGGTACAGGTAAGTGGAACTATGGAGGCCTCGACGGTCGTTTTCGATAATACCGAATTGGATTATACACTCACCGCAGCCGACGGTGAGGCGGCCTTGACTGGTGCTGGACAGTTTATTGTGCAAGGTGGCGGTTCTGTTACAGTAGGTGTCAATAACCAGTTTCTGAAAGGGACTTACCTCAAAGACGGGGAATTGCGTATGGGTGTTCAAAACGGGAACGTCCTCGGTACATCGTTGCTTACCGAAGGAGGAACGCTCTATACTTGTTTCGACAACAGCTCCGATAGTTATGTATCGGTAAGCACCCCGATGACTATGGCCGAAGGGACGGCTCTCGATGTATATTTGTCGCGCTATGCTTATTGGATGTCTTCTCTCTCCGGTAACGGTACGTTGAATATCTATGCCGGTGGTGAGCGTTCTCATTTGGGAAATGAAAAAGGAGCGAAGTATCCCGATTGGAATGGCTTCTCCGGTACTGTGAATGTTTATCCCTACAAGGAGGTTGTATCGACGGCCGGTTTTTATGGTGTGATTTTGGGCCATGGCGGCAAGACATTCAATCCCGCAGAGATAGAAGAAAGTTTATCTTCGGGCAAGGTGAATACGATGTTCGAGAACTCTGTTCTTGTATTGCACGATGGCACGGCGTTGGCTTGTGAGTCGGGTACACGCGCTTTCCGTATCGGTGAGTTGCAAATGTCTCCTACCTCGCGCATCTATGGCTATTTCAAGGCTTCTTCTCCGAGTTCCTATTTCTTGGTGGGTTGCTCCGGTACCGACTCTGAACTCTCCGGACAGATTGCCCCTCCCGAGAAAAACGGAAAACCGTATATCGAACAAACCTTAGGTATCATCAAAGAAGGTACCGGAACTTATACGCTCACCAATAACAACAACCTTATCACGGGTGGCATTCAAGTTCTCGGAGGTAAATTGCTGGTCAATAACGATGTCAAGAAAACTGAATCCGAAGGCCTGACCGGAGGAACCGGATATGCCAAAGAAGGAACTCTTGTTTTTGTGTTTGAAGGTGCAACTATCGGTGGTACAGGAAATATTGCCGATGATGTCGACGTATATGGACGCCTCGAACCGGGTAGCAACGGTATCGGTACATTGACTTTGAAAAATTTTGCCTCGGACGACTCCGTGTCGCTCTATTTGCGTCCGACTACTGAAATGGAATTTGAGATTGCTTCGCCTACTCATCACGACAGCCTGATTGTCGACGGTCATCTGGTGTATTACAACCAGACACAGGATTTCATGGAGAGCGACGAGAAACCGGTTGTCAGAATCAAAATAGATGATAGCTACGTCTATAATGAAGGCGATGAGTTTGTTCTCATTTCTTACAAAGGGAAATCTTCATTATGGGGTGATCCGTGGGATTTCAATGTGAAATTGCCCGATACGGAAAAATGGGCGGTTGAAGAGCGTACCACCGAAACAGGCAAACAATTCGTACTTGTTGCCAAAAGCACGAGCGGTGTGAAATCGACCGAGAGCGAAGACCGGGTACGTATCTATACTCAATCCGGAAATATCTGTGTAGAGAGTGAGGCCGGTGATGTGATCCGTCTGTATTCTACTTCGGGACAGCTTCTTAAATCGGAGACCGCCCGTCAAGGACTTACTCTTATCGAGGCACTCCCGGGCACTTATGTTATAGAAGTTGCCGGGCAGTCGACGACGATTGTCAATTATTAATTCTCTCGAAATCCTTTAAATATAACCGAATATGAAAAAAGTATGGTTAGTCTCTCTTGCGCTGTTGGCTCATACCGCCATCGGTGCCGAAGAGAAAATCTTGTTCGACTTTGAAAATTATGCGATAGGCGAGACCATTCCGATGAATGATATTTTCAATGGCAGCAATACCGAGTCGCGAGCCACTGTTGTGGCCGACCCGATCAATGCCCAAAATAAGGTCTTGCATATCACCAACAAAAGTTGGAATACCACTGTTGAATTTACGCTCGACCAAATGACGGCCGAAGAGATAACCGGCGATTACCAGTATTTGGCATTTGACTTGTACCGCCCTTCGACCGACGGAGAATACAAACAGTTCTCAGCCCGCATAGGAGCCGATACTATTTATGCCGATGCCGACTTTGTAACGCAGGGTGCCGCCGATCAGTGGGTTGAGCGGTCGTACCGTATGACGAAGGTCTCGAATACCAGTGATAAGCTCTATATGGGGTATAACTCCAACGATGCCGATTTTTATATCGATAATGTGCGTTTGGTATCGTCGGATCTTGGCTATGATTATACCGATGAGACTCAGACCTTGCGTTACTATGCCGAGAAGTGTGGGAAGAAAATCGGAGTGGCTATCCCTCTTTGGCGTATCGACGTGAATAACGAGAACCTCGTGGAGACTGCGACGGTATCTCATAACTTCAATATGGTTGTGGCCGAAAACGAGATGAAGGTCGATGCCATACAGCCTAACCAGGGAGAGTTCAATTTCTATGCCGGCGATTGTTTGGTGAGCTTGGCCGAGCGTCATGACATGGAAGTGCGCGGTCATACACTGGTATGGCATAAGCAACTGCCGGCATGGATCAGTTCCAACGGTATAAAGAACGACCATAACTATACCCGTGAAGAGTTACTCCAAATTCTTAAAGAGCATGTTACCACGGTTGTTACCCATTTCAAGGGGCATGTCGATGAGTGGGACGTTGTGAACGAGTGTCTCGACGACGACCAGAGTATCATTCGTACCAATCCTACGGGGTATAAGTTGAGAGAGTCGGTTTGGGCTACTGTTATAGGAGAGGATTATATCGACTCGGCTTTTGTGTATGCTCATCGAGCCGATCCCGATGCCCGTCTTGTTCTCAATGATTATGGCGCAGAGTTTCAGGGAAAAGCCAAAACTACGGCTTTTTATAATTTGGTACGCCGTCTGCAAAAGAGTGGGATTCCACTCGATGGAGTGGGATTCCAGTGTCATCTGACAGTGGGTGAGGAGTTCGATTCGACGAAGTTCGATAACAATATAAAACGTTATGCTTCATTGGGATTGGAATGTACCGTTACCGAGTTGGATATGTCTATTCCCGATTTGAGCGCTCCCGATGCTTATGAACGTCAGGCAGCGGAGTATGCGGCATTGGTCGATGTCATGATGAAATACGACCATTGCAGAGCTGTTGTGGTATGGGGCGTAAAAGACGACCAGTCATGGCGCCAGGGAGCACCGTTGTTGTTTAATGCCGCTATGGAGGCCAAACCGGCATTCTTTGCTTTGCGTAATATTCTTGAAGAGTATGCTCAAACAGGAGGTGTAGAGAATTGTACGGTTTCTACTGAAACATTACCGCCTTATGTCGATGTGTATGACGTGATGGGGCGTTCGGTAGCTTTGCAGTTGGAGCGTTCGCAAATAGGGAATTTGCCTTCCGGTTTTTATATTGTCGAGGGGCAGGGCATATTGATTCATTGATTTTTCATTTTGTTCTTATTAATGATTTTGAGAATGTGGCTTTCTTGATGTCTGTTTAAAAGAACAAAATCGTATAGAGGAGAGGAGGTCGATTCCGAGAGATCGGCCTCCTCTCCATTTTTTACTTAGGTGGAAGATGTTTTACTGATGTTCAGTATGACAGTCGATAGTCGTTTCGAGCGTATGCGAGGAATCTCATTCTCGGTCATTTCGAATGGATATGGGGGAATCTCATGCAATTTGTTTGTTATTCCGAGTGAGGCCGGTAAGCTGACGAGGAATCTCTGTTCGGTGACGATATGAAGAGATTCTTCCTCCCTTGCGGTCGTCAGAATGACATTGCTTGTCATCTCGAACGTATGTGAGAGATCTCACAATAGACTCGTTTCGAGAGAGATTCTTTGAGGTAAAACCTTTCAGAATGACATGTGTTTTGTGTGTGGGTAACCCTGTTTTGTATTGGGGCGTGAGAAACGTGTCGAGAGAAATACGCGTAAAACTATCGATAGAAAATAGCGAAAGAAAAAGGGCGTACCGTTACTTTTTCGGTGCGCCCTTTGTTTCGACATCTTTGGAAACTACTCTTTAATGAGTTTCAGTGTTTGTGCATTTTCTTGGGTAATGACTCTACATATATAAGAACCTGCGGGGAGGTTGGCCAAAGGCAATTCTATGCTGTGGTTACCGGCCAGCTGTATAAGCGATGTTTGGTAGAGAGTCTGACCCGAAAACGATATAATATCTATTTTTACCGTTGAGGCTTTATCCAGCGAATAGGATAGCGTTGCATTCTCTCGCACGGGATTGGGCGAAACCTTTATCGTGGTTGCATCGGTTGCCGTAGCTATGTCGATACCCGAGGTTGTAATATTGTCGGCTGTTCCGGTGCGTCCGTAGAAAGTAACGTCCTTGAAGGAGATTGCATATTTCAGACTTTTCAACCCCCCCTTTGTATAAGGCTGGAATTTCAGGTAGAAAGATTGCCCCGGAGAAACAAGTATGGGTTTCTCCAATTTGTAAGAAAAGAGTTGATAATTTTCCCGTTCGGGTTGTGCTCCGAAATATAGTTCCGTAGCCGTGGAGAAAGATTCTCGTATATCACAGTAAGCCGAAAAAAGCATATTGTCGGTTCCCATACGTTTAGCATAGAACGAAACGGAGTCGATCGCCATATAGTGCTCGTTTTTGGGAGTAATGGTATACAGGATGTAGATACTGTCTACAATACCGCTATTATTTATCCAATGGTCGGCTGCGTATCTCAAATATCCGCCGTTAAGCTCGGAATGCAGTCCGCTGATGGTCATCTCCGTCGATAGAAGTTCGGGTGCACTGCTTGCTGTTTTTTCGCTGTTTTTCATTTCCCATATCGTAACGGCTTTATCTCCGCCTACGAGAACGCGGTTATCCTCTTCGGGTTCATAACCTTCACCCGGTTTGTAATAGTCCTCGTCGGTATAGTCGGGTTGTATGTAAGTAGGATAGAACTCTTCGATACTGTTTTCTGCTTCGGCGGTCCCGTCTTTCATGATATCTTCGACGAGACTGTTGATGTATACTTCGAGTGCTGTGTATCCGTTGGCTCCGGGAAAAGGTAGTGCGGCATCGTCCAGATTCTTGGGATCGAGCCCGTTGGCGATTTCCCAAGCGTCGGGTATCCCGTCGTTATCGCTGTCTTTCAACCGGCGTGAAGTTTCGTATTCGATATAGCCTTCTACATCGTTTTGTGAATCGATAATGCCGTTGGTGCTTCCGTTCGAGCCTTCAAACGTATATATACCACCCTCTGTTTCGCTCATGATACGCAGGTCGATTGCATCGCGGAGGTACGATGCCCCGACGTAGTTCAAGACTTTTTCGTATGCCTTTTCGGCTGTATGACGGGATATTTCAGGAGAATCAAAAGCTACGAGCGATTTGATCGTCGCCATTCCGCCTGTCGGTGTACCGTTAGGGTGTATACCGTTCCAGTTGTTGCTGTTTACACTCTCGATATTTTTCATCGAGGTGGAATTGCTTTGGATTTCGGGACAAGTGTTGTCGAATACGTTGCCATTGACATAGAATTTTCCCCATACGCCGGCTTCATTGGTATTGCTACCGTCATCGGCATTGGGCGAGAAGATACGGTGTACGAGCGTTGTTTTTGTCGCTGTCGAAGGACCGGGTTTATAGTAGTTGTTGATAAAATTGTAAGAGCCACCCTCACCGGCATATCCGCCGTTGGTGGGGCCCCAGTTGTAGAATACGTTGTTGATGAGGTCTACACGTTCGTCGTCGGGACGGCCGGTATAACGGCTTCCGCACAATCGGGGTGTGCGGCTTGTATGGTGTGCCAGCATGTTATGGTGGAATGTTGCACCTTCACCGCCCCAGATACCTCCGTACCCGTGGTTTCCCTTGACGTGGACCGACCGGCTGAGACTCTCGCTGAGCAGACACCATTGTAGTGTGAAATTTTTGTTACCATAGAAAGACCCGCACTCGTCGGTACACCAGCTCATGGTACAGTGGTCTATGATGATGCCTTTACGATTTCTTGCGGTCATGGCATCATCTTCGCTCTTGGCCTCATCACCCATGCGGCAGCGGATAAAGCGCATGATGACATTGTCTGCATCGATCGATACGTTGTAATTTTTAATGCAGATGCCGT
>OJMI01001363.1_pt1 | contig 27336 bp, 25 predicted proteins | sample 1597131 | NCBI WGS metagenome assembly OJMI01 (sample SAMEA2452116, study PRJEB22498) | human gut metagenome | reverse complement strand
GCGAAGGCCTTTCGGGGTTTCCATGCGGCTGGTTGCCATGATATTGATTCCTAATAAGCAAAAAGGGACTCGCCTAATGATAGCGAATCCCTTTTAATCAGACGTGTATCAAAAAGATACTTTTGTACAAATTATTTTTCGAGATTTGTACGGATAACGTCCTTTTCAAGCCACTTCGGAGAGTGGTGCTCGGCAGCTTCGTAAGAGATCGTGCCTTCGCCCGGACCCCAAATGCCCTTGAAGTGTTCCCAAGAGAGCAAAGCCAAGGGGATGTGAGCACACACAACCATCAACGAGCAGATGATGGAACCCCAAACATGGAAGATATACATCCACCAGAAGGCACCTTTCGGAATCGCAGGAGCGAAGTAGAAAAGCATCCAACCGGTAACGGCGAGGCCATACATCATGAAGAAGAAAATGAGATAGCTCATCTTTTGGCCGCCGTTGTAACGACCTTGCGGCGGAACTTCAACCGGACCGAAGGGGATCTTGAAGAAACGACGCGGGTAACCGCCGAAATTGCGGAACCACTTGATCGTATCCATATCCCAAGTTAACAAGGCATTCAACGTCGCAGCGAAACGATGCGGAGCGAACACCAAGTAACCGATCAAGTTAAAGGTATACACAACGGCAATCCAGATGTGCCAAATCATCAAATTGTTAGCGGTTTCATCGGAGAGGTTGCAGAAATACACAGCCGCACCGGTGAACAGCAATGCAAACCACGTCACCGCATTAACAGCGTGGAATACTTTGTCAGCGGGGTGGAATCGTAAGATACGTTCAGCCATTAGTGTTTACCTCCCAAAGCCGCTAATTGCGTACGCGGATAGTAGCGGGTATGCAACAGGTGGTGAGCCAATTCACCGGTGGCCGGTTGCGTGTGCATGTCAGCATAAAAACGCAACACAGACTTGTTCTGGTGAGAACAGGTAAGGCCATTTTCTTGGCAAATCTTGTCATCACGGTACAAGCCGGCTTGACGAGCTTTAATAACGTCAGAGCGACGTTGGATGAGGTCAACAACGGCGTAGCCCGTGACACCAATTGCCAAAGCCGTCACACCGACAACTTTCAAAAAGCCGCGGCGACCGAGCATAGCAACGGTTTGTCGTTCGGTATATTCATACTTGCGCATTTATTGTCTCCATCCAATTAAATTTGCACAGGAACGGGCAACGTGGGGTTTAGCCATGTTGCACTGTCAGTGCGAACCGGTTGACCACCGCCATTGACGCAGCCGCCAGGGCAGTTCATCACTTCGATGAAGTGATAACGGTTCTTGTCTTCCTTGATGCGACGCAAAACACCTTCGAGGCCTTGCAAAGCACCATTGACGACGCAAACGCGGACTTCGAACACCTTGCCGCCCAATTTCTTGATGGGCACAGGAATCGTTGCTTCCACAACTGCATCGGTATGACCACGGACGATCTTAATATCCGGATCCTTCAATTCTTCGCCAGCCAACACAAAGTAAGCCGTACGCAAAGCAGCTTCCATCACACCGCCGGAGGCACCGAAGATGGTACCGGCACCGGTGTAGATTTCCATCGTGCTGCGTTCACGAGTCTTCGGCATTTCCAACGGATTGATGCCTTTACGACGGAAAATTTCAGCAATTTCGCGAGCCGTCACAACAGCATCGACGTCTTGGAAAGAGGGGGTGTTAGCCGGGATCTTGCCGGTTTCAACCAAGTGATGCCAGGCGGCATTCATTTCCGGACGGGCAGCTTCAAAGATCTTGGCGGTGCAAGGTGTCACAGCTACGACATAAATGTCGCGGGGATCTTTCTTCCAAACGTATTCAGCAGCCCAGGTCTTAGCAACCGGACCACCCATCTGAATCGGGCTCTTAGCCGTAGACAAGTGGGGCAGCAAGCCCGGGTGGAACGTTTCAACGTTCTTAACCCAAGCAGGGCAGCAGCTCGTGAAATGCGGGAAGGGGTGCTTGGCAGCTTCTTCGAGTTCAGGGCCGCGTTCGCCCAAGACCCAATAACGGATCTTGTTGATGAACTCAAAACCTTCTTCCATGATGGTTTGGTCAGCCGATTGGTTCACGTCATAGGTGGTGAAGCCGGCCTTTTCCAAAGCGTTCACGAATTGTTCGGTGACCAATTCACCGGCCTTAGCGCCGAATTCTTCACCGACGGAAACACGAACGGCAGGAGACGGGTGAGCAACTACGAGCTTGTTGGGGTCATCGAGCATCTTCATGACTTCATCAACAAAGCTCATTTGTTCGATCGCGTTGAAGGGGCAAGCGATCAAGCATTGGCCGCAGGCCAAGCAAGCGTCTTCACGGATGGAGTGGACAACACCCAGACCACCGGAGATGGCGTGCACCGGGCAAACTTTACGGCATGTGTCGCAACCAACGCAGTTGTCCTTGTTGATCTTGATCACACCGCGCAATTCACCGCGACGGAGGTTGCCAACGTATTCAGGTCCGTTTTCTCCGTGCGCATTGGGCGGCGGAGTAAACGTATTGACCATAATCGTTTTGGACATGTTTAAATCTCTCCCAAGATTTACTAAAAATGGAATCTCTGAGTGGCAAGTGCCTTGTGCACAGGTCCTCTTGAAACTCAGGGATTGTACGTACAATTCCTGTCGTCATAGGCACGCCTTGGTCCCGGCATACCATCCGACAACGGTGGAACTATAAAGAATTTTTACAAAAAATAATAAAAAAATAGGTAAAAAATTGCTACCCCATAAGAGGTAGCAATCTCTTATTACATGTCGATGCTTGACAGAGGTTTGCGCAATTCAGCGCGTACGTTATCCATACCGGAATAAAAAGCTTTCATCATTACAAGCCCTAAGAACTTGCCAGCATCGGTCACGATAAGATTGTCCGGATTGCTCGGATTTTCTTTGATGGCGCCTGCCAGTTTAAGCCCCAGCATTTCCTTAAAGAGCGCCTTATCCAAATCAACGCCGTGCACATCACGGAAATATTTGCGGGACAGACGCGCTGCAAAAAGTCCCAGCAACAGGCGATACTGTAAAACAGAGTGCTTATCGAAGCGTTTTCGTCTTTCTACGCCCATTTTGCCTTGGCTGATTCTTTCGTTGTAGCGGCGAAGGCTGAATGTGTTGACGTATAAAGAGTCTCCAAGGAAGCTAAAGGCGCCGGAACCTAAACCCAGATATTCATCATGGTCAACGACATACTCATCGAAACCTTCATCGTGAGAGCGGCCGAAGGTCCAGGATGTCAGCTGATTGTAGTTTTTGCCTAACGTATCCAGGATGATGCGGTACTGTGCAGCAAGATCGGCGCTCGGAGCAGCGATGGTGTTGCGGACGCTGGCTTTGGTTTGCGTGGTAACCATCAAAGGATAGGTCGTAATTTGACGAGGATTTAACTTCATCAGCAAGTCCACATCACGCTGAAGAATTTCCTCGGTTTGTCCTCTGAACCCGAAAATCATGTCAACATTCATGATCGGGAAGAGTTCCTGAGCGGCCTGAATGCGTTCGAAAATTTGTTCACCGCTGCCAAACTTTTCGTAGCGGTCGATCATTTTAAGGATATTGTCATCAAAACTTTGAACGCCGACCGACATACGGTCCACAAGTCCCTTCAAATGTTTGAAGCTTTCAGTGGCAAGGTGTGCAGGATCTGTTTCGCAGGAAACTTCTTTCATGGACGGAAAGAGCTTGCGCGCCAGTTCAATAGTTTTAATGAGCTCATCCTCGAGAATGGTTGTTGTACCGCCGCCGATATACATAGACGTGAAGTCATACCCCATATCACGGGCCATCTGCATTTCTTTGCGCAGACTTACAAAATACTCACGAGCTTTGTATTCTTTAAAAATAAAGCGGTGAAAAGTGCAATAAGAACACAACGTATGGCAAAACGGAATATGGGCATACATCATGTACTGATGACCTTCCTGCGGAGCAGGATGCCGATCCAATATGATCGGCTCCACATTGAGTTCTCGGTCAATGTAGTACTTCATGATGCGGTCGGTTAATCCGATCATCCAATCCGGTAATAATTTGTCGTGTTCAGCCATAGTGTTGTTCTTCTAATATCAAGTGCGAAAGGTCGTATTTTAGCGATGACCTGCGTAAAGTGCTTGAATTTGCGGAGCAAATTTTTCCGCTAATACCTTTCGTTTGAGTTTGAGCGTCGGGGTCATAAGGCCGTTTTCAATCGTCCAGGGCTCCAGCGTCATATGAACATTTCGAGGCAAAGCGTACTGCGGGAAATCTTTCACTGCGGTCTTAATGCGTTTGAGCACCGCATTGCGGGTCACAGTAGCCAGGAGACTTTCCGGATCATTCGGGTCTAAATCCAAAGTGGCCGCCAGTTTGCCCCATTCCTCTTTATTCAAGACAACAATAGTTGAAATAAAGGGCCGATTTTCACCGATGACGTAAGCTTGATCAAAAAGAGGATCAATTTCAATCGCTAATTCCAAATCGGCAGGTGGCACCTTTTCGCCAGTGCTTGTAACAATAATTTCCTTGATTCGGCCAACGATTCGCAAAAAGCCCTCATGGTCAAATTCTCCGACGTCTCCGGTCTTTAACCAACCGTCATCGGTGAAGGCCTCACGAGTGGCTTGTGGACGATTCCAGTATCCCTTCATGATAGAAGGTGATTTAACCTGAATTTCGTTTTCTTCACCCAAGCGAACATTCGTTTCGGGTAACGGTTTGCCGACTGTGCTTGGGTGATTGTAGGTAAGAGAATTACCAGCGATGATGGGGCTGGATTCTGTCATTCCGTAGCCCTGAATGATAGGCAGACCTAATCCGCAGAAGGCCTTGGCGACTTTAGCGTTGAGTGCTGCACCACCGCTGATGGCGATTCGAAGTTGTCCTCCGAATTGATTCAAAAGTGTTTTTGAAACCAATCGTTCAAGAATCGGCCAAATGATGGGATCAAGTACGGTTACGCCGCCTTTTTGAGCAGGCAATCCGTATTTTTTACAAAAACGTCTCCATCCGACATCAACGGCCCAATTAAATAGGAATCGAACAAAGCCGGATTCACGAGCTAATTTAGCTTGTACTTTTGCAAAAATGCGTTCGTAAATTCGGGGAACCGAGATGATGACATTGGGACGAATGATGCGGAAATCTTCCGCTAGCTGTTGAATCGACCGTGTAAATACAATCGTGCACCCCATGCCCAAGGCAAGGTAGTAGCCAGCCATGCGCTCGAAAGTATGCGAAAGCGGTAAAAAGGATAAAAACACATCTCCGGGTTTGGGAGAAACGGTTTTGAGTGTGTTAATGACGTTGCTGACGACATTTTTGTGTGTCAGCATCACGCCTTTCGGGCGACCGGTTGTGCCAGACGTATAAACAATGGCCGCTAGGTCATCTTCGGTCGGGGGTTCCGGCAATTGCTCAACACCATGCCCGGTCGCTAGCCATGATTCCAAATCCCAGTGTTGCACCCCATCTTGACGAATATCAGGTGCAGACTCTTCAGTGAAAATCACATTACGCAGATCAGGCATAACCGTATGAGTGAGATAAATGGCATCCCAACGGCTCTGACGATTAGTCACCAAAACGGAGGCTTGACTATCGGCAATGATGAATGCACTAGATCCTGCGGTGTCAATCGCGTGCAGGGGAACAGGGACGTAACCGTTGGCAAGTACCGCCTGGTCGCAGCAAATAGCGTCTACACCATTGGGCAATAAGATGGCTACTCGATCACCGTGCTTAAGTCCCATTTTGCTAAAAGCTCGGCGCCACTGTTGGATACGTTCGTCTAAATCTCGATAGGAAATCCGTTCCCACGTATTTGAGCGACGGTCAAATTGTCTGAGTGCCTCAGTATGAGGCGCAATTTTCGCTCGTGCCGGAACAAATTGATCGAGTGTCTTGAGTTGACAGAGAGATTGGAATCGAATTTCAGTGGAATCAATAGCCACGATTGACCTCAAAAACAATAAGTTTCTTAACCCGCTTATTGTAAGACGAAAGCTCTTTCTTTAGGGTGGATTCGATTTTGAGCAATCAGTTTTTGATTTTGTAGCCTATTTTTAAAAGCCAAACACTAGCTAAAAATGCCATCGAACTCACGCCTATTCCCCAAATGCAAGCAATAAAAGGATCTGTTTCAAAGTAACCTAGAAATCCTCCTCTAAAGCCATCGATAAGGTAGTAAAGGGGATTAAAGGACGCTAATTCCCGCCAGGGATTCGGTAGAGTTTCGCAAGAATAAAAAACTCCCGATAGAAAAGTCAGGGGCATGATAAAAAAGGTTTGAATGACTCCCATTTGTTCGTATCGATCTGCCCAAATTGCAGTGATTAGTCCCAAGGCGGCCATAATGAAGGCACCCAATAACCCAAAGCTGAAAACCCAAATGATGGAGTGAAGCGAAGGTGTAATCCAAAGTGACGTGCCTAGCCAAACACAAAGTCCCACAATCAGTCCTCTTAATGTTGCAGAAAGAATGTAGGCGGCAGCGATCAAGGTGTTGTTAAGCGGTGTGACCAATAAAAAGGTGAGCGTACCGGAAATCTTTGACTGTACGAAGGACGAGGAACTGTTGGCAAACGCATTCTGCAAAACAGCCATGATGACAAGGCCAGGTACAAGGAAGTCCAAATATGGGGTTTGTGTAAGTGTGGGAACGCGTTCTTCAAGAGCTGCACCAAAAACGATCAAGTAAAGCAATGATGAGAGAACCGGCGCGGCAATAGTGTGGAATGCTACTTTTTTGAATCGGATGATTTCCTTTTTTAATAAAGTGAAGAAGGCATTACGGGTACAAAAAGTTTGAGAGTAAACGGTCATTTTTAATCGGCTTGAGTGACTCGGATGAATAGGTCTTCCAAAGTAGCTTTGGACGTTTGAAGATTCCCAATTTCGCAGTGAGCTGTTCGAAGCGTCTCGAGGATAGCCCCGAGATCCATAGCATCGGAAAAGCCGATCACAAAACTCTGAGCTTCAGCATGTAGGACACGACAACGTAATTTTTCAGGAATTTGGCCCTTAACCAGACGAAAACGAACGGTATTTTGCTCAACAGCATCTAATAATTGATCTGTAGTACCGGTTGTAACAATCTGTCCGTGATTAATGATGGCAATCTCAGAGCACAGATTTTGAGCCTCTTCCAGATAGTGAGTGGTAAGCACGATGGTATGACCCCTTTGGTGAAGCTTCTCAATAAATTGCCATAATTGGTTTCTCAATTGCACATCAACGCCGGCGGTTGGTTCGTCAAGTACGATAACAGGCGGTTTATGTACTAGGGCCTGTGCCACCATGACACGTCTTTTCATACCGCCGGAGAGCAAGCGGCACGGAGTCTGTCTCTTTTCGCTCAGTCCCAGACTGTCAATAATTACTTCAATCCATTCGTCATTATTTTTGAGACCATAGTAGCCGCTTTGAAATGAGAGCATTTCATAAACGGACAAGAAGGGATCGCAGAGAATCTCTTGAGCGACTACACCGATATTCATAAGGGCATCGGAAGTGTTTCGGGCAATATCAAATCCTGCAATGCGGATACTGCCTGATGTTGGTTTGACCAGTCCGACCATGGAGTTAATGAGGGTGGATTTTCCGGCGCCATTTGGACCAAGAAGACCAAAAAAAGCTCCCTCCCGAATTTGAAGAGAAACGCCTTTTAGCGCTTCAAAACCGTTTGCGTAGGTTTTGTGCAAATTTTCAATATCAATAATGTTCGAATTCATACCGATCAATTAATTTCATATCGAACAGGAATTTCTAAAGTGGCCGCGCGGCGTACCTGAGTTTTCAAGCCTTTCAAATGCTGAGCGGCCGACAGTGTTGCTCGCCTAAAAAGTGCGTTCCCGCCTTCCTTGAGACGGTAATTGCTCACAAAACCCGAAGCATCAATGGAGACAATTAAAAGAGTTTCCCCTTCAAGCCCAATATCTCGGGCGCGTTTGGGGTAACGTTTGTGTTGCTCAATGACTTGAACAATTTGTAAGAGTGCGTTGGACATTTCATTGTTACTTTGACCAGCACCGTTTGTGCTAGGAGCTTGTTTGGCGCTTCCAACACTTTTTTTCGTCGCTTTTGGCGGCGGTGTAACCGCTTTCTTTTCTGATTTCGGTTTCGTCTTTAGTTGTCGTTCCAACGGTTTAGTCTCTTCCTTAACTTGTTTGACAATAGGCTTAGGCTCTTCCAAGTGTATTTTCCAGGCGCTTGAAGGGACGGTCATAATGATCCAGCGAGGTTCTTTTTTGAGTGGCATCGCAACGTTTTCGACCGGTTTGACCGGATTTTGATCGACGCTGGCTTTTTGAGGCATGGCCAGTGGATCGGATAATTGAAAAAACGCTAAAACAAACAAGCTTGTTGCAACAACGCTCGTCAATAGTCTCGCTGTAAAGGTTGCCTGACGGTCATCCGGCCCCGGCTTGAGGCTGTTATAAGCGATGTGTTTTACGGGTTTCATTGTTTGGCCTGAGTGCTGATTACAAAGCGCCCTTCATTTTTTTCTTTTGCTAAATCCACAAGTGGAACAAACGAGCTAAAAGAGGCTTTTCCATCCATATGAATATTCAAAATTGTGTTTGGAGAGGCTATAAGAGCCCCTTCAACCTCAGCAAGAGTCGTCGGACGATTATTCATCCAGTATGAACCGTCAGCTCGCACATTGACGCTAATTTGCCGATCAGCTCGTTTTACTTCGGCAGTTTCACTTTCAGGCAGGATAATTTCCAAGACTGGCTTCGAGAAACTCATCGTGACAACAAAGAAAATGATCAGCATGAAAAGACAGTCAATAAGAGGTGTCAGATCAATTTGTGGATCATCATCAATTGGGGAGAGACCAGGCGGAATGAAAATACTCATTTTTATTCCTCCTCATCGTCAATCGCATGGGGATTATTTTTCCCACGAAGGCGATTCATAATCTCAAGTGCGCGATAGCTATGTTCTACGGCTTCAATATGAAAACCTCGGAATTTCAGCATTAAGCCGTAATAGACCATTAACACGGGAATGGCGATGCAAAGTCCCATGACTGTTGTGATTAATGCCTGCCAGATGCCAGCTGCTAAAAGTTCAGTCGATGGCACCTCAGTAAAAGACAATGTTTTGAAAACTTCCACCATGCCAAAAACAGTGCCCAGAAGTCCAAGTAAGGGAGAAATAACACTGATGAGTTTCAACCAAACAAGGCCATTGCTGACACGTTTGAAATTACGATGGAAAAGGTAGGCTACTTCTGCCCGAATGTCATCGGAGTGAGAGCCGTGAGTGGCCACAATGTCGTAGATGATTCGTATAAGGGGGTTGGCCGTTCCGGGATCAATGTTTCTCAAACAACGATCTTTACCGCTTTCAAGATCCAGAAAGTCACGTCGAAAGTTTTTCCACACACGGTTTAAGTAGGCAACGAGCCAGACCGATACATACAAGGCATAAAGCGCCACGAAGATCAGCGCAACGCCGGCAGGTCCTATCAGTGTATAAAGAGATTCTAAGTTTTCCATAATGGTTGACCTCAGGCTAAGAATTCGCGGAAAGTTTCGGTAGCGGCTCGATAATCTTCCTCGTTGGGGTGCTTTGCGGCTTCCTCTCTGCGGGCAACCGATTCCGGCGTTTCTTGATAGCCAGGCATTTTTTTCATTTGTTCAATCAACACTGGATTAATTTTTCCTTGGCACAGAAATGTGGCGGCTAAGAGATTGTCGCGATCATTGCCAACAATGGTGCTGCACTGACGGCTAAACCAGTCTTTTGCTCGTTCACTTTGTGGATTGCCACCCATCGTTGCATAGATTGCCAGAGACTTTCCTCTGATATAGGGAACGAGTTGGGCCAAATCTGGAGGGAGACCGCCTTTGTCGCACCAGAAGCCGATAATGATGCGGCTGTACTTGTCTAAAAGTTCGGTGCATTTCAGTACATCGGTTGTTTTTCTGAGAGCCGTTTGAGGATAAGCTTCATTGAGGGCTTGTCCTACTTTCCAAGTGTTTCCTGTAATAGAGCTGACAATAATGAGAGCGGACATAACAAAGATTCCTTATCGATTAGCAAAATTGAGTTTTAGCTTTTAAAAAGCCTTCTTTAACTGATTCAATCAACTGATGATTTTCTCGTCCTACATAAATACAGAAATGAAGTTTTTGATCTTTACCGAAAAAGGCGACGTAATGGGATTCACGTCCCATAAAAGGCATTGAAATAAAAGCAGCGGTCTCTAAAGAATCCGGATTGATGTGGCCTCCGATCACAGCGTCTTTAGCCAAAATGTTGTAATAGCCCATGGCGCGCTTGCCCGCCGAGAGCTTTGATTGGATTTCAAAGACATGACCTTCATGGATAATAAAAAGCGTGATTTTTTCCCACTGACTTAGCGAGAGCCAAAGATCGTCAAACATATTGATGTCTTTGATAAATGAACAATTTTCAGCCGGTAAAGCCCGGGCTGCTTCTAAGTCAGAGCAGCCAAGTTCCCGAGCTATCAACCCTAAAGTAACTGGCTTTTTAGCGTTCATTAGTTCTGAGATTTTTTCTTGTCTATTCATTGAGATTCTCCGTATCAGATAATTTTTTCAGAGTGTTCATGCGCAAGGCCCGATCGGCGCATAAAGCTAATAGCTCTAAATCGTGGGTAATCAGTAAAACGGCCTTACCTAGCTTTGCTTGATCCTTCAAAGCCTTGGCCACCCGTTGCATGTTTGCGCCGTCTAAGCCGCTTGTGGGCTCATCTAGGATCAAAATATCCGGGTTTTTCGCTAGTGCGCAGGCAATCACCAATCGTTGTTTTTGCCCGCCAGAGAGCGATTGAGGATGACGATTGGCGAGTTCTTCAAGTGAAAAAGTCTTCAATAAAGCATCAATTGTTTCTTCTGCAGACTGTTGCTGATTTGCGGCAAACAGGCAGGCGTTGATTTCTTCACGGACACTTCGCATTTGCAATTGATGGTCTGCATTTTGAAGTACGAGCCCTGTATGTTTTAGCAGTTGATCGGCAGAGGTTTGTCGGCCATTGAGGTAGAGAATCCCAGTCCCGACATTAAGCCCTGTAATCAACCTGGCTAAGGTAGTTTTGCCGCTACCGTTTTCTCCGATAAGTGCGGTTATACCGGGTCCCACTTCAAAATGAATATTTTTTAGCAGTATGTTGCTTGCGTCCTTCGCCGTACCTTTGAAGAGCGTTTTCAATTTGGCAAGTTTGGAATGATGGTTGGCTTTTTCATAGTCAAAGGTCAAATCAGCAGTTTTTAAAATTGGAGACGGCACATTGCTTTCATGTAAGGTGTTACGTACGTCTTCAACGTGTGCTTCGCGTAATCCGTAGCGCTTTCTCAAATCTGCGTCTTCGAGAATTGAAAAAGTTCCCCTTTCTTTAATTTCTCCCTGCTGCATCACTATGACTTCATCGGCGACATGATTTAACCAATGAAGTCGGTGATCAACAATTAAAACGGCAAAGCCTGCCTGTTTTAAACGAAGTAGTTCCTGGGCGAGCCGATCGGTAGCTTCCGGATCCAAGTTGGCCGACGGCTCGTCCAGGATTAAAGCCTGCGGTTCGGAGACTAAGATTTCCCCTAGTGCCACCCGTTGTTTTTGTCCTTCTGAAAGAGCGGAAATCGAACGGGATAAAAGATTCTCGATTGATAATCTTTGTGCAACTTGTACTACTCGTTCGTTGACGATGGTTGGGGTCATGCCTGCAACTTTTAAAGCAAACCCCATCTCATCTTTTACGTTTAGGGCAAAAAATTGATCTTCTGGATCCTGAAACAGCGTGCCGATCTTGTCTGAAATAGCTGAAACGGAACTTTTTTGCGTATCTTCTCCACAAATAGTTACTTGTCCGGATATTTCACCTGCGTAGTAATGCGGACAAAGCCCATTAGCCAAACGCATTAAGGTTGTTTTCCCACAACCGGAAACGCCGGTGACCAAAACAACCTGGCCGGGAAGAACTTCTAAATTGAGATTCTTGACTGCCCATTTGTCTTGAAACGGATAGCGGTAAGATACTTTTTCGAATCGGATCATCCCAATCGCTCCTGCGGTCAAGGCAATCTTGGGCTATCGGGGTCAATACCCCAATCGCCTAAATAAATTTCAGCCAGCAAGGCAACGATCACGGTGCCGATGCACAAAGTAAAGGCAAACCAATCCTTTTGAGTGAAGCTTTGATCAGAAGAGAAAGCTTTCGCGGCGTGTTGACCAAGTCCTCGATCAAGCCCTTTTAATTCAGCAGCAACGCCTAGAGCCTCACTGCTTTTCAATGCTCTAAATAGGATCGGGGTAAAGATCAGTCTTGCGCACAACAGAGGGTGAAAACACAGCATCTTGAAATTTAATTGCCAGCCTCTGATTTTTAGTGTTTCCCAGACTTGAGAGACATCGTGTGCAAATGTCGGAATAAAGCGAATCATTACAGTTGAGGGCAACGTGATGACAAAAGGTAGCCGTAACTGTGAAAGAGCTGCCATGATGTTTTCAATTTTTGTTGAAAGTGCGAGTCCCATGACAAGATTCATCATGGTGAGGCCGCGCAAAAAGGGAATAAGTAAGTTTTGTACGGTCATCTCTCCAAGAGCGGGAATAAAAAGCGTAATGATGGCCGTGCATCCGATAGCTAAACCCATCATGAAGGCCATCAGAATGTACAAAATAAGAATGAGTGTGGCCCTTTTGATCAGTAGAGTCATAACAAGGCTCATGGCAAAGAGCACTAATTGGGCGGCTAGACTCGAAAAGGCTACCGTTGTGATGGCACCAAGCAGAGTTAAAAGCAGTTTTGTGCGGGCATCAATTTGCGTCAGGATGGATGTACTCATAATTTAACTCCTGACCAGTCCGGCGTGACGCAACTCTTGAAGTGTTCGGTAACCAGTAAAAAGTCCGAGTAAGCAACCTGTATAGCCAATGAAAATAATCGGTAAAACGGAGAGCACCAGTGCCGGAGTTTCACGCATCATGATGTAAGAGACGGCTATGGAAAAAATTTTGGTTCCTAAGTCGTAAACGGCAACGCCGAAGTATGTTGTCCAAGAGTGTTTGAAGCCGCCGGTTAACAAGATAGCCAACTCTGCGACGATCGCTCCGAAGAGTGCCGCGGGCAACAGTGTGATGCTTCCTCCCATTAAAAGAACGCTGACGGTCATTGAAACGGCAGTAAATAGCAGCAATGTTCCGCTTTTTTTAACCTTGGCTAGAAGGACAATTAAGAGTGTGGTGAATACAAGGTTTTTGAGCATGAGCGTGACCGGGTTCATGCCGCCGCCAGCCAACGCTATCAGGAGAGAAGATAGCTTGATGGCGGCAGCAAAAACGCCGATCATGACGAGTTCTTGCGATTTCCAATAGGCCGGTTTAACGGTCATTTTTATCACTCGTCAAAGGGTTTAGAACTGAGCATTCAGTTTGACAGTGAAGTACCGGCCAGGCATCCAAATGGACGTTTGTTCGCGGTAGGCCTTATCAGTGATGTTATAAAGCCCAACATCTACTGAATACTTGTTTTGTGGGCCAAAAGCAACACCACCCGTTAAGTTGAATGTCGTAGCTCCGCCGAGATGGTAGTCACTCTCGCCATCAATTGAACGATAGTCAGTAGCAGATTGAGACCAGGCGTAACCATCTACGTGGATATCAAGGCTGTCGTATTCACCATTCCAACGTATACCGTATCTGGCAGAAAGACTGGGTGTGCCTGAGTCATAGGTTTCCACGCCGTTACCATAGTCATATTGACGACGCATCCAGGTCAATGAAGCGTAGGGTTCAAAACCGGTTTGAAGAATTTGGGTACTGATAGATACTTCCGCGCCAAGAGTCTTAGCTTTGGCAACATTTTGATACATATCTTCGCCACCGTGTTCAGCACTTGGCAATGCATCGATATAGTTATCCGCAATAGAGTAGAAAAGTGAGGCGTCAAGCGTTGACGTACCGTTCATCCAACGAGCGCCGATCTCGAAGTTGTCTGAGGTTTCAGGATCCAGGTCAGGGTTGTTCCAAGTAGTTCCCATTTGACCCATGCTGGTAGGTACATATCGTTCTTGTAGAAGTGGGGTACGGAAACCTTGAGACCATGCGGCACGTAATGTCCAGTTTTCGATACCTGACCAGGAAATACCAGCATTGAAAACAAAGCGGCCATTTGTTTCATTACCTTTCTCGCCGAAGCCGGAAGTTTTCTCAGTTCCAGCGTTTTGTCCAGCCCAGTAGTGTTGTATGCCATTAGCCTTTGTCATATCAGTTTTGACGTAGGTATAACGAATACCGTAATTAAGCTTAAAGTCATAAGGCAGGGTGGACTCCATTGCAGCAAATAGAGCATGAGTTTGCATTGTGCCCACGTAGTACCCTGTTTTTGTGTAATAGTGTGCACCCTCCATGGGGCCCATCATGGCTCCATAATATGATTCAGTCCTACTTACCGCATCTAGATCGTCGTAGTTGAATTCATATCCAGTTATCAAGTAATGGTCCTCCCCTAGCGTCCAGTCAGTCTGAATAGAAAGCCCATAAGAATCCAGATCATTATCTGCATATGGGTCAATCTTAAAGGGCATTCCATCTTGTTCAACGTGGTTGTGCATGGACTTATCTGAATTTTGATAGAAAGCGTCCACACGTAGGCGTTGTAGGTATTGGTTAATAGCTCGGAGTTCAGTAAAGGCTCCTACTTTAGTGCGTTTCCACTTTGGAACATCGACAAAAAAGGCCGGCGTATTGACATCGGCCGATTGAAACTCCATGTCAAAGTAGTCAACTGTAAATCCGACTTCTTTGTTTGGATCAATGTCGTAAGCTACGAAAAGATTAGCGCCTAAAGAGCTGAAATCTGTCGGACTCATCGTACCACGAGGTGTTTCAAGATCATCTCCCTTTTCGTGGGCAACACCTAAACGATAACGCCAGCCGTTGTATGCTCCGAACAGAGCAGCAGAGGCTGTAGTTCCGTTATTCGAGGAGTTCATGCCTGCGCTAACCTCTGCCTCAAAGGGACGGGTTCCTCCTTTTTTAGTGATGATATTGACGGCTCCGCCTATTGCATCTGAACCGTATAGCACGGAAGCAGGTCCCTTTATGACCTCAATTCGTTCAATCATGGCGGGGTCAATTAACATGGGAGATCCAGACATTGATTTCTGTTCTGAAATCTTCTGACCGTCAATCATGACCAAAGTTCTAAAAGAATCTTCTCCACGGATTTTTACTCGTTTCATTCCCTGGCCGCCGTCAGGATTGACACGCACACCTGGAACCATATTGAGTAAATCGCCAATAGTTTGGGCTCCGCTCTTTTTAATGTCCTCCTGTGTAATAACAGAAACTGCCATGTTGACATCCATTAGATCTTGCTCAACGCGAGAAGCAGTTACAACGACATCTTCCGCTTTATAACTTTCAGCAGCTTGTACACTGATAACAGGAAGAGAAAGGGCCACAGCTAACGCGAGGCTCGTTTTTTTGAAAGAGAGACTTTTTGTCATTTTCGTCAGTAGAGAAACAGTTATTAGCTTTTCTCTTTGGGTTAAAAAATCTTTACTTTGCTTGGGCCAGTCGTTTACCTAAAACGTTGATCAGTAATTGGGCCATCGTGGTGTGCCAGAATTGGCCGGCAATGGTCTGTACCATCCAGTCTCCTACCGGAGTGATCAGTCCGGCTTGGGTCCATTGATCAAAGACATCTTGACTGAGCTTTTGAAGAGGCAGTGAATAAACATCACTAAGGCAACGCATATTGATACGTCCGAGTTCCATTTCAGAAGAGACAGTGCGTAAGGCATGCCAGTGCTTGCTCGGCGCACTTGCAAAGGCAATCGGTTTAATGCCCGCTTCAATTTTCTTAGCCCATTCGTCGTACTTTCGTTCGATCATGAAACTAAAGCCATTGAGTTTCCCGCCGGCCCCGCTACCGAATGCCAGGCAGTCTGCGGCGCTTTTACCGAAGCGGTTGTAAATATTGCGTTCGCGGAAGGTTTGACACCAGTGATTGTTGGACAAACGGCGCCACTGGGCTTTTGTTAAAAGGTCAACAGAACGGGCAAACATCTCGCCTCGTTCTTCTTTGTCAGCTCCTGCAGGCAGTTTGCCGTTTGCGATGAATTTTCCAAGAGGGGACTTTTCGAAGACATTCAGTTGGTAACAGTCCACTCCGTCCAAAGGCAAAGAAATGGCGGTTTTGACGTCATCTTCCCAAACAGCCATATCTTGATAAGGAAAGCCATAGATTAAGTCACAAACAATGCTGGCTTGATTGAACGAAGCGAGTTTTTCGATGGATCGAATCATGGAGTCTCGATCATCGACACGTCGCATGGTTTGACGCACTTGAGTGTTAAAAGTTTGTACGCCTAGGGAGACTCTGTTGACACCGGCTTTAAAGGCAGCCTCCATTTTTTCTTCGGGGAAATGGTGAATCCGTCCTTCAAGAGTGATTTCACAGTCGTTGGCTAGGGGAAGATAGGTTCTGACGGCTTTAATTAAACGATAAAGGTCATGGGGTTCAAGCGCAGTTGGTGTGCCGCCGCCAAAATAAACAGCATGGATTGGCTCATGATTTTGAGCGGCCAAATCGCTCCAAAGTTGTAATTCTTTGATTAAAAGATCTGTGTAATGAAGGCTGGATTCTGGTTGTAGGGGATTTTGGTAAAAAAGGCAGTACAGACAACGCGTTTCGCAAAATGGGATATGGATATAAGCCAAACTTGTACCTTGTCGACTATATCTGTATTGATTCTTAATTGCAGAAATGGCCTCATCTCCAACGTAACTTTGTCCAGGAATATGAGTGTGAACGGTAGCTTTTCCACGGAAAGCGTTCTTTAGGGGATTATCAGTGATTTCTGCTTCAAAGTTAACCATGTCCTCAAGAGCAGAGACCTGGCTTCCCATCATGGAACGTTGGGAAGATTCAAAGGATTTATGAAGGCTTTTTAACTGCATTGCCAGCCCTTATCAAAAAGATTAGACTAAGAAAATCATTATTAGAAATGATAATCATTATCAATGGAAGTCGAATAATAAGGATCTATTTGATAATTTTCAATAAATCCTAATTATTGGATAGAGAAAAACTATCGAAAATTAAATCTTGATAGTTTTTATAAATGATATAGATTCTTATTTAGTGCTTTCGGCAAGGGCTCTTTTATTCTCAAGCTCTTCCCAACGTTGGTAGCCCTGATTAATTTGCGTTTCTAAGTTTTGAAGGAACTCCGTTTGTTCTTTGATCTCTTGAGCGTTATGGCTCGTGTAATAGTCTGGAGCATTCATTGACGAAATTAATTCGTCTCGCTCGGCTTCCAACTGCATCAGGTGTTCAGGCAAGGTCTCCAATTCTTTATTTTCTTTGTAGCTTAATTTGATTTTGGTCTGTTTAGGCTTTTTCGATACAACTTTGTCAACGGTCTCAGCCTTTTTAACTACTGACTCTATTTTGGGTTTGTAGTGTTGCCAATCCGAGTAGCCGCCAACATATTCTCGCCAAAGGCCATTGCCTTCGGGAGCCAAAACTTCCGTTACAACATTGTCCAGAAATCTTCGATCATGACTGACAAGAATCAGAGTACCGGGATAGTTTTGGAGCGTTTGCTCAAGTAACTCCAAAGAATCGATATCCAGATCGTTAGTCGGTTCGTCTAACACAAGCAAATTGGCCGGCAGAGCAAATAAACGAGCGAGCAACAGACGGTTACGTTCGCCTCCGGATAAATTGGAAACCGGAACATTGGCTCTTCTTGGCGGAAAGAGAAAATCGCCAAGGTAGGCCATGATGTGTTTCTTTGAGCCGCCCACTTCAATCCACTCACTGCCCGGTGAAATGGTTTCAGCCACGGTTTTATTGGGATCTAATTGGGCTCGCAGTTGGTCAAAATAAGCGATTTGCAGATTCGTTCCCAGTTTGATTGTTCCGCTGTCAGGCTGACGTTTCCCCAAAATAAGAGAAATCAAAGTACTTTTACCAACGCCGTTGTGACCGACTAAACCTAAACGGTCTCCTCTCAATAACCTGAAATTCAAATCTTTGACAATGACTTTATCGCCAAAAGCCAAGCTGACCTTTTCCAACTCAGCCACAATCTTGCCGCTTTTCATGCCGGCATCAATATTGAGATTGATTTGTCCCAAACGATCTCGTCTGGCGGCACGTTCTTCACGCAAGCGCTCCAGTCGCCTTACCCGACCTTCGTTTCTGGTTCTTCGCGCTTCAATCCCTTTTCGTATCCAGACTTCTTCCTGAGCCCAAAACTTATCAAATTTTCTGCGAGCAATATCTTCAGCTGCCAGTTCCTGCTCTTTTCGGTTTTCATACGCTTCGAAATTTCCGGGGTAACTTCTGAGAACCCCTCGATCCAACTCAATAATGCGGGTGCTGACAGAGTCCAAGAACGCTCTGTCATGAGTGATCACCATTAAAGATTTAGAGCCTCGATATTCTGATTTAATTAGCTCTTCCAGAATCAAAATGGCATCAATATCCAAATGATTGGTCGGTTCATCCAAAAGAAGGAGATCTTTGTTTTGGGTAAAAGCGAGTGCTAAAGCGGCGCGTTTTTTCTCTCCTCCGCTGGCTCCCTGCAGGGGTCTGTCACCGTCAAGTTCAAAACGATGTAAGTACTCATCAAGCCGTGCAATTTGCCGCCACTTTATCTGCTCATCATTTTCTTCGTTAAGTTTTCCACGCAAAATGAGAGATTCTCTGAGTGTATTGGCTTCAGGTAAAAAGGGTTCCTGCTCAACATAGGCAATTCCCAGTCCATCCATGACCGTTTTAGAGCCATCATCGAGTTTGTCTGCTCCGGCGATAACGCGCAAAAGAGAGCTTTTTCCCGTGCCATTGCGTCCGATGACACCAATTCTCTCACCGTCCATCACGGTGAGGTTGGCGTGATCCAAAAGGGGCTGATCGCCGAAAGCCAATTCGGCGTCCTGAAGTGTCAACAAGGTAGTCATAAATGATTTATGGGCGTTGTAGAGGTTGGGCAAGTTGCTCAGCGGTTAGCGTTTCAATTTTCCCATTTAAAATCATGGCAGGCTGGGCAATGCGTTCAACATTGGCCGTTAGTCCTTGTCTGAACGATAACGTGCCCGTCGTTCCATCCATATGGATGTCTGGTTGCCACTTCATCCAAACGCAAGCTAAACGATAGGCATCAACACCAAAAGCAAAAAGTCTGCGTTCAAGTAAAGAGGCGGGCGGATTAACACCAAAACTTGCCTTGAAATCAGCATCGTTGTAACGAACAACCAAAGGGGAGTCGACAAAACCGGCGTTTTGAAGGTCATAGGTCAGCGAAGCTGTAACGCTTTGTTCCGGATTGCCGGGATTAATCATGCTTGTACCCCATACACGTGTTGTTCGTGGCAAGCGGGGCTTTACGAGAGCTGCCGTTCGAGCATCCATGGCCAAAAAAGCGGCCTGATAAGGTGCTTCTTCAAATTCGACTTTTGCTCTGTATTGTGCCATCAAACGTTCATTGCGCAACTTTACGCGTTGGTAACCATAAGGATCTTCAGTCGCATCCGGCAACCTCTCAAGAGTTGGTTTGGGAATAGAGCTGTTTTCGATGCTGTAAAACTTAGATTGAGCCATGAGCTCTTCAGTTAGTGTCTGCCGAGTAAAGGGGATATTGGCTGCCTGTAATTGTTTGGCATACGTATCGGCGATTCGGTGCTCCAGCGGAGAGTCTGCTTCAAAAATAGCGACACTGGGAATAACGCCATCGGTACCGATGGGAAGAGCTTTAATGGCGATGGATGTGATTTGTTTAGCCTCTTCTTCTTGTGAAAGAGAGTAATTCATCATCAATTCCGGTGAAGAGACGCCATTTTGCGGCAAATTTAATGAAACGACCGGAAGCGGCAAAAACGGCAAAAGAGAAATTTCATTGACATCATCGCGACTCACTGGTCCTATCGCTGCTACTGCACCCATCAAAGCGGCATCCTGCAAGTGAGATAAGGCGCTTTGCCCCGCTTTTCTCGGCAACAGGATGATTTCATACGGAGAGGATTGTTGCGAATTCTCGGCCTTGATACCGTTGACAATTGAATTGGCAAAGACGGTTAGAGGATTATCAACTTGCGGCATTAATACGGCTATCTTCAACTTTTGTTCTGAGGTTGTGGGAACAAAGCCTGATTCAGAAACAGCAAAAGAGACAGCTTGTTGAGCTGAGCTCAGCGAACTAAAGCTCGCTACAATAGCCAAACAAAGAAAACGGATAATAGAACGAGTTCTCACGATGCAATCCAAATCTAATCAATGGTCGGAACAATTATTAATGCAAATGGCTGGTCTCGAGTCACAGACCCTTCCTGACTCCACATTGTATGTTGTGGGTCTTCCGATAGGAAATGCCGCCGATATTACTCTCAGGGCACTATGGGTACTCGCTGGCGCAGATATTATCGCAGCCGAAGATACACGAGAAACCAAAAAACTTTTAGAGCGATTTTCTATTTCTGTTCCGACTGTAAGTGTTCGGGAACACAATGAAATTGCTCAGTCCCATATGATAATTGAACGACTGCAAAAGGGCGAAAAAGTAGCTATGGTGACGGATGCGGGAACACCGGCGGTTTCAGATCCGGGAGCCAGACTCGTTCGAGAAGTGATTAAACATGGGTTCCGCGTCATTCCGATTCCCGGAGCAAGCGCTGTTATTACTGCTTTGTCAGCGGCAGGTTTAGAGCCTGCAGGTTTCCATTTTGTGGGTTTCTTGCCACCACAAACCAAGGCCAGACATGAGGCATTGAGTTCTCTTGTTGGACAATCGGATAGTTTTGTTTTATATGAAGCGCCTCACCGAATTAAAGATGTTCTCAATGATTTAGGAGAACTGGCACAACCTGAAAGGCGTATTGTTGTGGCAAGAGAGTTGACTAAAAAATTTGAAACCTTCTCTGTGATGCCAGCCAAAGAACTTTGTGCATGGTCGCAACATCATGAACCGAGGGGCGAATATGTGATTTTGGTTGATGTCGCGCCTCAGTCAGAAGCCTTTCAACTTAACGAAAAGGACAAAAAATGGATCCGTGCGCTGGCTTCGGCAATGTCAGCATCCAAAGCCGCTGCAACAGCGGCCAAAATCGTCGGCAGTACACGTGATGAAATCTATCGCTGGCTTTTGTCCGAAAAGGAAAATGCCTAGAGTTCCTCAACAGATTTGTCTTTCAAAGCATCCGGGATCAGTGCTTTGAAGTCGTAGATGGATTTATCCATCAAATGAGAAGGGGCTACGCGAGTCATACTCATAAGAATGTTGTAGATTCTGCTGTCGTATTTTTGATCCCATTCACGCATCAGAGCCTTGATTTCTGCCCGTTTTTTATTTTCAATTTTCCGACAAATTTCTTTAGAAATAATCGGGTAGTCACGGTACTTGATCCAACGTTCGATTTCATATTCCCGAACATAGGCTAGCGGTCGAATGATGACGTTTTGGCCGTCATCACTTCTTAAAATGGGAGGCATTCCTTTGAGTCTTCCACCGTAAAACATGTTTAGCAGCAATGTGCTGACGATGTCATCCATGTGGTGACCCAGTGCGATTTTTGTAACCCCAAGTTCTTTAGCAACTCGATAAATAATCCCCCGACGAAGGCGTGAACAGACTGAACAGACATTTCTTCCTTCCGGTATGACGCGCTTGACAATTGACCACGTGTCTTGATCTTCGATGTGGTAGGGCACACCAATCTTTTCCAGATAGTTGGGAATAACCTCTTTGGGAAAGTTCGGCAGATGTTGATCAACATTTAGGGCGATTAATTCAAAAGGAACAGGAGCCCTTTTTTGAAGTTTCATTAAAACGTCAAGCAACACGTAACTGTCTTTGCCGCCAGACATGCAAACCATGACTTTGTCGCCGCCTTCAATCATGCCAAATTCTGCGATAGCTTTTCCGGCCAAGCGCATGATGCGTTTTTCATTCTTTTTTTCGGCGACAGATTTTTTGCTCTTTTTTTCTTCATTGACAGGTGTATCCAAGTCATTTTCAATGACAATGGCGCTGTCTTCGATGATGGGGATAATTTTTTTATCAGTCATGTCGAGTCCTGAAGATTTCTACTGCAGCACTTTTTACATTGGGATAGGCTTGGGTTTTCTCACTTCTGACGAGAACGGCCAAAACAAGCTGATTATTTAAAAGTTTATTGGCAATCTTGTCAATTAGAGTTTCTTGCAGACAAATGTGACCGCTTTGTAGGACCGCGTCAATAGTTTGAATCACTTCATCATAGTTGTATGCATTGTCCAACTGATCTTTTTCGTTTTCTGTCTGCACAAACACTTCGACATTGATAATGACGGGTTGTTTGCCATGCATTTCATGTTCATACGCCCCTATCGAGATATTTTTTTGAATATCTTTGATGACGATATGACGACAAGTTTTAAGCAATGGATCTGTGTACCAACACATCTCAGTTGCACTCCTCAATTGCAAGTAATCGTGCTTGATGTATAGCCTCTCCTATCTTGGATTTATCCGAACAAGAGGCGGCAATTTGTGCGTAGTCTATATGCTTGATTCGATCAAAGGCGTTTTGCCAAACATCAATTTTTAAGTCATAGACAATTTGAGCCAAATGCAAAACGTGATTTAATCTTTCCGGTCTTCTTACCGCATCGCACATTTCAATGAGTTTCAAAACACTTTCAGAATCTGTCTTAGCGAAACAACCTTTGAGTTTATTCCAAAGGTTAATCAAATCAATGATTTCGGCCGGTGGTTTCAATCGAGTGATAAAAGCTTTTATCTGTGCGGGATTGTCTTCGCAATGGGTTAGTAATGCAAATTTTTCCGATTCCGGAATATCAGCGTTTTGATCCAAACGATCCAAAATATTTTGGCTGATAGGTAAATCGAAGAAAAAACGTTTCCATAATCCACAGGAACGTAAAACAGTCACGAATTGAGATGGTGACTTTTCTTTTAATGTTTTTCGCATTTCAAGAAACACTCGTTCTGCAATCAAGCTGTCAGCCTCACCATTGGCTACCATTTCATTGAGCAATTGTTGTGTTTCTGTAGCGATACTGAACTCCGGCAACTTAGCCTTGAAGCGAGCGATCCGCAATATGCGGACGGGGTCTTCTTTAAAAGCCTCGGACACATGCCGCAATGTTTTTGTCCGGATGTCGGTAAGGCCACCGTAAGGATCTATCAATGTTTTACCATCAAGCGCCATGGCATTAATCGTCAGATCTCTTCTCTTAAGATCCTCTTCAAGCGTGACGTCCTTGGATGCGTGAAACGTAAAGCCGTGATATCCCGGAGCTACTTTTCTTTCTGTGCGGGCCAGCGCGTATTCTTCGTGTGTCTGGGGATGTAAAAATACTGGGAAATCTTTTCCGACCGGCAGAAAGCCTCTATCCAATAAATCCTGAGCGGTAGCGCCGACAACAACCCAATCTCGATCTCCTTTCGTTTCGGGATAACCGAGTTCCTGAGTCAAATACAAATCGCGGACATAACCGCCAACAAGATAAATATGCATAACTAAATTTTTTCTTCAGTGGTAGTGTCTGCCTTGGGATCTATTTCACCAAGCCATCGTCTAAATGAGGTGATTTTTTGATCTTGTTCATAGGCGTATTCAACCGTATTGGCCAGTACATTTTGCACGTAGTGGCGTGTTTCCGTAAAGGGGATGGTTTCAATAAAAATGGCCCCTTCGGAGACTTGCGGTAAAGATTGTTGCCAGCGGCTGGCTCGATTGGGCCCCGCATTGTATCCGGCTGTAGCAAGAATAAGCTTATTGTCCAAGCGATTTAGCAAAGAACGAAGGTACGAAGTTCCAAAATAGATGTTGGTTTCAATCTCGTAAATTTTTTCAGGCTTGAAGTCCTCGATTTCCAATTGTTTGGCGATCCATTTTGCTGTAGCAGGCCTGATTTGCATCAGGCCGTTGGCGCCGACATTGGATTTGGCCGCAGCGATAAAGCGAGATTCTTGGCGCATGAGCCCGTATACCCAGTTATCATCAATTTCGGCTTTTTCTGCGAATTCCTCGATTTCATCTTCAAAGGGGCGAGGGTAAAGCAACTCGTGTTCGAGCGGATAATGCTCTGCGACTTTAATGGCGGTATTAATAGCGCGGTGCAAAAGAGAATGCTTTTCAGCCCATTGTGCGGCAGCCAATAGTTCTGGAGCGTTCATTGTACGGATTCCCCATTGCCACTCTCTATTTCCTTCGACAAAAAGTCCTATGTCATAAAAGTATTTTGCTCTCTGCAGGCTGGGATTTTTACCCATGGAATCGATTGCTTCAGGTGTAGCCTCAACCGTTTCGTTGCCTGAGTAGTAAAAGGATTGCCCCAGTGCTTCTGAAGCCAATTTACCGTAAAAGGTTCTCTTGGTAGAAATGCTTTGCCAATATTGTGGAGCCTGTTCCGGGTGACCGATTTCAACTAACGCGCGTCCTCGCCAATAGGCCCAATTTTCTTGTTTGGCCATATTGGCCGGCATGTTTGCAATAAAGTGATTGAGTTTTTTCCAGTCTTTAATTCTCAGTGCCGCTCTGGCTTGCCATTGAATGCAGTCACTGGGCAACGCACTGTATGGACCTGAACAAACGGATTGTCCGCCTTTGGCGTACCACTGAAGTGCGTTCGGGTTGTGATTGATGGCTCCCACGTAACCTAATCGTCCCCATAAAGCGCTTTTTTCTGCCTTATTGAGCTTACCGTTTAGGGAATTGGCTACGCGAACTGACTGATCGATGTCAACGGATGTTAGACGATAGGCGGCAATCAGCCGAACATGTTTGTTTTGAGTAGCCAATTTGTTACGGTAGGTTCGATACCATTTGGCGGGGCTATTAAACGCTAATCGCGAAGCTCGTGCCGGCAGACGTTTTTTCTGAATAAGTGTGTTTAAAACACTTCTTGCCTCTGAGATTCGGCCTTGCTGAATTAGGATTACGAGACGTGTAAAAGCGGTAGAAGGCACTTTCTTGATTAAGGTGCTTGAAGCCTTTCGGCAAATATTATTGTCCTTATATTGAGGAGCGTTAATAATCGAAAGCGCTTCGTTAGCAAAATTTTTTGAGATAGTTTTTCTGTTCGAAATGGTGTGATAGAGATCCCAACAGACAATATTGGGATCGGATTTATTCCACAGCAATTGCTTGCGCACAGAATTAAAAGTCTTCCATTGGTTGTGCTCGTTCCAATAAGAAGCCATGACAAGTAACCAATCAGTTCTGAGCCGCTCGGCAATGTAGTCATTTTTGTGTTTGATGAGGAAATTTTGAACTTCTTTTTGGATGTTTAAGTTCTTTGGTTGTTGTCGTGCTTGGGACAATAAAAACCAAGCCTGAATGTAGTCAATAAGGGGAAAGTCCTCGTCAAAATACTGCTTTGGATTTTTAAAAAGATGAATTTTTTGTTTTTCAAAAGCTTCACGGAAAAAAAAAAACTTTTCCGAGTCGTCAGCTTTTTGTAAAAACGAAATAAGTTCAACGTTATTTTCCGGTGTCGGTGACTTTAAAATTTTTGCACTGTCAATGGAATCAACCGGTTGGGCAAGAACTGCTGATTGGCACACAAAAAGACTGCCCAATAAAAATATTGAGTATCGGATGACAGTCAGGTAACGGGTCAAAATTGTTTTAAACTGCATAGACGATACTTTAATCAAAAACGAACTGATCAGTCATGTTTGAAAAATCTTTTTTCAGAAAAGAATGTCTAAGAAAGCGTCGTGACATGGATTTAAGGGATGAAACTGAGAAAATCAGCGTTTATCTTTACTCTTTTTTCAAACAAAACCGTTACGACTGTGTAGGGCTGTATTATCCAATTAAAAATGAAATTGATATCCGGTCGGTTCTGCTTGAGTTGCAAAGTGAAGGCGCGATTAAAACATTGGCCCTCCCCAGGATTTTAAATAATGACATGACCTTTGCATCTTGGCAGTTTGGTCAAAGTTTATCTCCGGATCAATACGGAATCCCTGCCCCTTTAACCTCTGAGGTTGTTTGTCCTCAGTGTTTGTTAATTCCTTGTGTTGCTGTCGACCTCGATGGGTACAGATTGGGATACGGTGGGGGATGGTACGATCGGATGCTCAGCAGTCAGCATTTTGAATTAACCATAGGGGTTGTGCCGGCTTCCTTTATTTGTAAGACTTTTGTGCACGAAACCCATGACAGAGCGTTATCTGGTTGGGTATGTGAAAACGGCTTCACGTGGGTGGTGAAGCCGTCTTGCAGATAGAGAGCTAGTTAGTAGCGGTATGCATCGCTCTTATAAGGACCTTCCTTCGGAACGCCGATATAGGCGGCTTGTTCATCTGTCAGCTCAGACAATTGAGCATTGAAGTTTTTAAGCTGCAGACGAGCCACTTTTTCATCCAAAATTTTCGGTAAAACATAAACGCCCACCGGATATTTATCCGTGTTGGTAAAGAGTTCAATTTGAGCCAACGTTTGATTGGCAAAAGAGCTCGACATCACATAGCTCGGGTGACCTGTAGCGCAACCTAGGTTCACAAGGCGGCCTTCTGCTAACAAAATAATCTTGTTGCCGGAGGGTAGAACAATGTGATCAACTTGGGGTTTGATATTTTCCCACTTGTATTGGCGCATACTGGCAACATCAATTTCACTGTCGAAGTGTCCGATATTACAAACGATGGCTTCGTTTTTCATTCGGATCATGTGATCGTGCGTGATCACGTTGATATTGCCGGTGGCTGTTACGAAAATATCGGCCTTATCAGCAGCCCAATCCATCGTTACAACACGATAGCCTTCCATGGCCGCTTGGAGTGCGCAGATGGGATCAACTTCAACGACCCAAACTTGGGCAGCCAGTGCGCGAAGTGCTTGAGCACAACCCTTGCCCACATCGCCGTAGCCGACAACGACTGCCACTTTGCCGGCGATCATGACGTCTGTTGCACGCTTAATGCCATCAACGAGTGATTCACGGCAACCGTAGAGGTTGTCGAACTTGGATTTCGTAACAGAATCATTGACGTTCATAGCGGGGAAACGCAACGTGCCTTTGGCAGCCATTTGATACAAACGGTGCACGCCGGTGGTCGTTTCTTCGCTCACACCTTTAATGTGGACAATACGTTTGGAATACCAATGCGGATCCTCTTTTAGATGGCGATCGATAGCGGCAAAAAGAGCGGTTTCTTCATCACTCTTCGGATGTTCAATGACAGAATGATCCTCTTCTGCTTGAGCGCCTAGATGCAAAAGCAATGTGGCATCACCACCATCGTCTAAAATCATATTGGAGTAACCGCCGTCATCCCATTCCATGATCTTATGGGTGTATTCCCAATAATCGTTTACGCTCTCACCTTTAACGGCAAAAACAGGAACGCCATCGGCTGAGAGTCCGAC
>OJMI01001336.1_pt1 | contig 27791 bp, 19 predicted proteins | sample 1597131 | NCBI WGS metagenome assembly OJMI01 (sample SAMEA2452116, study PRJEB22498) | human gut metagenome | reverse complement strand
TTGTAAGTACCTACATAAACTCTTGCTTCTGATAATGTTACTGCTTCCATGACTTTTGAATTTTAATCGTTTACATCGCTTATCGCCCACCACATAAATTTTTCCTTTAACTGAATGGGAACATTGTCTTTTCAAAGGTTCGGGACTGGTACAGGGCAAATTATTATTTATGAAATACTACCCGCAGGTGTGGAGATTTCTAAAAAATAATTTGAACAGTAACAGGCACGGATATACCTTTGACAATGTTCCAATCAGTTTTAGGGAAAATTTTTCTCTTGTTTAAGAGGATAGAAACAAAAGCCATCAGGCTTTTTGTATTGGGTAATGAGAGAGTAAAAAAAGGGCTTATAAAAGCCCCTCGTCTGCAAAACTGTAATAGCTTTCTTCTGTTAGGATGATATGGTCTAACAGGTGTAAATCCAAGACCTTGCAGGCTTCTTTAATTTTTGAGGTAATTTGTTTGTCCGGCTCACTCGGACGTAGGTTGCCCGATGGGTGGTTATGTGAGAGGATTATGCCCGAAGCATGGACTTTCAAGGCGGTTTGCAAGATGATTTTCACGTCCATTACAGTTTCAGCCATGCCGCCTTTAGAGATAAGGGAAACGCCTAAAGCCTTGTTTGCCCGATTGAGGAACATTACATAACTTTCTTCGTGGTGTTCCATACATTCGATATAGAACGGTTTCAGATAAGAATAGGACGTTTCGGATGAGAGTATTTTCACCCTTTCAGATGCTTTTACATTGTCTTTATAAGAGATAGTGATTTCCGGCATGGTAAATTCTGTTGTTTTCATGACTACTGAATTTTAAATTAAACAATAAGAAATTTTGCCGGATACCCACAGTTTGGCGGGGACTTCAACCATATCTTTTCAAAAAATACGACCCGTAGGTGTGGAGATTTTTTAGAAAACCGGAACGGCTCGGATTTGGTATTTGTCCCCACCGGGCTGTAACTTTGCTAAAATTTGTGATTGAGATACATTATTTTAGGGAACTGAAAAAGGGGTATCACTGGTGACACCCCTTAAACAACCGAATACCTTAAACCGTTATTCATCATAGGTTCTATATCCTATCGGTTTGCGTGGCTTCGGTTCAGGCTTGCTTAATAACTGGGTCAATGCTTGATAAACTTCGCTGAATTGTGCATCAGTGCTTATTTCCAGTTCCTCGATACGTTTCAGCAATTCTTCGTAGCCGATTACCATTTGGCGCATAAGGACAAACGCCCGCATGATGGATATATTCACGTCTATGGCGGTCTGACTGCGCAACACGCTGCTAAGCATGGCAACCCCCTGTTCTGTGAAACAATCGGGAAGTACATAGCTGTGTTTCAGGCTCTCCGGCAACTGGTCACAATTTGTGACCAGTTCGTCCCATTCCTCTTTCGTCATGGTAAAACGGAAGTCGGACGGGAAGCGTTTTTCGTTACGCTTTACTGCCTGTTTCAAGGCTTTTGTCTGTACTCCGTAAAGTTCTGCCAAATGAAAGTCAAGCATTACACGGTAACCCCTGATTTCAAAAATTTTGTTCTGAATGATTTGTAAGTCCATAATTCTATTATTTATAAATTAAACATGGTTTCCATATCTTTGAATTGCCCGGAAATAGCGGACATATCACTGGCTATCTTGTTTTCCGTAAAGCAAGTGACTGAAAGCGTACTTTTCAAAAGGCTATGCCCCAATATTTTGGCTGCGGTTTCAAGGGGAATACCATTTTCCGAAGCTATCGTAGTGGCAAATGTCCGGCGGGCTGAAAAAGTGGTGATAGTTTTGTTTATGCCACATTCAGAAGCTATTTCCCGTAACCGGATATTCATTACAGGCAAAGGAAAAAGCGGAAACAACCCGCCGTCCTCTTGTTGCCCTTTGTATTTCTCAATTATTTTATAAGGAATATCCAACAGGGGAATAGTACGGGGAAAACGGGTCATAGGAACATATATTCGCAAATAGTGGCTACCACTGGGTAACGTCATAAGTTGCTCTGCACGTAGCTTTTTTAAATCTTCATAAACCAGCCCGGTGAAGCAGGAGAATACAAAAACATCACGGACTTTTTCAAGATGTTCGGAAGAAAGTTTAGCCTTTAAAAAGGCGGTTAGTTCTTCACGGGTCAGATACTCTTTATGATACTGTCTTTTCATGTGCTTATTTGTTTTAAAGTGAGTAATAATAAGGTAGAGAACCTGCCGTTTTAACGGCAAGTTCCTTGTTTGAATGGTTACAGGGCTTCTTTATAAATCTTCTCGATACCGACAAATTTCTTATCAAGTCCCTGCATATCGTTACCTATCTTATTATTGGTAATGCGGGCGTAAATTTGCGTGGTTTCTATATTGGTGTGTCCCAACATTTTGCTGACCGTTTCGATGGGAACACCCTTTGCAAGCGTGGTTGTGGTCGCAAATGTGTGTCTTGCAAGGTGAAATGTCAAGTTCTTTTTAATCCCGCAAACGTCCGCTATTTCTTTCAAATACGCATTAAGTTTTTGATTGCTGATTACCGGAAGTACCTTACCGTTCGGCAGCTTGCCTTTATATTTCTTCAATATCATTTTAGGAATATCCAGCAAAGGAACATTTACGTCCGTATTGGTCTTTTGGCGTTTGGTGATTATCCATAACTTGCCGTCAAATGATTTGCGTATATTCTCTTGGGTAAGGTTGGCGACATCAACATAAGCCAAACCAGTGAAGCAACAAAGTGGCAGGTAATTACTTTTAGGAAGAATACTGAGATGAAAACGTAATCCGTTGAAATATAGTGATATTTCATTGATTTTCATTTTGAAGGAATGACCGAAATCGGAAGAATATTGCGACGGTTCAGCTACCAAGTCGTTACCTGTTTCCAACCGGGTAAATTGGTGAGAACCATGGATTTTCCTTCCCGACCGTATGCAATATTAAAGTTTTCCCTTCATTCATGCAAGGGAAAAGCCACCGGTCGGATTCTTTTGCACTGTTTTGCTTGTTTTTTCATGTCTGGAATCCTTGTAACAATTTATAATATTGCAATTTAAACAAGGAAAAGGATGAAAACAGAAATCAAGGTGCTGCTCTACCTCAAACGGAACGGGCAGGGAAAAGACGGGCTTTGTCCGCTGATGGGAAGAATCATGGTGAAGGGAACGGTTAATTCCGTCACACAGTTCGGGTGTAAGATAAAGGTGGACCCGAAACTGTGGAATGCCACTTCGCAAAGGTGCACCGGAAAGAGCCGGATGGCTGTCACCACCAACAGGGAGATAGACAGGATGCTGCTCCTTCTGCAAAGGAGATACAACGAACTGGCGGAGATCAGTGATGACATTACCGCCGCACAGATACGTGACGCTTTTCAGGGAATGGCCGAAAAGCAGGTGACACTGATGGGACTGTTCCGCGAAAACAATGAGGAGTATGCCCTGCGTGTCGGGGTGAACCGCGCCCCGAACACCCTTTACCTGTATAAAAACACATACCGCTTAGTGGAGGGATTCCTCAAGGAGAGATACAAGGTGTCGGACATTCCTTTCAAGGCACTGGACGAATCGTTCATAGAGGCGTTCGAACTGTATCTCCGCATTGACAGGAAGTTCCAGACCGGGACCTCCATCGGGCATGTCCAGCGGCTGAAGCATATCGCACAGATTGCCGTGAACCGGGCTGTCGTGCCTTTCAGCCCGTTCAAGGACTTTTCCCCCATGAAGCCGGGACAGAAACAGATGTACCTGACCCGTGAGGAACTGGACAAACTGATGGGCACCACATTCGACACCCCCAACCGTAACTTTACCAGGGACATGTTCCTTTTTTCCGTCTTCACCGGCATTTGTTACTGCGACATGCGGAACCTGACTGAAAAAAATGTGGTACGGGACTACGAGGGGAACCTCTGGATAGAAACCAGGCGCCAGAAGACGGGCACTCCGGAAAATGTGCGCCTGCTTGACATTGCTGTAAAAATCATGGAAAAATACAGGGGGATGGCACCGGAGGGGAAACTGTTCCCCATGCTGACCAAGGAAAGCATGAACATCCACCTGAAAAAGATGGCCGTACAGTGCGGCATCGACCGTAATTTGTCCTTCCATATGGCCAGGCACAGTTTTGCTTCCCAGATCTGCCTCTCGCAGGGAGTGCCCATCGAGACGGTCAGCAAGGCCATGGGGCACAGGAACATCAGTACCACGCAACGCTATGCGAAAGTGACCAATGAGAAGGTGGACCGTGACGTGACGGCCTTGAGCCATGAAATCACGGGTAAATACACTTTGTCGGGCATTGACCTGCCGCCATCCACCATCTTGAAAGACATGGGCTTGAGGGAACAGCGGAGAAAAGAGAAAAATACCGGGTTAAACAGGGGGAAGGAGGTCAAGGCATGAGAAGCACCTTTCGTCTGCTGTTCTATATCAACAGGCAAAAAATCAAAAAGACAGGGAAGTGTCCGGTAATGGGACGCATCACCCTTGACGGTAAAGTGGGCCAGTATTCTACCGGAGAGGAAGTGTCACCTGAATATTGGGATGCCGGCAAGGGACGTGCGGCCGTTCATGGGAAGGATTCTGAAATGACGGCGGAGTTGAGGAAACTCAACCGGAAACTGGAGGAGCTGGAGGAAAAGGCGAAGGCCGCCTACAAAAAGAATGTGGATTCGACCGGATATGTCTCGGCCGAACTGATAAAGAACGCCGTGACGGGAAAGACCCGGCCGAAGGAGACACTGCTCGCTCTTTTTGACGAGCATAACGGGGAGTATGCAAAACGTGTGGGTGTAGACCGCACGCGCCATACCTATGTGCGGTATCTGACGGGCCGCAGGCACTTATATGACTTCCTGCAATACAAGTACGGCGCGGAGGATATGGCATTGCGGTCGGTTGACATGCGGTTCATCGAGAATTTCCATTTTTATCTTTCCACGGTGCGGAGGCTGAAAACCGTGTCTTTGAACGACTATCTGATCCTGCTGTGCAAGATAGTCCGGCTTGCCGTCAAGCGCAGGATACTGGGACGTTATCCGTTTACGGGTTACAAACTGGAGACTCCCCCGAAACTTCACAGGCATCTGACGGGCGAACAGCTTGCGAAACTGATGGCCGCTAACCTGCCCACCTACCGGTTGTGCCACACGAGGGATCTTTTTGTCTTTTCGGCTTTCACAGGCCTGGGAAGGGCGGAGATGGCCGAACTGTCCGAGAGCCACATCGTTACGGATGAGAACGGTTCAAAATGGATATACATCCATCGTCTGAAGACAAAAGTGGAATGCCGTATCAAATTGCTGGATATTCCGCTGAAAATCATGGAGAAGTACAAGGGGGAGGGTACGGACGGCAGACTGTTTTATGTGCCGGCCACTTCCAGCTTGTGCAGGAGCCTGAAAATAATCGGGGATATCTGCGGGCTGGACTGCCATCTGACCTACTATATGGCCCGGCATACCTATGCGACCGAAATCTGTCTTTCCAACGGGGTTCCCATTGAGACCATCAGCAGGATGATGGGGCACTCCAACATCCGCACCACACAGATATATGCGGAGATAACCAACCAAAAGGTCCGGAAAGATTTCGGGATACTGTCGGAAAAGACGAGGAACCGGTATTCCCTGCCGGAGGACAACATGCCGTCTAGGGTCTACCGGTGCGGACAGTACAGCGGATGGAAGAAGGAATGTGGAAGGCAAAAGGACGGTACGGATTCATAGCCGTAATGTACGGCATATACAAGACAATGGGGAGGAAGTCCGGACTTCCTCCCCATTGTCTTACAGCAGTTTCCTATGACAACCGCCCGGCTTTTCTATACCCGTCCTGCAGCATCCTTTCGATGTCACTTTCCCTGTACAGCACCTTGCCTCCGAGCCGGATATAGGGCAGCTTGCCTTTGTTACGGTATTCTTGGAGGGTTCTGCGGCTGATTTTCAGCATTACGGAGAGTTCACTGTCGGTCAGGAAACGTTCTCCGTTCAATACCGGACGGCAATTCCGGGACAGACTCCCGATTTTTTCCACCATGCGGTCAATCCTTTGGAAAAAAGAGAGGACGTCCCTGTCCTCCCCGGTCAGCAGCTCATTCATGCCTGCGCCTCCTTTCTCCTTTGGACTACGGGAAGTATGCCTTGTATATCTTCCGGCCTGTAGTAGATTTTGTGACAGATCCGGCTGTATGCCAGCGTACCGTTGTCTCGGAGGGTCTGCAAGGTCCGGGGAGTTACATCAAGCAGGATACAGGCCTCCTGGTTGTCCATCCATTCCCCCATTCTCTTTTCACGGTGCTTTTCACAGAGGTCATCCGTAATTTGTGCCGCATCCTCCAGACTTTTCAGCATCCTTTCAAAGACACGCGCTTCGATAGTGACGATTTCCATAAGCGTATTCATTTGGTTCGGAACAAAAATATGAAGGGGGACCGCTCCGTTCCAAATCTTTGTCCTCAGATGGCATCAAATTTCATCAGATGTCAGCTGCCATATGACGGAGGTTTGCCTTCCATTGCAATCCGGGCAAGACAAGAGCTTGCCCGACGGTAAATAAAGCGGAACCGGAGAAAAAGACAAAGCGGACATGGCAAAGGTAAAGAGTATATACAATAAGACGAAAACCATGCAGAACAGAGGGAACTGAAGCCCCTGTTTTTTCATGAGATACGGATATTTCGAAAGCAGGCAGGTCAGGGAACTTGAAATGCCCTGGGGATGGTTGGGGTTCCGGCAAAGAAAGAGGCTTCTTGTCACATCATGTATTTATATGTATAATATGCAACGTCCATGCGTCACATCGGTCACAGTTAGCCCCTATAATCTTCCATCAAATCAAATCCGTTGTCCGGGTGTTTGTTTCCATAAGTATTTTCCACGACGCCAGTCGCAAGGAAAATACTTATGGAAAGCGAAGCCGGAACACCCGTGACAACAAGGATTTGATTTACCTTTGATTATAGGGGAAACTGTTCTGTTTTCAATCGGTTTATTTTAAGGATTGAGTGAACTATATATATTCATCATGTTTTGCATTAAGTCAAAAGAATATGGAATATTTCTGGAAAAATCAATTAGAAACGAATAAATGAAGATATTGTAATTGGCATTCAATGACTTATGAGGAAAACCGACGAAGACCTCTCCAATGCCAAAGTGCAGAGAAACGAAAGGTAACGAGGGCGAACGGTTGCCAAATCATTACCCGGTAATCAGGTTAATTAATTGAGAGTCGGAGATTGTTTCTACTACCTGCCTCATTTTGCGTAGCAATGTATAACTTGCTGATAACTAATTTTGTAACAAAAACAAATAGGATTATGCGAAGTACATTCAAAGTGCTGTTTTACGTGAACGGCAGTAAGGAGAAAAACGGTCTTGTTCCGATTATGGGACGGGTGACAATCAACGGTTCCGTAGCCCAATTCAGTTGCAAGCAGACCATTGCCAAAGAGCTTTGGAACGCCAAGGGCAACCGGGCAAAAGGAAAGAGCAGGGAAGCGCGGGACATTAATCTCGCCCTGGACAACATTAAGGCCCAAATCATCAAGCATTATCAGCGTCTTTCAGACAGGGAAGCGTTCGTTATGGCTGAAATGGTACGCAATGCCTTTCAGGGGCTCGGCACGAAATACGAAACACTTCTCGGTGCGTTCGATAAGGACAACGAGAGTTTCAGGAAGCGTATCGGTATAGACCGGGCGGAAGGCTCGTATCGGGTGCGGGTAAGGGCAAGAAACCATCTGGCGGCATTCATAAAGAAATGCTACAGGCGGAGTGACATTTCCATGCTTGAGCTTACCCCTGACTTCATCAAGGAGTACGAGATCTATCTTTCCACTGATGCGGGGCTTCATAACGTCAGTGTATGGTCAAACTGCATGTGGCTGAAAACAATTGTGGCGAAAGCCCATTACAACGGGTTGACACCGAGAAACCCGTTTGCACAATATTGCGTCAACCAGAACGTCAAGGAACGGGAATACCTGACCGAGGATGAGATCAAGACGGTAATGGCTCACGAGTTTTCAAACAGGAAGCTGGCTTATATCTGGGATTTGTTTGTCTTTGCCAGCTTCACCGCCCTGTCTTTTGTGGATATAAAGGAACTGACCACCGATGACATTGCGGAAGTGAACGGTGAGAAATGGATACTGTCCAAGCGTCACAAGACGAAAGTGAATTTCCAGGTTAAACTGCTGGATATTCCCTTGCAGATTATCAAGCGTTACGAGGGGTTCCAGGAGAACGGGGTCGTGTTTCCCGACCTGAATTACTGGTCAATCTGCAAGTCGTTGAAGCAGATGATAAGGGAGTGCGGGATTACCAAGAACATATCGTTCTATGTGAGTCGTCATGGATTCGCAACGCTGGCTTTAAGCAAGGGGGCCCCATCGAAAGTGTGAGCCGGGTTCTGGGACATACGAACATAGTTACTACGCAGAAGTACTGTAAGATCACCACCGAGAAAATCGACAAGGATCTGACGATGTTCGGCGACTGTCTTAACCGGTCGTTCCATGAAATTTCAATAACGATGTGACGGAAAGGGCGGATATGACTATCGTTGAAAACGGATGTGTGAAATTCCAAACTGTAAAGTATGGATGCCTTATCTTATCTGATTATAAATACTTATGTACCAATATAAAAAATGCAGGAAATGTTATTGCGCTTCCTGCATTTTTTCATATTTTTGCATTTGAAGAGAGAAAACTCTCTCTCCAGGACATTTTAGAATTTGAAGAAGCGTTATGCTTATCTTGTAGACTGGAAACCTGAGAAATTTCAAAGTACGACAAGGATAGCATAGTGGCTCTCACGCCATAGCGTGGGCTGCTATATCCATATCTGTCGTAAAGGTTTTCTCAAGATCTCCAGTTTAAGACGTGGCATGCAGTTCCACGCTTGAACCGAAATATAAAACATACCACATTGATTATCAGCAATACATCAACTAAAACTTTATGAAATGATACCATAAAGTTCCCGTTGTTTTTTATTTTCCCAAAAGGCATATTTCTATAGCAGAATTTCGATTCTTTGTCGGTAAGTCAAAAAATAATAGAGTTACCGATAAGAAATGTGAGCATTATTAAAAGAAACGACCTTCATTAATGAACATTCCCAAACATGATTTTTCGTTCCTAACGAATAAATTACTTAGCAATTCACCGTTTATTTGAATCATTTTTATATCTTTGCATTTGAAAAATCATCAAAATTTCAAAGGTATAATGACGAATGAATATTCCATGGATGGCGCAACTCTTAGACAGCGTATAGAAGCTATGCCTGAAGATTGCATTTTGTTTCGCTCAGATTTCCCAGAATACCACACGGAATTTGTGGGGAGTGTTTTGTCTGAGTTGACAACTGAAGGCATGCTTGTTAAAATTGCACATGGAATATATGCCAAGCCAAGAAATAGTCGATTCGGTGTTGTGCTTCCTTCGGTTGATAAGGTAGTACAGGCAATTGCAGTTCGAGATAACGCTGAGGTGTTGCCATCAGGTATGACAGCTCTGAATGCATTAGGACTATCGACTCAAGTACCGATGAATTACACATACCTTACTACAGGAAGCGAACGAACAATAAACTTATCCAATAGAAAAGTAGTATTAAAACGAGGCGTACCAAAGAATTTCTGTTACGGTACTCGTCTCATCTCTTTACTTGTTCAGGCTCTGAAAGCTCTGAAAAAAGAGAATGTAGGAGAAATTGAATTGAATGTCATCCGACAATTGGTGTTAAAAGAAACTGACAAGGAGACCCTTGTTAAAGATGTAGATATGATGCCTGCGTGGATGAAACGAATTATAAAACCAATGCTAACCGCTTAAAATAGATTTATAATATGGGAAAACTGTGGTTAAATAATGAAATAGTAGACCGTTTGGCAATGTTACAGCAAACGGAAGCAGGACATCCTGGTGTTAATCAGGTAGCTATTGAAAAGGACTGGTGGGTGACTGTTACGCTGAAGGCATTATTCCAAACAGATTGCCGTGATTCTTTAATCTTCAAAGGCGGAACATCGTTGTCAAAAGGTTTTAATATCATAGAGCGTTTCTCTGAAGATATTGACTTGGCAATCAGCCATTCATTCTTTGGTATTGAGAAGACTGATAAAAGTCAGCGTGAGAAATTACGCAAAATATCACGAGCGTATATCCATGAGACTCTTTCTGCTCAATTAGATGCCAACTTGAAAGAAGTAGGAGTTTCTGGTTACACTATAGAAAATGTATCTCAGGTACAAGATAAAGAAGGGAAATGGCGACCGATAGATTCAGATAAAGATCCTACGGTAATTCTATTACACTATCCGTCAATTCTTGAGGATACGATAAATTATATTCCTCCACGTGTAAAGATTGAAATTAGTTGTCTTTCAATGGATGAACCTACGGAATTACGACAAATCCGTTCTCTAATAGGTGAAAGTTTTGATGGCGAAGATACCGATGCAGATAGTTTGGCCAGAACAGTGGTTCCTACTCGCACGTTCCTTGAGAAACTATTTCTTTTGGCAGAAGAGTTCCAAAAGGAAAAACCACGGAGCGTCCGAATGTCTCGCCATCTTTATGATTTGGCAAAACTGATGGATACAGAATATGGAGTAGAGGCCTTATCAAATAGAACACTATATGATGCCATTGTTGAGCATCGTAAGGCTTATTATGCATTGAAGTATGTCAACTATGATTTACATGCACCATCTACCATCAACTTTACCATACCGGAATCGGTTATTGGTGCATGGCAAGATGACTATACTGATATGAAACGCTTCTTTATTTATGGTGAATCTTTGGAGTTTGAAGCACTTATGCAGAAAATGAAAGAGTTGCAAGAAAGAGTGAAGATTTTGTAAACAGCCTAACCATCGAACAATTTTGTGCCAAATAGCTAAAAATATAAAAATCAAACTTGTTGATAAAATGCCTAACGCTGTCCAGAAGATGGAATTTGCATTGTTCTAGTCGGATGTTTGAAACGATAAAATCATAGACAGATAAACTAAAATAGTCATAATATAAAAATATTCAAATATGGATCAAGTAGCATTAAAAAGTATTGAAGACGCTGTTTTTCAGTTTGATATCAAAAGATATATTGACAATACCACAAAAACAGATGAGGAGATTAACGAGAAATACCTAAAGGGCGAAGTGCGTATTGTAACAGAACAAGCTAGATATCCATTGAGTACAATAAAAGATATGTTCAATGGAAAAGACTACATCCTAAATCCAGATTTCCAAAGAAGGCTTAGATGGGATCGTATTAAACAGTCTAAATTGATAGAGTCTTTTATTATAAATGTTCCTATTCCTCCAATTTTTTTGTATGAAAAGGATTATTCTGTATATGAAGTAATGGATGGACTTCAGCGAATCACCGCGATAAAAGAGTTTTATGAAGATAAATACGCATTGGAAGGTTTGGAAATATGGCCAGAACTTAATAGCAAAAAATATTCATCACTCCCAGAACAAGTACGCAAAGGTATTGACAGAAGATATATTTCATCAATTATTCTCTTAAAGGAAACGGCAAAAGATTCAGAAGCTGCCAAGGCTCTGAAACAATTAGTATTTTCGCGCATAAACAGTGGTGGAGCAAAATTAGAGGATCAAGAGTATAGAAACGCTTTATACCCAGGCCCATTCAATGACCTTACTATTGAATTGGCTCGAAATCAAACTTTTTGTGATATTTTTGACATTCCTTTACCAATAGAAACAGAAAATTTAAGTGAAGATATGATAAGTGCAGATTTAAGGGAAAATTCAAAATACAGAACTATGAAAGATGTTGAAACTGTATTAAGGTTTTTTGCTATGCTTAAAATAAATTTCTGGGAAAGTATAACTCTGTCTAAATATTTAGACTTATTCTTGGAACGTGCAAATAAGCTGCCAGAAGATGCTGTTGCATATTATAAAAATCTATTTGAGCGTACCATACAGTTAGCATATGATATATATGGCGATAAAACATTCTGTATGTGGAAAAAGAATAGTAAAGGAGATATATTTCGTTGGACCAAACGAGCAACGACTGTCTTATATGATCCCTTAATGGTCGTATTATCGGAGAATATTGATAAAAGTGAGCGCTTGGTTTCTTTGAAAGATGATATTGTCAATGGAACAAAGGAACTATTTGAAAAAAATGATGAGTTATTAAATGGCCGTAATACTTCATCCTTTAATGTAAAAGAACGTATACGAATATTTAGAGAATATTTTAATTCTTTATAAGGTTATGATGGTCAGTGCTATTGCTATGTTACAAAAAAGATTGGATAGTATCAATACCCATATAAAAGTCTTAAAAAGAATAGAGAATATCACAAAACAACAAATTGAGAACGATGACTTTAAGTATATCCAATCCAAGCAAACAGATGAAAAAACATTTAACTATCAAGCAAATATAATATCATTATATGGAAGTTTAGAATTTTTTATTGAAGAGGTATTTAAAGAGTACATTGAACATTTGAGGCATATTATACCACAATACAATTCATTGAATAAAAAAATAAAAGACAATTATTTTGACAATGTTGCGAAATTACATAGTAAGCTCCATTATGCTAAATTTTCACATATAACAGAATTGAAAATTGTGCAAAATTTGGAAAAAGTTATTGTACAAGATAATAATGAAATTTTAGCTGAACCTTTTTTGGGTAATGGGGGCAACTATAAGCATAGCATAATTTGTGAATTAATGAGTTCTGTTGGAATAGATAATGTTGATTGTAATATCATCCAATTAAGTCCTTTGTCTGATTTATTATTGGAGTTAACTCCTGATAAAGAGCAGCAACGAAAAATGGTTGCAATGCGTCTTGAAGAGTTGGTCAATAGACGTAATGAAGTAGCACATGGGGCAATATCTGATGATATTATTAATATTGATAGTTTTGAGGATATGCTTAAATTCATAACTGTTTATTGTGAATCTCTTAACAAGCTATTAGCGCATGAATTATTAGCATATAAGTGGGAACAAGTCCCATCAACAACTTATACTCCTAGTAATGTTTATGGCAATGCAATTGCAGAACTTAAAGTAAAGAATATTCACTTAAATATCGGCAAGAAATTATTAATCAAAAAACAAGACTATCCAGAGTATATTGAGACAGAAATAATAGGACTTCATATCAAAAATAATACGACAGGAGATATAGAAGAGAAGGATAGCATTGATATAAATGATGAAGAATATCTAATCTCCGTAAAGGTATCAGACAAATTAAAGATTAATAGGGAATTGAAATTTATTTAGATAATGATTAATACAGAGTAATAGCCTGCGGGATGCAGACTATTACTGTGCTTAGATGCTTTGTTCGATGATTTTTATTTCAGCATTGGTTAGTCCATATATACCATAAACGATAGTATCAATTTGTCGTTCTAACGATGATGTATCATGATTAGGATTAGTCTTTTTAAGAGCAATAATCTCATCAACTATTTTGACAATTGAATTTTGGATATCAGAAGAGGTCTTTTTAATCGGGATTTCTGACAAAGGCTTTTGATATAATTCCAATGTCTCGCCCTTACGTTTTCCTTTGTGATATAACCATATATAGTACAATTTTGAGTTAAGAAGCCCCAATATGTATTTTATATGGTAATCCTTATTAGGTTTTGTAATATAATATACATCGGCACTTGCGTACCAGTCGCATTCATTATAACCAAATGTATTGGTTTTACTCCTTTGTGGGCATACGATTTTAGCGCACGTAAAAATATGAGGATGCGCAGTTCCCCTTCTTAATTGATGCCAATACTCGGTCTTTTCATTGTTTATCTCTCGAATCCTTGTTAAAATAGGTTGATATATCGAAAGACAAGATTTTATAATTCCTTGTTCACTTAAAGGAGTGTCAGATGACGAAAATATCAACTTCTTGTTGGTTGCTTCATTAGTGCAATAACGGCTTATATCTGATTTTTTATAAAAGTCTTTATGGAATGGATAATTCTGAACTAATTGAATAGTATCGCTATCTCTAAAATAACAACAATCCAACACGAACACTCCGTCATCTTTGCGTATATCATTACATTGGATATAGTCAGCATCGGCATATTTCATATTGTGGTTGGTGATACTATCACAGCCTCCCATAATGCCAGCATTAACTTCTGCAATATTACCTAAAGTATTATTCCCTAACTGAATTTTATCCAGCAATGATGATAGCGGATTATCTCCACTACTATTTTGTAAACGAATATAATTCTCCTCTCCATCGTATAAATCTTCTTGTACAATATTGGCATAGGTAGTATCTTCATCTATATGGCTAATTATAGAAGTAAACATTAGGGGATTTAATGCACCCTTTTTGTGAACATCTATAACTTGGCATTTACAATCATCTTTCCCTTTAGAGAAGGAACTAATCATATTATGCTGTCCGGGAGCATTCTCAAAAAGACGCAGTTCTCCAAGATTAAACAAGGTTTTGATGTTCATTCTATCTTTAATATCTGCTCGAAGTCTTCTTGCTCCTAATGCTGTTGGATAATAGTTCGTTGTAATAAATGTTGCTATACCGTGTGGAGATAACATATTGAATGGAAGACATTGCCAAATTGCAGGCCGATGTGGAGAAGGCACAAGAGGGCAGGAACACCATCCTCTCGTGGTTCGGCAAAGGCGACCTTGCCAAAGCGAAAAAGGAACTCTCGGACAAGGACGAAGAGATTGCCGGACTCAACAAGCGGCTCAAGGAACTTCAGGCAGAAAAGGCGCGGTTGCAAGAGCGGCACAAGCTGGAAATCGGGAAACTGCGGGACGGTTATCAAAAAGAGATAGAGGCAGCCATCCGCAAGGTGGAAGCTGCCGAGCGGTAGTCAAAGGAGAAAGATACCGTCATAGAAAGGCAACAGAAACAGATAGACTTGCTTGACCGTAAGGCAAACCCTCATCGTTACAGTCTCTCATCCGGAACCGAGCTTGTACGCATCAGTGTGCCCAACCACCGAAATCCGTCGCTTCATATCTGGACACGTGTCGGAGAAGAACTCTATGAGGACACCAAGTTCCAGATAGACTATGATGTGGCCCAAAAGCATTTCAACGGGCAGATTACGGACGAGGAATTTGTCAATGCCGTATTTGAGTCGCAGGAGCAAGTAAATGGGAAGCAGGCCGAGCTGTTGGGTGCGGTTTTCGCCCTTGCCATTGGCAGTCCGGCACAGACTCATGTCGGTACTGGTTCTGGCGGCTCATCCTCTAACCTCCCGTGGGGTGAACAGAAAAACAAACGTACGAATAAAAGATAAGACTATCAGAATATCATGGTAAGAGACAAGCACGATTTTCGGAAAAGATAAAATCTAATGGACGCTATATTCGTGTTAAAAGACATAAAGTGCAATTTTGAAAGAAACAGTTGTGTTAGTACAAAATAATTTTTGTACCTTCGTGTCCAAAATATGACAATTCACATTAAGGAAATATGGAAGGTAAAAGAAATAAAATTAGTATAGAACAAGCAAATCCATTTACGGGATTTGACAATGTTGTTAATTCAATTAGCGATATAAAAACCATCTGTACTAATATTGAATTCAAATCTGAAGCTGGACTTATTGTCTCCCTTCCTAACAATGAAACAAGTTTATTGGCTGATTCCACTCCAGAAGAGCTTCTTAAATTTGATACTGGCTCTTCAATTGATGTTCATTATGATCCTGACGGAATAGTATGCAAAGACAACGGTCAATACGACATATACAAGAATATTATTTCAAAAACAAATAGTGGAAATATCTATAGTGCCCAAATCATTGACAAGTTAAAACATGGACTTCTAGTTACTATTAATGGATTACAGTGTTTTTTACCAGAAGGACAAATTGGGTTAGAAAAAGGGAATTATTCCCAAACCTATATCAATACGATTGATGTCAAACTTATCAGTATAAAACTTAAAGAAAAAGAAGGAAATAGATTTCTTCCTATTGTTTCGCATAAAATTATTGAAGATGAAAAGAATGCAATTGAAGCACAGGATAAACTGCGAAACATAAAAATTGGCTCCATTATTCAAGGAACTGTGAAAAATATTACAAGCTATGGAGTATTTGTAACTCTTTTTCCTACTATCGAAGGTCTTATTCATATAACAGACCTATCCTGGAAAAGAGTATCGGATCCTTCTGAAATTCTATCTATTGGACAAAATATAAATGTTATTATCCTTGACATAAAGCAAATGAACGATGGCAAAACCCAAATCAGTCTTGGCTTGAAGCAATTAACACAGAGACCATGGGAGTTACTTGATAAAAATTCCAAGAAAGGAGACGTAGTTTCTGGCTCAATATGTAACATCACCGATTATGGTATTTTCATAATGCTTTCTTCTGGGGTACAAGGACTAGTTCACAGAACAGAACTATCATGGAATCCTAAAATCACATCCAAAGACTTTCATAAAGGACAAATTGTAACCGCCAAAATCATCAATATAGATTGGGAAAAAGAAAAGCTTCTGTTAAGTATCAAACAGATGCAGGCTGACCCATGGGAAGATATTGAGGGTAAAATCGCTGTAGGTGATGTCGTAAGAACAACAATTTCTAACTTTACGAATTGGGGAATATTCGTGACAATTGTCAATGGTATTGAAGGGTTAATTCATTTATCCGAACTTTCTTGGACTGAAAAGATTAAAAAGCCCCAAGATCACTATACATTAGGAGAAGAACTGAAAGCTATAATAATCTCAATAGACAAGAATAAAAAAAAGATTGAGTTAAGCCACAAACAAATTCAGCCAAATCCATGGCAAAAATACTCCGTTGGCCAGCATGTAAATGCAATCATTCTTGAGATTGAGAAACATGGTATTCAGTTAAAGTTAGAAGATGATAATTTACCAGCAATTATACCTGCAAGATTGGTGTATAGGGATTATAACTTTGAAGAAAATAGCAAATTAGAATGCATTATACAAGAGATTGACGAAAACAAAAGAAGAATAATCTTAGCAATTGCATAAAATGGGATTCGATACAAATCTACAGAAAGAGATATGGTTAAAGCATATTGAGGTGCAGGAGCGAGTTCTTCAACTAAACTCAGTACCTATTGCTATCGAGCCAGAAACCATACTGATATCCGGACAATGGTTAAAGCTTAGAGTGTGTCAAACAGATGAGCTAGATACCAAAATAGACAGAGTAAAATCTTTCTTTGGTGTCAGTGACGATGCCATTGACAACAACAATGATACCATCGTCTGTGATGCACGCTTTAATCCTGACCCATATGATATCTCTCAATTAGCGGAAGATTGCCAGAAGCACTATATCCAACTATCAAGAAACCCAATTATTGAGGGAGTTATTCGCTCGCAGAAATCAACTTTTACAAAATGCGTCAAAATATTAAAAAAACACGGAGACAAATATGCTGTTGATAGCAACAGACGACTCCAGGTCACTGTGGATACTCTTCGAAAACTGGATAATGATGCCGATTTTCCTTGTGACATTCTTCCAAAGATCGCCAGTGGAATATTCAGCATCTCACCAACGCCTGCTTATTTCATTCGTAAGTGGTTGTCCATTGAATGCCACCATCTTCTCAAATACGAGAATGTCAAGATTGAAGGTGTCGAGGAACGTAGATTAAGACGAGTATTGACTATACATGATAATTATTTCAGTGAATCAGCACTACAGAGGCTCAATGAACTTTGGGGATTAAGATTATTCTCTTTTGATGTAATAATCGAGGTTTCAAAAGACATCATGAAGAACTACGATTTTAAGAAATCGTTATACGACTTCCCTGAGTCAAAGAACGGAATCTTTCATTATCACTTCAATGCCAAGTCCAATGACAACAGTGGAAATCTGTCCATAATCAAAAGGAAATGGCAGGTAGATTTACTGAGAGATATATGCACTTCTGAGTTCGGAGAAAACAACTACCAATTTCATGTAGATTACAACTATCTATATGATTCTAAGTTATATCATCAAAATATTGATGGCATAAATCTTTATGATTTCTTCCAAGATTTAAAAGACAATATTTCAGAAGAAGGTATTTCCATCAGTGAATCAAAGCAGTCAATTGGCGTAGATTTTGACTGGAGGATTACTACCCCTGAGCAACTACGTATTGAACTAAGCAATAAATATGATGACTTAGAGATGTCAATTTTTGCCGACCATAGATGCAATGTAGAAATAAATGACAAGAATGCAGAATGGGGAAAGATAGAAATGTTTCTAAAGGAAAATTTCTCATCTTTAAAGACTTACATAAGTCCAAAAGATGGGTCAATGCACTTTGTTCAAGAGTATCGCACACAAGAACAAGCGTCTCAATTCCATATTTCGTTATCATCATCATTAAATCAATTAAGAGAGTTGGGCTGCGAATTTGAAATACATCAAAATCCTGTAGGAAAGAAAAAATACCTGTTGCATATTGATCGGAATAAAATTGCCGAAAACAAAGAAAATGTGGTAAATACTCTTCGTGGAGCAGAATTCACAGTAAATGATCATTCTATAGGCAAATTGTTTAAAGTCATTTTTCCTGAACTATTATTCGATATTTCTTCTGCAGACTATAATTTTAGTGAAAAAGGAGCTCTTTCATTCAGCCATATTACTCCGAACCTAGAAGGGGATCTGGAAAAAATCAAACGACTGAAAGACGCTTTCGATAACATTTCAACAGGAAAAGGCGTTAAGAATTCCAACATCAGCCAATTCATCTTTGATGCGACAAAAGCAGCTCCGACCGAAGATATCGAATTCTACACTAACGAATCGAGCAACTTTTACAAAGATATCAAACGTAATTTGCTAAACAAGCACATTAATCCTTCTCAGCTAGATGCAATCATCAAATGTTTGAAGGCTAACGACATTGCTCTGATCCAAGGCCCTCCGGGTACTGGTAAATCAACTGCAATCGCAGAACTTATTTGGCAACTTATAAGATTAAATCCTCAAGAAAGGATTCTTCTGACCTCCGAAACTAATCTTGCTGTTGATAATGCGATTGATAGAACAGTCAACGGTACACATAACCTTGTAAAACCTATACGCTTCGGCTCTGATGACAGACTAGCTATAGAAGGGAGACAATTTTCTATTAACGCAATGGAACAATGGGTAGAAACTGGCAAATTCGATTATATCGAAGACCAAGACGAACATATAGAGGATGATGAAGTTCAAACTAAATCTGGAAAGTTAATTCTTGTGAAGTGGCTGGACAATATTAGAAAACGCATTGACTATGACAATATGGACTCTATATCTGCTACTTTATGGGAACATATTCTTGAGAATCCTGACAAGCATATGAGACAACTCATCTTTGATCAATATAAAACTCATTGTAACGTTGTAGGTGCCACTTGTAGTTCTATTGGTGAAAAAAATACTAAGAACAGACCTACAAAGTTCTTCATGAACTATTGTTCTGTATTCGGAGAAGTCAAGACAAAGACAATTAATAAAAAAGGTAGTAATATCACAGATGAAGAAATAAAGATCACAACTTACAATTGTAAGGATGGAATCTCTTTCACAACAGTCATCCAGGATGAGTCCAGTAAGGCCACTCCTGCAGAATTAGCCCTGCCTCTTGTATATGGAAAGAAAAATATTGTAATTGGCGACCATCGACAATTGCCGCCTATGCTTGACAAAGACGAATTCAAGAATACCTTGGATTTTCTTTTAGATAACGCTTCTGGAGAATCTGAATTGCGTCAGTTGAAAAAATTAAAGTCATATGTTATAAAAAATTTCGACGAAATGGAAATATCACATTTCCAGAGAATCTATGAAAATATCGATCCAAGTCTAAAAGGAAAATTTACTCACCAATATAGAATGCATCCTGATATTAATGAGGTTATCAAGCAATTCTATGAAAACAAAGAAAACCCCGAATCAAAAGATGGACTTGTCTGTGGATTAATAGATCCTGTGGATTTAGGAGTCAATGATACCAATATGTCAAATCCATTTTCAAGATATCATGGTATTCAGATTGATGATTTCATCTGCGGAGAGTCATTATCACCAGAAAATCATGTTGTTTGGATTGATGTCAATTCCCCTGAAATGATAGAAGGAACATCAAGAGTCAACGAAGGAGAAGTAAAGGTGATATCACATATTCTTGAAAAAATGTCATTATCAGACTCTTTCAAAGAATACTGCAACAAATGGACTGATGAAGACGACAAAGAGATTGGAATTATCAGTTTCTATAGCAAGCAAAAGAACCGAATCAGGAAGATGAGCAGATCATTTAATAATCTTCCTATGAAGATTGATGTAGTAGACAGGTTTCAGGGTATGGAAAGAAACATTATCATCGTGTCTATGGTTCGAAGCAATACAATCGTCTCTGATTCGCAGCAAGAGCCGGATTTCACCGAATATGAGTTAGGATATCCAGAACAGACCGATTTGGGATTTGCACAATCCCCAAACAGACTAAATGTTGCACTATCCAGAGCAAAAAGACTGCTAATTATCATTGGAAACAGTGAATTATTCAGGCAGAAAGATATCTATGACAATGTATACAAAATCATAGCTGCTAACCCTAATGGTAAGATCATTAAATGCAATCCTTATGAAGACCTTCGCAAATAAGATTTCAGAGTCACAACTAATATACAAATCTCAGTTATCGGATTCTGCTCTAAGAGCATGGCCTTTGAAAAAGACTTTGTGCAAAATATATTTGTATGAGGATAAACCATGCTCTGACATTGATAAAATAATCTGTTCAACCCTATACTATCATGGTGGTAAACTGGCCGCAGATGATTTGGCAACAATCCTCGGATTCAATGTGAAAGACAATGATGAGTCCGATCCGAAGAGGTATAAGGACGATGCAGAGATATGTATCTTCAATAAGTTGCTTGAACCATTAATCGAAGACGAACTTATCAGCAAAGAGAATAATAAGATTGTCTTGACTTCTTTGGGTGATTTCTCAGTAAGGGAGGGCAAGAAACGACTATTCTATGAGGCTGAATGCAGATATTTTGAGAACTTTAGCTTGATAAACAACGATGAAGCTCCTTTCCCTTTCAGAGATGAACTTTCTGTTACAACTACAATAAATAATAAGAAAAAAATATCTTACTATAAATATCTACAATCCGATGATGTTGATCCTCAAATAAAGGAGGATGATAAGGCATTAGTGGATTCACTTCTTGAACAGATGCCACTGAATACAAAAGTATTCAGTGCATCATTAGTATGCAATAACTTCCAGATTGAGAGTGAAGGGATTGATGTTTCCATATATAACGAAAACGGAGAGGATTTCGCTGTTGTGTTTTTTAAGGACGGTTCTGTCAGTGAATACGTTTCGCGACTACTCAACAATGATGTAAATAGCAAAATCAAGAACATCAAAGTTGAATGGGGATACTATCTTAAACTACTTCATGATCCCGAGGCATCTTTGGACTATAATAGTCTAAAACCCTTTGAAGACATCATTGAATGGGGAAAGATTGTCAAAGATGGCAGATATTGCTGGAATGATCATGATTTGTTTGACATGCTTTCCAATAACATCGATGCAAACATTTGGCAGGATATTTCATCTATTTGTCCAATAGAAGATATAAAAATCTATGTAATGATATCTTCTGAAAACTGGGATTGGAATATCTTGTCCGCAAGAATTGATGGATCATTCATAGTAGAGAATTCATCAAATTATCCATGGAATTTTGATGTTGTAGTACACAATACCAATGTTACCAAAGAAGATATTGAGAAACTTTTGGTTGATCCAAATCTCACATCAGTACAGTGGCTTTGGAAGGAAATCATGCCATTACTGTCAAATAATTTTATAATCAAACACATAGATAATGTTTCTTTCGATCTATCAATACTAACTGAATCAGAACCAGATCTTGTTAAATCATTGATTTTGCAATATCCAGACAAGGCCTGGAACTGGGAATACATATCTCTCAAATACGATCTTGACTATATATTAAGCAACATCAATCTTCTTTCAAAGAGATTGAACATGCGTACTTTAACTATCCGAGCATTGAGTTCGGAAGAGTTTGCACACCAATATTGTCAATCACAAAGTTTCAAAGACGAGCTGAAGAATAATATCGAAACGTCCCTTTCTTCTTTTAATGTCAATTCATCTAACCTTATCTGGAGTAATGAAATCATTGATATGCTTGAAGAAATCGGAGTGTTATCTTGGTGTGTGCCTATCATTGGAGGCTTTGAATCAAATCCATACATAATCTGGGATAACGAATTCTTCAAAAAATATTCTGTTAAAATCACTAGCGCAACAGGCTATTCATGCGTCACATCCCGAATAACAGACTTCGAAATTGTCAACGAACATTCGGAATTTCCATGGGACTGGAAATTGATTTCTTCAAAATCTAACTGGATTGGAGTAACTGATTTTGTTGCCAAACATATAGCGCAGTTGGATCTCAAGATTGCGTTTAGCTTGTTATCTAGTGACACTTTTTGTTCATTGTTTGAATGCCCAGAGATGCAAGATTTCTTGTCGTCACATCCAGACATTAAGCATAGAGCCACAGAACTTGCAACCATACAACTTGTAAAGAATCACATCGACTTTGACTGGGACTGGAATTTACTTACAGTTAAAACGATTGATTCTCTGAAGATTGATAAATTAGGTAATGAGCGATGGGTGAATAAGTGGGACTGGCATTATTTGTCAGAGAACCTTGCTATTGACAATATTTCAGAATATCTTTTTCAGTATCAAGATTATTGGAACTGGACTATTCTGACCCGTAGACTCAACAAAAATACAATCTTAGCAAATCTTGCAGATTTTGCGGACAAATGGGATTGGGTATCATTGGTTGATTCCATCTTCACAAAAGAAGATTTAAGCATTAATGGATATTTGCCAACCATTGCTACGATAATTAGTATTCAGGATGAAAAATCAAAGACAGTTCTTTGGGAAAAAATTACGAGGAGGTTTACCCTCGATGAACTATATAGTCAAATACATCAGACTGTAATACTTGCAGACTATTCACTATTATTTCAGTGGGATCTCAAGTATGTGTATGACCATAAAGATTTTTATCTCAACGAGTACATTAACCAATATCCTGATGATGTCAATTGGGAACTCCTATCAAAGTCAAAATCTGTAGAAAGACTATTCTTTTACGACAAAAGCATACTCAGTTTTAAGATGTGGTTAGAGATGGTTAAATCTCTTTTACACAATAATGATTACGATTGGGATTTCTATGCTTTGTCACAGAATGATGCAATTAATTGGCATCCTGCAATTTTGAAGATTCGAAAAAAACAGTGGGACTGGCAGTATTTGTCACAGAAGAGCAAATGTTTTTCTAGCACTTCTACCACATTTGATCAATTTAAGCTGTCCAATAACATAAGGATGTTCAAGGATGTTATTGATTTCAGCCTATTATCTGGAAGATCAGATATTGTTTTTGATGACAATTTACTCAATAGTTTTATCAACGAAGAATGGGATTGGAAAGCAATCTCTGAATCAAACAAGTTAGCTGTTAGCAATACGTTCTTGATTAAAAACCAAGACAAACAATGGGATTGGGAAAGCCTCTCAAAGAGCAAATGCCTCACAATAAACAAAGAATTATTAGAGAACACAAAACAGCGAGCCTGGGATTGGATTAGATTGTCTTCCAACAATAGCTTACAACTGTCATTGAAAGAACTTCTCTCTCTCGATATTGCTAATTGGGATTGGGCTGTACTAAGTGGTAGGGAAGATATTCCTTTTGACAATGAGAGCATATTGTCCACATTGGATAAATCATATACCACGTGGGATTGGGGTGCATTGTCCACAAGAACAGACCTGCAATATAATGAGGATTTTATATTAAAAATTTGGCAAAAACCTATGGATTGGATAAGTGTCTCAAGAATGAGCTCGTTCATCCCATCAATCAATGTATTATCCAAAATATCTAATTTTGATTTAGATTGGGATGCCATTTCACAGAACAACTTCCTTTCCAAGGAGGTACTATATCAATATAGAGACAAGCTTAATTGGAAATATGTTAGTCAATCCGAAACATTCCAAAAACTTGGAATTGAATTCTTCCGTAAATATAGAACTTATTTAGATTGGTCTATTATATCGAATTCAACATATTTTTCTTTATCGATTGAGAACTTGAGTGAATTTAAGGACAGCGTTGACTGGGGAATAATCAACCAACGAAAAGATCTCAATTACTCCAACATTCTTCTTGACAATTTTGCAGATTATATCAATTGGTCTGAGGCATCGAAAGCAAACACTATTGACTTCTCTATTGATTTTGTCAAGAAGCACATTGATAGATGGGATTGGTCGGCCTTATTCAATAATCCTCTGATCATTGAAGATGCCGACAAATATAAGTCTACCTTCAAGGATAAATTGAACGGAATTAAATTTATTGAACGTTTTCCTGATTCAAATCCTAAAGTATACCACTTCGCTCACTTATTCAATGCGGTGAGTATTATCAAGACTAGAAAGATTTTAAGTAGAATCAGAGGTAAAGGGTTATTCGAGAATTCTGCAGGAAGCAATGTTCATAGAAGGGATACAGCACACCATTATGCCAGATTCTATTATCGTCCACAAACTCCAACTCAATATTATAACGAGGCTTTAGGAGAAGACTCGCATTCTTCTAGAGAGAGATGGGTATTCGGTGGCTATGACTATCGAGGGCGAAAGATTTGGAATTCATATATCGAATGTCCAACAACAAAATATTGGCGTGCACAAAGACTTGGCTCCCCAAAATGTCCAATGCCTGTATTTTTTGAATTTGATTTGCGGGAAATATTAAATCATTGTCTTAATAAATGCTACTATAGCACAGGAAACATGCAAGGTGACAACAGCCAAGTTATCTCCATTGCAGATAATCCAAACCGACTCAACACCTCGCATCTTTACTCAACCATTGAGGATGACCTTGATACTTACAAGGCGTATTCCCAACAAGAGTTTCTTGTTGGGAACGAGTTGGATTTCTCATGTCTAAAGAATTTCAAAATTATCTGCTACAATGATGAACAAGCAAAGTTGTTAAAGATGCAATTAGGCGATGATCCGATTTGTAATCATATCACAACAGATACATGGACAAGTTCTGGCATCAGTATCTTTCACAGAACTAATAGAACAATATCAATTGATGAAGCTAATGAAACTCTTTGTTTCTCTACCGATTACAGAGATCCAAGTTCTATTGTAATCGAATGCGGAAACATTGATGGTCTTGAAATTGTTGATAAGTCACATATTATCAACATCTCAAATGGTAAGATTCAGGCATATCCTTCAATCAGTATTATTAAACCATCCATTCCAATCACAGTCAGATTTATGGATTTACAAAAATATGATAACAACTCATGGGTAATATATTCAAATGAAAAGAATATCTCTGGCTCTGTGACTTCATATTCAATAATCACAGATAAATTAGTAAGACAATTTGAAATAGAAACTTCACAGCTTCATATTACTCTGACAAAGTCGTTGTTTAAGAGTCATATGATAAACTCTTATCATGGTATTGGGCACACTGTGAGAGTTATGTGGAACGCTTTTTTAATAGCATCCATAGACAAGACTGTAAGCAATTCGATGCTTCCTTCTGTTTTATATGCTTCTTTGATTCACGATTTAGGGAAAAATAGTGATACAGAAGGAGAAATACATGGCGAGAATTCTGCGATTCTTTATAAATCAAAAATAGAACAGCTATGTAGCCAAGAAGATGCTATGTTCATCCTAGAAGCTGTAAAATATCACTCTATAGATGACAGCAAAACTCCATCGGCAGTTCAGCGCAACAAAATATGGGAGATTCTAAAAGATGCAGATGCCTTGGACCGTAGCAGACTACCAGGAAGAGGATGCAATCCTGCATTTTTGAGAAATAAATTGTTTTCTTCTAAAGATGGCAAAGAGATTCTTTTGATTGCCAAAGAACTTCCTTCGCTTTCTTGTGATTGCTCTTGGGAATATCCGTTTGTTGATATTGTTTATGTTTTAAAACAATTTGTAAATAATAAAAATAAAGATTGTTGTCCAACGATTGATATCAATCACCTTGATGAGGTGTGGAGATTGATTTTAATGGAAAATATTCTTCTTTCCAGATTGTTGAATAAAGAAGAACGAATTAATATGCTATATGGATATGCGGAAACTCTTGGTGACACTTTGTCTCATAAACTTAATATTGAGAAAACTACAACAGATTCAATGAGTAAAAAATTGAATGACCTCGAAATAGCATATATAGCACTAGATAAATATGTAAAAAGTAATCCGTTAACAGACGATTCGTTTATTAAAGGACTTGAAGAATTGGAAATTTTATATATTGAAAAGGATGTTAATAATTTAAATCCTTTGTCTTTATGTAAGAATCTGAAATTTCTAATCCTTGATGGCTATTGGATTGATAAATATCACTTTTCAGATTTCTCACCATTAAAGGATCTCGGAGAAATTTATATATGGCATAATAGTGGAGACACCCACATTCGCTATAAACTTAATAGCTATACAAATATAGATAACTTCTCAAATATTAATTATAGTGAGAACTCGGACGATCCATGGGGAGATTACTACGATAAAATTAGATTATATTCTAATAATAAATAATATATGGCATACAAAGAAGTTTCCGGCAATATTTTCAACACGAAAGCAATGGCTGTAGTAAATACAGTCAATTGTGTTGGAGCTATGGGCAAAGGTATCGCACTTGATTTTAAGTTAAGATTTCCAGAAATGTTTAAAGAGTATCAGCGTATTTGTTTTCAACATCTTCTCAAACCAGGACAAATACTCCCGTATAAAAAATCAAGTCCAATCATTTTGAACTTTGCAATCAAGGATGATTGGAAAGAGCCCTCAAAAATAGAATGGATAGAGGAAACCCTCAAAAAGTTTGTTGACAACTATAAGAAATTAGGTATAACATCCGTTGCATTTCCATGGATGGGGGCAATGAATGGTGGATTGCCGATAGAAGTTATCAAAGAATTAACCAGAAAATACCTCTCTAGTTTAGATGATATTGACATTGAGGTTTATGATTTTGATCCTAATGTTCCGTGCGAACTTTATAGAAGTCTTCAAGAAATCGTATTTTCCGAAAAATTTAAGCTTAGTGAATTGGAAGTTTTATCTAATATAAAGTCTAGATATTGGATTAAAATCATTGATGCAGTTAATGATCCAAATACAAAAAGTATCAATAATCTATGTCATTATATAGTGAATGGCAAAAGAATTATTGGAAAGACTAATATTGAAAGGCTCTTTGTTTTCTTAACAAAGTATAAAAACGAGAAATTGCCAATAATTAAAGATTTGTTTTAAATGATACAGTCTGATTTACAACGATACCTACAGCGTGAATATCCACAGGAAAATGCTCATTGCGAATGGAAGGAATTTAAGAATTTGAAGAACTCATTCTGTGGGGATGAGAAAGACGATGTGATTTCCTACGTGTCGGCTATTGCCAATATGGAAGGTGGACACTTGGTGATTGGTGTGCATGACAAAACATTAGAGATTGTTGGCACAAACACGTATAACTATGATAGGCAAAAGGCGATATTGCGACTGACAGAAAGATGCGTAAATCTTTCAACAGAAGGTCTAGATATAGATGA
>OJMI01001303.1_pt1 | contig 28271 bp, 21 predicted proteins | sample 1597131 | NCBI WGS metagenome assembly OJMI01 (sample SAMEA2452116, study PRJEB22498) | human gut metagenome | reverse complement strand
ATTTTCTTATTATTTGTCAACACAGTATCGTATCTATCTCACGTTTGAAAATATTGTAATTCTGCTCATCCCTTGCCATGATCCGTTTCTCCTCCCATCTGTCCCGGTACCGGCACCGCAGCTGCACTTTCCTTCTGTTCCAACGGCAGTATCGCATAGTATACCAGAGTGTGCCTCTCATCCGGCTGGCAGTCCCGATGATAATGTCCGAAATACCAATGCTTATAATGCAGCTTCTGGGGCCACCAGCTTTCCTGGAGGATCCGGTAGGGCAGATGCGCCCGATCCGCCCTGCGCTTCTGCTCTGCAAAATCTACCGTCTGTCGATCCAGGATCCCTCCCTGAATGTCATGGGACGACGCCCCTCCAAAGGCAAAAAAAGACTTGCCCTCAATCTCGAAGACCTGTCCACGTTCCAGCAATATCACCTTATCCCGGATAATGTGCCGCACCTTCCCGCCATGCCACTCTTCCAGCGGATATTCTCCGATCAGATCATAATTCTCATGGTTCCCCTGTACCCACAGAATCGTGTAGGGCTTCTCCGCAAAATTTTTACAATGATACTCAAAGGTTTTATCCTTCGCCCAGCACAGTCCAAAATCTCCGCAGATAATGATGTAATCCTCCTGCGTCAGCTCCATGCCGGCTCTCCGTAATCTTTTGGCGGAAAACCTTGCGAAATCCCCATGCGTATCTCCCGTTATGTAAATCATACCATTCTCCCCCGGTATCTGATCAGAATCCTCTCCATGTTGACCCTCCCCCTGTAGTAGGATAACATTAGCATACTGCAGGGAAAGAAATACTGTTTCAGGCAAAGTTTATAAGAGCTATTCTATCCTATCAGATAAATAGTCCCGCAATCGTTCCTGCACACATTCCTGAATCTCTGCTGCCGTTTTTCTTGCCTTTGTCATTCCAAGTCCTATCTTTTTCGCTACCGAAAGAAGATCATCCATTCCCGGATCTGCACCATTTCCATTTACTGTTGTTGCGTGCTCTCCACCGATAGAATTGGAATACGTAAGATCATATGCCGGAGAAAGTATCCATCTCTTCTCCTCATCCCTGTATATATAAGAAAAATTCTTGGAATGATCATCTCGGTTATGTGCAAAAACATTAAAACACATAAGGCGGTAAAGCTTTTCACACTCCTCCATAGATTTCGTAAGCTGAAGAGTTAATTTCATAAGAATATCATAATCCAGATTGGGAATTCTGTGAGATGTCTCAAGAATTGCTGCTGCCGAAATCATATGAATTTTTCCGTTCTCTCCCTCAGAAACCCGATCAAACCGCCTTGTCCCAAAATATCCTTGTGTATTTTCCGAAGGAAACAAGCGGACTTCTTCCATCTCTATTCCGCACTCTCTTGCGCAGAGTGCATAGTCATACTCCTGCCTTCCAATATCCTTACTATCCTCTGACGAAGGAAATTTTATTATCCAATCTTCGTTATCTATACGTGGTAGTATTTTGGGTCTCGCACCACCGGATGATCCTCCTTTCGCAAATAGATAATCCAGATTTTCGCTGGAATCTGTATGAAGAATGCGCTCACATTCTTTTGCGATTTCATCCAATGTTAATTCATTATACACAGGTTCTATGGGAATTGTGGGACGATAAGTCAAAGCTCCCATACCCGTATTTCCTACAATTGCAAGCCTCTCCAGGCTCCCTATTGTATGAGGATTCAATCCGTTTTTTCTCATCAGTCGATCTACCAGAAGGCGTCCCCAGCCATCTGGAAGGCTATCCGCAAATACACCAAACAATCCTTCAAACGGATCTATTTTCGGCATAAAAACCCGCTTTTCCAAAGGAAGAGAAAATGGACTGATCGAGAATCCCTCCTGTAACCATTTATCGCTATACGCAAACGCCGCAAGCCGGTTTTGATATAATGCCATTGTTCCGATCTTTTGGTCATGATAATATACATCCAGCTTATTTAGTCTGTCCATGAAGTATCTCCTCTATGGAGTCAAATGGTACCTCTTTAAATAATGCTTCCAGCTCTCCCTCCGCTCCAAGAGCTATTGCAAGCTTTGTAAAAGACTGCAACGAGATCTCTCCGGTCTGCTCAAAACGTTTCAACGATCCGAGACTTACCCCTGATCTTGATGCAAATTCCTTTTGGGAAATTTTCTTTCTCTTCCGAAGCTGTACCATTCGCTTTGCCAGTTCCATATTTATTTCTGCCCATGTTTTTTGATATAAATTAATCATGCTAATATTTTAGCAATTCCACCTCAAAATTGCAAGAAATAGATAAGATATTATCCCTCCTATTGTCTTGTTCCATATTTCTTCTGCATTGCATTCATTACTGCCGGATCCTCTAATCGTATAATCTTATCCGCATCTCCTCCGGCACTCATTTTTGCGATCAGAGCCAGCAGTGACTTTCTCTCTTCCATGCGTCCTTCTTCGCGCCCACACTCCCGCTCAGCCTTACGGAGCTTCTTTTCTTCTTTTTCTTTGTCATACTCAAATATACTCACCTTGTACACCTCCGCCCGATTGTGCTGCAGGAATTCCGTAAGAATTCCTTCGTTAATGCATTCGGTAATCGCCAGTTCCACCGCCTCATTCAATGGCATTTCCGCTGCGTACTTTCTGACTCTTGCCACATACTCTGCATATTCCCATAAAACATGGCAGTTATTCATCAGTTCCTCATTATGCCCGGCATTGATATTTAACATCGTAACCTTCAATTCCAGCGCCGGATCCTGCATCGGATTCTCAAAAGCATCCGACAACCGCAGTTCTGTCCGATCCGGAACGTCCCGGTCTGTCCCATTATAAAACACCAGGAAATTCGGCGTCGGAATCTTTTGAATGCCAGACGAATATAGGGATTTCTCATCCACCAGCTTCTGATACTCGCTGGTTATGTAGAACAGATCCCGCAACGGAATATTTGGGTTATACGTAGACTGGTGTTCATACAGGTACAATCCCATTTCCAGTACAAATGCCAGATCATTCTTCATGCCCATATAAATGGCATTTTCCAGAGTCACGATCTCCAACTCTTCCGGGTTCTGATAATGTTTCCCTGTTACTGCATTATACAGAGATAACAAATTTTCGATTTGGGAAAATATCCATCGAAAAATAGTATCCTTGTATTTGCGGTTAGCAATAAGCAATTCGTAGCTGCGTTTCTTCATAGTGTCCTCCTGTTCCCATAGCACTTGAAATCCAGAAGGTACACTTCGCCTGTCCTATCCACTTGTCATTCAACGTACTATGCTGTGCATGCATGGTTAATGTGGTATAAAAGCATAGAATTCATTGAAATGATATAGATGTGTGGATCAGCTCTCGCTGCCGGAATCGTAAGAATATATGCTTTGAGATTATAGTACTAACAATTCCGGCACTTGTCAACACAGCACTTCCTATATATGTGAAAACAACAGACGTTGCAAATCCAGTTCTTTCCTGCCAATCTCCGATAAATGGCTGTACGCCTACTCCATACTCTTTCTGATCTTATCAATCAATGTCACATCCGCCGGAAGCCACTGCACGGAATCCAGTTCCTCCTTCGTCAGCCACTTGGCGGCCTCCGCCTCGAGAAGCTTCAACTCTCCCGATACGACCTCACACCAGAAACAATCCATGGATAAATGAAATGCCGGGTAATCGTACTCTATGGTATCTATCAGGTCTCCGACCTTAACTGTGGCATCCAGCTCCTCACGGATTTCTCTGTCAACTGCCTGCTGCGGAGTCTCTCCGTCTTCGATCTTTCCGCCGGGAAATTCCCAGCCACCTTTGAATTCTCCGTAGCCTCTTGCGGTGGAAAATATTTTCGTTTTGTGTTCTATGGAATCGCAGATTACGGCTGCGACTACGCGAATGGTTTTCATAAGATTCCTTCTTTATTCTACACGCTTATCTTCAATGGTCACCCAGATAACATTTATTCGCACAAATTTACTTTGCAAAAATTTTGTGAAACAATCTAAAATTACAATTACTTAAAATCAACTTTGCAATACAAAAAGTCAAGAATAATCATTTTTACAGAAACACCACCTGATTCGTTTAAAATTACATTGTATGAATATCTTTGATTTTGAACAGGTATCCAGTCAGATAAAACAAATTTCTCGCCACTTTCAATGTTTTGTATTATACATGCGTTGCACGAAAAACGAGACGATATTTCTGGAATAACATCCATTAGCTTTGGACTTTGAAATTCCGCTTTTTTCTTATCACTAATGTTAGGTAAAAAATCATACCACAACCCATTTGCACCTTCAAAATTCAAGTCATCATATTCATATCCAGCATGACCAATGGCCAATTTTGTTATTATCCTTGAAAAACGATTAGTATCAAAATTGGGAAAAATATAACCTTCTTTGCTTAAAATTTGAGATTCAATTAAATGTTGTAAAGATTGTTTTTGTGACAAAATCTTTTTTACATGTGCACTAATTGAATAATCTAAATACACCTTGTTTTTCAACACTTCCAAATAGCAAATAAAATACTCTTCATCTGCTGAAAAACCATTGTTACACGCAAGACATGCCGGAATCGTTGGTAGATTCTCAGGAAATGGTTCAATTAGCATTGTTTTGGATGGAACATGTTCACGTGTATTTGCTGGCTTGCCACAATATATGCACCCACTTGGTCTTCCTTTTTCCCAACATGTATAGTATCCCATGCCCGAATTACTTTCTCTTCGCTTTTTCTGAATCATTTCCTCTCCATATCAATCTAATGTGTCAATAAGGAAATTTCATAATATTTCCTTATTTTTCAATGTCAAAATACTTCCTTACATATTTTTATTTAAAACTTAACCTTCTGAATGTGATATGACTGCGGTTCAACAAGCCAAAGATTATTTTCCATAATATGTTGTACAGGATTATGGATAATGTCAGGTTCATAATTGTCATCATCAATTTTTGACAAATCAACTAAATATAAGTAATAGTCCGCCGCCAAAAGCTTCGCTATATCATATTCATTTTTAGACCAATAGAATCCATTTTCTGATACTGCTTTTACTTCAATAAACCGATTGGCTACTGTAGAATTCGGACTATTTGCAGACACAATATCATAACCAGCAGTAACATCTATCTCAGATATCCGTTTTACTTTGTTTTCCCCCTCAACACCAAGTCTTTTCTTTTCGTACTTCACAACAAATAACTCTGCCTTTTCTCCCGCAAGTTCATCACTCTTAAGTCGCTTTTTGAGTTGCTCAAGTGATATGGCTTTTCTCTTCCTGATGCATTGGGAAGCGACCAATGATTCATACTCTGGTGAAACATAGAAACGTGAACCCGTAACCCCCCTATCAACACATAAAAATCCCTGGCTTATAAGTACATTTCTTACAGACGATAATTTCAAAGGAAAACTCTCATTCTTAAATCTATACTGTTGTTGAACGGAATCATAATAAAACATATTAATTGAAAAAATGTCTGCGTCAAACAAAAAATTGACTGTGCTTTGTATCAAATAATTATTTGTTTGATTATTATCCTCTACTAGTTGTATAAGATCATCCGCTAACGATAATATGTTTTCAGAAAAACGAATCCAGCCAAATGTAGAGCAATAGGTTATCAAGTCATCACAAGATAAATGATGTTTGCCCGGTGCATGGTTACATAAGACTATAGCATCATTCCGATTAATAGAAGAGGCTCCAATCACTTTGCACAAAAAGTATATTATTTCATCTCTTCCGCTCTGAAAATTAAATTTTTTTAGTTCTTCTAACATAATCTTTTATCAACGCCTTTATGTCCTCATCCCCCAAATCATCCGAAGCGTTATCAAAAAGAGGAATGGGCATACTTTCCATAATTTCATTCATGCGATGTTCTTTCTCTGCTAATCGAGCATCTATTGTTTCATCAATGCTATCTTCCGAAAGAATGTAATAATAATTTGTCTTTGTTCCCTCCTTCAGCCCATATCGATGAATTCGATCTTTCGATTGAACAAAATGAGCTGCATTGAAAGAACGTTCCAAATAAATTGCATTATGACAAGCTTTATGTAACGAAATAGACTCTGCAACAGCAAAAGGATTGGCAATTATTACTTTAAACGGGCAATTATCATCTTGAAATGCTCTTACGATTTTCTCTCTTGTTAGGATTTGTTCTTCGCCATCGTCAATGGTGCCTTCTTTTTCTACAGGAATTGCACCATATAATTCTTGGCATTGTATTCCTTTAGACTCAAGATACTCTTTTATGCTATGAATTGTATGAATAAATGTTGCCCAAATGACAACCTTTCCGCCGTCTTCAATAATTTGCCGCACGATCTTTTCAACTGCCAAAAATTTTGACGGAGTTTCAATCGCTTCGTACTCTATAATAGCTTTTAACACATCGGCATCATCGATTGCCTGATATGCTTCTAATGGGCATTCATCATCTTCTAAGAACTCATTTAATGGAGTTCTTAGCATGGCAGGATCAGATGCGGCTTGCATTAACCGAATCATTCTTGCATGCGCTAATGCTATCTTAAATTTTGAAGATAGGTCTGGTTCGCCTTCTCCTATCATTTCATCCATGTACTTTTTTTCTATAAAGTCATAGATTCGTCTCTGATATTCTCCCATCGGTACAACAATAGGAGGATTTATCGTAGCCGGAGGAATATTCAAGTCGCTTTTTCGAATTCGAATAAAAAACGGTGAGATGTTACTTATCAGTCGTTCAATGCGAGCCCAATCTCCCATTGCTGTAATATCCCTCAATTGATTTATTTCAAATCCAATAATGTTTTTCGTTGGCCAAATGAATTTGAACATATTATATATGTCCTCGTAACCATTTGGTGCAGGCGTACCAGTTAAAACAACTCGCGCACTACTATATTTAGCGAGTTCAAGCACGGCTTGAGCAATTACACCTCCTGACGAATTTTTAGCTTTATGCGCCTCATCCAGCACAACCATTACTTTATTATTGCGGAGGAAAAAACCAAGTTCCTTTTGCAATGAAATAAGCGAAGCATATGAAATCAGCGTCAATTCAGAAGTTCGACTTGAAATAAGATAATCTTGCTTGTCTGTTTTACTGATTCCACTGATTAAACGTTTTACGCTTGGCTTATGACCAAAACATTCTTCATATTCAAGTTCCCATGGTCCAAAAGAGCTCAATGGTCCTACAACAAGAAGTTTGTCAATGTGTTTCGCATTATCATTTGGCAGGCTATGAAGATACGCATATGCCCCATATACTATACTAGTTTTTCCAGCCCCTGGAACCGAAAAATTACATGCATTTTGAGAAAACGCCATATGATACGCAGAAAGGAGCTGCAAAGGATACAACGACCTTGCTGGGAGATGACAAGCAATAGAATTTGTAAATTTCTCAAACTCAACTTTATCGCATTCATTATTTCGAATACGAAGAGCCTTTTGAGAAAATTCATCAAATTTCCGTTCTTCTTCATAAAAGTCAAGCAAAATTTTTTCAGAACTTTCCGTTTTTTTCTCTGTAAACCCGTATTTGCTCAACATTGAACGTATAGAAGACAAAATAGGAAATGGCTCCTCATCCATTACAGGAATGACAATACGCCCCATTTCTTCGCGAGGCGAAAAATAATCCCTAACATATCTCCATGCAAAACGATTTCTTTTTATAGCTTCTATATCTCCGCATAAATAGACTTCTTTGTTTTCAGAATTGTAATCAATAGAAATCGTTGCCATATCTAATCATCTCCGCTCCAGTATCTTCTTCATTTCATAGGTTAATTTATTGATTTCCCTTACCATCTCTTCGATGTGAGGATCTTTCGTAAAACTATCTTGTTCACAGTCTACTGCTTGAAGTGCACTTAAAGCACGCTCAATTAGTTCACCAGGCTTATTTGAAGCTCGTTTATCTTCAAGTTTACGTGAAAAGCGCTGAAGATTCCCCTTGAGTTGCCCCTTGGCACTATCTATCCATTCATTGTCACGTTTTTTTAACAGTATGCTAAGATCCTCATTTGGATATTCCAATCGAAGTTCTTCTACAGTCTTAGCATCTACAGGTGTATTTACCTCATGTTGATGCAAAAATGCTTCCCATAAATCTTTATAGAAAAAGATACTCCCATCTTTCCCAGTCTTTGCAATGTCTCGGAATTCTTTTCCCTCATAACGTGCACGTATATAGTCAAAACAAACAAGTTTCAAATCAGATATATCAGAATCACTATATGCCCAATCTGCATTTCTAACATTTGATTTTTTCTTTTTATAAGAATCCAAATAGTTTTCAAGATCGACAAAAGGACCTTCTGTTTTTTCCAATCGGGTATATATACCCTCATAGTCGTATTCTTTTAGGTAGTCTTCCATCAAATCGAGAACATTTATCCACTCTTTAATCTGAGAAGGCTTTTCACTCATAAATCCTGCAATATCCTCTTCTGAAAAGCCAAGTCGTTTTAATTCTTTGCATTTCAGATATTTTTCAATAGGATTGTAATCCAGTTTATCATCCTCACCCATTTGATAAATAGTCTCTAGTTGCTGAATATCCTTTTCTTCTGCATCATCTGGAAGAATAATCGCTAAAAAATATTTACATTTCTCGACTTCTTCATAAGAATAACCAAGTTCTTCTCTCTTGTAGAATAATCTATTTAGCAGCATAGCTCTGCGATTTCCATCTACAATTGTACCATCAGACGTCACAATTCCGTACCTCTGCTGCCCATTTTTTAGAAGGCTCTCCATTGTAGTTTTATTTCTATCAACTTTGGAGTCGTATAAAAATTTTTCTATTATTGCCTTATCCCCATCCAACTCAGCATTTAGCACGCCGTTTTGTTTTTCGTAGGATAAGACATCCGAACCGATTCTCCCGTTATATTTGTTATATATCAAATAATCAAGGGGGATTCGATAGACGTTCTCAGTGCGGGTGGTTCCCTTGTAACGCAGAGGGATACCTGTCATAGCAACGTTGAGTTGATTTTCTTTTAATTCATCAAGCTTTGTTTTTCTAGTTATTGCATCCATTTTATTTTCCTCCCATTTCGTGAGTGATTTGGTTTAGGATAATGTAACCAACTGCAATTGCCAACGGCAAAGGGTGAGGGACTTCATTCAAACAAATTTGATTCTCAAAGTGCTGTTCTGGAATAGTTCTTACTATAAAAGCTTTTACCTCATCCAATAATTCATATGGTCCCATAACATTGGCTTCTTTTCTTTCTGTTGTAGTCATGCAATACCTTACCTGAAAATCATTGTACGACGGAAGGTTCCTGCATTTTTGACAAATAAACTCTTTGATGGCTAATTGTAAGTTCTCATCTATTTCATTTAGTGATAAGTCTGGTGTGTATACCCTTGCTTTATCTTTCCCCTGGCTATAATGTATTTCAGCATCCCATTTAAAAGATGGGGGGCGATGTTCGTCCCCAAAATCCGAATGATAATTAGTTAGTTCCACACGATATTCGGCTTGAATTAAATAAGGAATATGATACTTGAATTTTGCAGTACTGCGGCGTTCCTTTTCCTTCTTTTTAGGAAAGATGTTCCCATTCAAATTTACAAATGCAATTTCTTCGTCGTGTTGAATCGGTGGGTACTGTTCTGGAATAGACTCTCCTTCCTTCAACGCAATTGCTTTCGCAATTGCATAAGACAATTTTGGTGGAACAGCATTTCCAACTAAAGTATGCTTAATTGACTTTGTTTTTCCATAAAACCAATAGTCAATAGGGAAACTCATCATCGAAGCAGCTTCTCTTACTGTTGGAAGACGATATTTTCCCTCCTTATGCTCAAGAATCATCGCTTCTCTAGAACTTGCTGACATAGTTGCCATAACCGTCCTTGCAGGCTTTTCTAAGTTTTCTGGAAAAGACATCTTTCCCATATAACCCTTGTCTCTTTTTAATCTTTCAGCAGTTTTCCATTCAAATGGTGCAAGTTCATAAATATACTGATGATCAGTTACTTGGCTCTTAGGAAGAACTAGCGTAGGATAGTTTAAGTCTGTTACTTCGTTTGGAATTGGGCTTAAAGGATCCCCTAACGCCTTGAGTACATCTCCAAGCGTTTTAACATTATTATCTTCATTTGTTCTTTGAATCGGAGGAAACTCACCACATAGATAACGCTGTCGATTAGTTGGGGCGCCATAATATTTTGCATTATATTTTCCAGAATTGCCACCATGAGGTCTTAACACAAAAGAGCCTTCTAATCCCAAATCCTCTGCTGTATATTCATCTTCAATATATTCTTTTACACTAGGTACATTCTCAAGAACCCAGTATTTTAATATAGAGTTCTTCTTATATTTTTTTCGGGCAATGATTTTCAAATATGCTTTAATAAGTTTTATACCTATGGACTTATCTGCATTACCAGATTTATTTGAATGTGAAAATGATTGACACGGAGGAGATCCGATGATTACTTCCGAATCAGGAACTAACGCTTCAAATTGGTCGTCCGGCAAATTAGAAATTCGAATTACATCATCCAGAACCGCATTTACTCCTGGTTTGTTTCCTTTATATGTAATAATTGCTGGTTCCCATTTATCTACCGCAAAAACTATATCAAACCCCGCCTGACGAAAGCCTTCGGAAAAACCGCCGCCACCGCAGAAAAAATCAACAACCTTCATTTTATAACCTCTTTACATTTAGTATTATAATATTGATATTTTAATTTTCATCAAAGATGTCAGTAGTGATATCTTTATCATTCCCCCGTTCATGCAACTAATAATGAATGCTGTCGCCCGTTTTCAGCTCTCTCTTCTTGTCTAAGAAAAGTGTGCCACAATTTCTTACAGCTTACCACCATATTGAATGTATCTTTTAATCATGTTTTAACTAGGAGAAGATACAATTTAGTATATCTTGCTTCGTCCTAAGTTTCAATATTTTGACAATACATTCCCGACTGTAGATATACACTCAGATTAAATATTATCGATAAAAGAAGCATGTATTCTCCCTCTCTCGCCCATACTTAGGCTATTTTATTTCTTCCTACGAAGACAATTTATTCTTTAGCTTCAATCCAGCATGTTGTGCAAATATCTGCGCTTGTTTTAATCCCACATTACTTTCTACAAATTTGGTAGCCAGTTTTTTCTGAGTCTCTTTGCTTAAATATATTTTTAGCTTATCTGTTGTTCGTGTAATTGCAGTATAGAAAATGTTGTGTGATATTTGCTCATCAACATCTTCTGTAATCACCACTTTAACAGATTTATATTCTAGCCCTTGAGCCTTATGTATAGATACAGCATATGCAATCTGAAATGGTACAACTTGTTCTGAATAATCTGTATCTGAATCCTTTTCTATTCTCTTTTTTACAGAAAATTCTACAATAGATTTTCCCTCGCAAGCACAATCATGCAACTTAAGATCTGTATAAAAAATAGCTCTGTCTGAAATCTTTTTATCTATCTGTATCTGAAATACTATCTCTTCGGCTTTCCTATCTATAGCCACAATAGTGCCTTTCAAATTATTATATAAAACACCTCCAAATCTCTTATTGTCATTAAAAAGGACCTTATCACCAACTTTATACACCCAGTTTCCCCATTCAATAGGATTTGAAAGGTTAACTTTTTGCATATAACGATTTATATTATTTACTCCATACAATCCATCATATCCTAGGCATAATATAATTTCATCCTCTGTTTTTTCAAAAATTGATTCATCTAATATTGAAATATACCCATTAGCTTGTAATCTTTCAAACATATTTTCATCATAATGTCTTACATAACTCCACATATTTAATAGTGTATTATTATTCTTTGCCCTATAAGGAGTTGACAATTCATACACAGAATTTTTTTCAATAAAATATCTTGCAAAGTTGAACCAATTGCCGAATTTAATTGCTTCAATCTGATGTATATCTCCAAGTAGTAAATACGCTTCAGAATTACATTTTTCAAGCAATTGCAGAATATCTTCATTACATATCGTGCTACACTCGTCTACAATCACAATATCATATATTTTGTTACTATTCTTATTCTTAATGTAGTCATGCACCGTATAACAATCACAAAAAGCATTTATTCTATCTTGTAAATTATTTTTGGCAGCATTTGTATTAGCAAGTAAAAGTATGTTTTTATCATCAAAAATTTTTGCAATATGTTCTGCCACCTTGGTTTTACCGGTTCCTGCTGCACCATAAATCATTCCCAATCTGGAATGTTTGAAAATATTAGATACTATTTTTTTCTTTTCATTGTCATCTATTTTTTCAATAGCCTCACTCTTTTCGTTAATTGTTTGGAGATAATCTCTAACTCCTTCAGACGTATATTGTTGCAATTTTCCGATAATAGCTTTTGTCAATTCAAAATAGTTCTTAACATATAGATAATTAAAAAATGACTCAATTCTTCTAAGTTGTTGTTTCTCACTTTTATATAGATTTTTATTAAAAATATCTTTTTCATATAAACAATAATCCAGACTTTTCTCGTCTACAGCAACATATAAAGTATTGCTATCATAAGCTTTATTATTTACCATAGCTGATAGATATTGATGTTCACAGTCGTCTATATCTAGGCATCTATGTAATCTTGAAGTAGTCACGTTATGCTTATATAAGCTTGACGCATATGGCATTTCGTCAAAAGGTATTGCCTCATTTTTTAAATACAAATATGATAAACGATTATTGGGACAATCCGCTAACTGGTCTCTAATTACATCATTTCTCAAAAATGAAATAAGATATCTTATTATGTTGCATCCCGATTTATCGTTAATAATAATATCCCTTAGTTTATTAAATACCTCAGCAAATTTTGATGTTTGTCCTATCTGTACTTGCTCGCTATAAATGTCATAGTCATTTTCATCAGCTAAAAGAATATCTAATAAATTCATTCCTTTCTTACTAAGAAATTTCATCATAGCTCTATAAAAAGTATTATACGATCTTACAGTTACCTCATATCCTGCAATGGCTGCAATTTTTTCTAGTTCACATGGTCGAATTGATACCGTCCATGCTACCAAACATTTTATATCTATATCTATTCCATTAAAATCCACACTTGTATGAGCGAAATCACATTGAATAGAATAATTATCTGGAATATCACTAAATGAGTACACAACAAATCTATCAAACTTTGTAATTTCCTCCTGAGCATACGCTAAAGTGTATTCAAAAAAACCTCTTCCATCTACAAAACGATACTTTTTTCTCATAATATAATATCTATCCTTAGTATGTTCTGCACTTTCTTCTACCTGAATCTCTCTTAATGAGTTATAAATCTTTCTATAGTATGGATTTAGCTCTTCATTTTTCTCTTGAGGGTAGTCTTCCAGATTCTCCATTAAATTCAGTCCAAACATCTCTCTCATATGATTCCGTAACTGATATAATAAATTTATATGTCCCTCCATAAACCGGACTGCCCCATCTTCAGCCGGAACATAATGTGATGTAACAATCTGAAGCGAATGATGAAACATCCAAATATATCCATATTCATTAGTTTCCTTAAGTGCTTTTATGTATTGAGTATACCATTTATCTTTTCCCCTTATTGGAGTCGGTTTATCAGGATTTTCATATGCATAAATACGCGCAGCTATAGTTTCTAAGTATGTACGAAGAAATTGAATTACATAATCCGCAACTTTCTGAGAATCACGCAAAACCTTATAATCATCTATTATTCCACATATTTTAGAATCAATATTATAAATATTTTTTTCAATAATATCTACGTAGTTCAACGGTTCTCTTATCCTCTCAATATTTTGGGGCAATAGCCTTCTACAGCTAAAGCTGAAATCTTTCACATTTATTATCCAATATTTATCTTACTTATAAATCCTTGTACATTTTCTCATAGTACCTCTCCAAATCTTCCCTCATCTGCCCTTTCACTCTCTCCCAATCTCCCTCACTCATCTTCGCCAACAGCGCATGATTCAGTGAGATCACTCCCAGGTCCTTCGAGTAGTACATAAATCTCTTTCTTTCGAACTTTTCAAAGGGATTGGTCAGCATGCTGCTTTTGATCATTTTCCGGTCTTTCAGAGTCTCGGCATTATAAGGGCAGCTGGGGCGATCCACCGGAAGTCCTTTATCGATCCTGTCCTGATAAAAGGCTATGTAATCTGTCAGCACATCCTCGATCTTTGCATCGCCTATCGTGTCCATATGATCGATAAAGGACAGCAGGAACGGCATTTTATAGGACAGTGAATAATCTCTTTCCTCCAGGAATGCAAAAAAGTCATCCCGAACGGTGTCATCGTTATGTTCCTGAATGTTCAGTTCTTTTCTGTATTTCTCTACATCCTCCGGGCTGAACAGGCTGATCTTCTTGCTGCCGAAGGGGAATTCCACCGTTGGTGTAATCTTCCCTTTACGGATCCAGCTGATGATCGTTCCGGTGTTGACGAAGTACTCTCTCGCCAGTTGTTCCTGACTGTAGTAATCCCCATACTTTTCTTCAAAGGTATGAATGTCCACTTCCACGATCCGTTCCACGCGCTCTGTGATGCCATCGATCTCTATCATTTGTCCCGGCAGGTAATCCTGTCTGGTGATATCGCCGAACGGAACATATAATGAGTTTCCGAAGATAGCATGCATACTGCAGGGTTTCACCATGGCTCCGTATTCATCTACCACATCAATGACGAACACATTTTTCTTGATGGATGTCCGGCGCAAACCTCTGCCGATCTGTTGAAGATACAGCACCTTCGACAGCGTCGGGCGCGCCATAACGAGGATTCCGAGTTCCGGATAGTCCCAGCCTTCCGAGATCATATCGCAGGCACAGAGGAAACGTATCTTATGCTCCTTGAATTCCTGCATAACGTTCTCCGGGTGTTTTGTATCTCCACTGTAATCCTGCGCTGAGATACCGGCTGCGTTCAGCAGGCGTGCCATCTCTTTGGTATGCGCCTTGTTGATACAGAAGATAATTCCCTGACGTTTTCCGGCATCTCCCTCCGTGAAATAGTCCTTCAGCACATTTACGATCAATTCATTTCGGGAAGTGACACGCACACTCTTCTCCAGATCCGCATTCACATAATCTTTTCCGTTAAAACGGACATGGCTCAGATCAATATTTGTCTCGATCCGGTAGACATTCGCCCTCGCCACAACTCCCTTCTCCATTGCATCCTTCAGAGAAAGCTCTGTTGTATAATTTCCGAAGATTTCTTCCAGTCTCTTTTTATCCGGACGCTGATCCGTCGCTGTCAGTCCTACGAGGAATTCCGGTGCATAGTATTGAATCACCCGCTTTAACATCGGAGCTACCGCGTGGTGCGCCTCATCCACTACAATATAGGAATAATAATCCCTTGTTTTTTCATGGTAATGTCTTACCGCATAGCTGTAAGTCTTAATATCAATCCGGTCCTGCAACGGCTGCAGGTCTTTATCGGTTCTCTCTTTCCAGTCCGCAATGATATTCGTATTCGGTGCCAGGATCAATGCCCGGAACTGCTCTTTTCCGGCTGCAAATTTCTGAATATCTTCTTCCACAATCCGGGATTTTCCCGCTGCGGTAGGTAATACAATGAGGAATGCACGAATTCCTTTTTCCCGCCGTTCCTCTATCTGTGCAAGGCTGATCTCTTGGTGTTCATACAGTTCCGTTTTACGTTCCAACAGCAATCCCGCTTCCCGGAATCCGCCGGTGTCTTTTCCCAGGTAAGACCGGATATCATCCTCGATACGATCCTTGAATCGACAATCTTCCGTAGAAAAACGGTATAGCTTTAATCCCCACAATGCGCAGGTATTCTGCTTCCGCAATTGCTTTCGATAGCCCTCTATTCCGATCAACTGCGGATGGTGGTAATGAATTCCATTTTCCTCGATGGCTACTCTGCTGTCTGCAGTATCGATCAGATAGTCAAGAAAATAATTGTTGCCGTCCTCATCGGATATCCGGAATTCTTTTTGCAGGTATTTCAATGCCCGCATACCGTAGACATCCGTGAAATTCTGTTCAAACAGTAGCTCCAGCGGTGAAGAATCCGCATGCTCTCCTCTTTCTGAGATTTTTTTGGTAGAGTACAACACTTCCTGTCTGCTTTTCTGCAGGCATTTTTCTATCGTTTCCGGATCAAATCCCAGGAATCGGAACACTCTCCGGTATATTTTCATATAGTGGTTTTGTTTATCTGTGATCAGTGTATAAGGAAAAATCTGCTCGCCATCCCGGCAGGAGCAGATTTCATCATCGATAATGACCATGTCCACTCCATCATCATAAAAGCAGCTTACACCACCATTTGGGTAAGTCAGTGTCTCCCGGAGGACATAGTTCGGATATGCAGTTAAGAATTGATCTTTTTCAGGAATAGATTCAACCATCTTTCTTCCCTGTCCGGTCGTACATCTTCTGTCAGAAAGTTCCGCAGCTGCTGTAAACTGGTATGTTTTTTCAACAGCTGCTCCAGTTTTTCTTCTGTGAAATCCAGAAAATATCTGCCGTTCCTTTCCCCTTCAAATACACCATACTTAAATGACATATACAAAATGCCCTGTGGTTTCAATGCGTTCTCGATCCTGTACAGCACTTTATCCAGTTCCCCATAGGATAAGTGCAGCAGTGACGAACACGCCCAGATACCGTCATACACTTCCTGTTCGTTCCACTCCTGGAACATCTGGCACTTTACCGGAATACCTGTGTATTCTGTTGCCAGTGCGCACAACTCTGCGGAGCCGTCGATGGCATCGACCTGATATCCATGTTCCAGAAAATATTTGGTATCCCGTCCGGAACCACAGCCCAGATCCAGTATCTGAGCTCCTGCAGGAAGTTTTTCCAGAAATTCATCCTGTATCACATGGAAGTCTACATCTCGCGTATTCTCCACAAAGTAGGCGGCATTTTGATCGTAATATTGAATTGTCTGATTCTTTTTACTTTTTTCGCTCATTTAAAAGTATCATAGCATATTTTTAGGAATGCTGCAATCTCGTCGAAATTGCGCCCTCTATTATATACATGACAGATTTCGACAGAATCTTACAAAAAACTTTTTCGGCCAGCAACGCGGCCAGCGACCACGCACAGGACACTGGATGCAAGATTACCGCTCAATTTATAATCTCTCTAAACATGAATTTAGTAGTTCATAAGTCTTTGGGGCGTCACAGTTGTCCTTATATCGCACCATTCTGCCAATCCCTCTATATCAACTACATACTTATGACCTGCATCACTATCATATATTTCTTCATCAATCCCTACATGTAATAAATTCGTATTTACATTATAGTTTATTGATATTAAATTTAAGATATCTTTGTTGCAATAATTTGGAAATCTTTTACTCGGTTCAATAGTATCTGCTACACATAGAATAAATAACAGCGGATTGTCTTTATATGATATGAGCTGAAATTTATTTGGTAGCAAGCAATTCAGGGAATAATATTTATACATTTCCTTACAACAATCATTATCCTCCGCTTTGTACATATTATGCGCCGCAATACAATCTGCTATATAAGCAAATAGTTTAATTTGTTCAATGCAGAAATGGAGTCCTTGCTGATTATAAAACTCATAAATATCTCCCCTAAAAAAATTCTCTGTTGCCATTTTCCTATACTCTTTAACATAATTAACAATCATTCTAGAGAAAAATTCATCTGCTCCTACAATTCCATGATCTAATTTACCCATTTTCCCCAAACGATAATAAAAATAATTATTTTTCGTTTCTTTAGAATATCTTGGTTGTTTTATTATTGTGCCATTATTGTATTTTATAGTATCTTCCAATTTACCTGTTGCATTCCGATTGTACGCACCTTTTTCTTCTTTGTTTTCAAAATCTTATAAAAAACATAGTTACTGAATATACCTATTGTTAAATAAGCTATCAATTGTATCGTTTGCAAAAACACACTGTCATTATTCATATCAATATAGCATTTATCTATTTTATAAACAGAAAACTTTCCTGCCATATAGGTATACCAAATACCTTTGATGATCCATAATGCCATAGAAAAAATGACCGCCACGCAGGCACTAAACTGCGGGAATTTTTCATTCCAATATTTCTTGCATATTTCATATATATACTGTGGCAAGGTCTCTTCTACCGATCCATTTCGACTTAATGTCTCAGGTATAGAAATACCAATATCCTTACTCCAGCATTGAACATCAATAGAGCTATTATCTTTGTTTATATAATCATAATATTTTCCTAAACTATTGATTGCCTTGGGATTTTCGCAAAAAATATCATATAATTTATTTATATTTTCTTGTTGTTTCGTTCCTTCTTCTTTTATTTTCATTTGAAGATATTCATCAATATATTTGGAATACTCTGGATTGATATTACTCAGATCACATTTATTCCAATTTTCCACAGAATATTTTAGTATATACCTTGAAAAAGCATTGCATACAGTCTCCTCATACCAAGACAAATACCGTTCTTTCTTCCACTGTCTTTTGTACTCCCGTAATATGCAATAGCACATTTCATATGCTAATTGAAATATCATATCATTCCACATACATGGTTCTTTCAAAGCTAATTTTATTTTTACGGAGTCTGTCCCTAATTCGGTATCCGCATGTTTCGATTCTGCATCATTATAGATTATGCACTGCTTTCCGTATATTTTTTCTATACCAAATATTTCTTTATATACCGGCCATATGAAATCTATTATTTTACTAACATTATCATCCGAAGTACTAAATAAATATCTTTCGTTTTCCACTAATTCGTCCTCCCATGTCGTACTATGTAATAACTTTTGATATGTAGAATTTATCTTTCATAAATCACTATTCAACTTACCTAATTCCTCACAAATACGTTGAATTCTTCGCCGTCCTATTTGTGGAAGAAAAACATACTTTCCCACAACATAACCAATACAAATCACTATGCTCATGGTAGCTATCATTTGAGGACTAAAGCTTGTATAGTTTGATAAAACAAGAAAAAATATTGCAACACTTAATAAATATGTGGCATTATATCTACTAATATTTGCATAATATTTATCAGGAAATTTCATTCTGTATTTCATAGGGCATCCTTTAATAGTATTGTGCTGTTCTATATAATTCTGAGAATAATCAAAAGATCCTCTAATTCTGTATAAACTTCCATTGTGACCCTTTTCTATATCGCTATACACAGATAACATCTCTGCAAGACTATTGCTGTCAATGGCCTGGACTATTCTTTCTACGCCATAGCATTCACTATAATATTCATATAATTGACAAACGGAGACTGTCATGAAAATAATAGTAGCGCACATACTAATTGTCGTTTTAGCATTAGTTATTGTCAAATAACTAAAAAATTGAGCTATAAAATCATATAGATCAGGGACCACAGTTAGAATATTGATTGCAAGCATCACATAACCAATAATAGCCAATGTATTATTCGTGGAAGCTACCTTATTACCAAATATGCATTTCAGAAAAATTTTAGTTTCTTTAGGATCTGTAACAGAGCCATCATCCGGCAGTAACTGAGCCATCTCCTTATAGTATTTATCCTTTTTGCGAAACCTTGTTTTCTGGTACTCCTCCAAATAGATTCTTCCCAGTCCCCGTAAGGCACTGGGCTTTTCATTCTCCGCAATAAATAATTTGTCATAATTTTCAGCATATTTTTGAGAATGGGGAACATAGTCAGCATAAATATATGCTATTATCATTACCAGGCCTCCAACTAACGCCCATTGCAAATTAATAATTTTTATGAAAAAAATAATTATCCCATAAACAATTGCACACGCCAACATTATCTTTATTCCAGAACGCAGTTCAGCACGCGCTTCTTCTAACTGACTATACTTAGCTGGCTTAATTTCCTCTATAACCTCTTTTTTTAATCTTCCTAAAAAATCCTTGTCCACATTATTTTCATGCGCCTTACCTATTATAATTAAAAAAATTTCTATCATAATTACGATTATACCAAGAATTGTTTGACACTTTGCATCCAACTCGTTTATATTTGGAAGTATTACAATACACACGCTAACCACATTTGCAATAAGTATTATTAATTTCAAACAATATGTTTTAGAACTTATCATAACATTTCCCTGCCTTTGTATAATTTTATCAATATGCCTCTACTTAATACATGACAATAAATGACAAAATCTTACAAAAAACTTTAGGCTACTCTATTGTGGGACTATGGGCTGAACTCACCCACCCTTCATCCCAACATCAACTCAGTTCACACAATACCCCTTGCGGCAAAATATATTTCACCGTCCCCTTGGCAGTATCCTCCATGCGGTCATAAAGCCGCCCGGCGCTCATGCTTTCGCCCTGTACCGTGTACGGGCTGTTTGCCACATATCCTACCGTACCCAGTCCTGCCAGTTCCACCCGGATTGCTTCTTTGTCATAGGTGTTGTCCGGTTCTTTGATTAATTTTACTTTCATTCCGGATTTGAAAAAATCCTGTCCGAAATAGTGATTTGTTCCTGCAACCGTAAAATATATCTTTGCCATATTTTAATATCCTCCTCGTCTTATCTGTTAACAAAATGAAATCTCTCTGATTCCTTCTTTGCGCTCGATCATAGTAAACAGGTTGTCCACTCTTCTGGCGCTTTTTCTTACTTCCCGCTGTTTTGCCGCTTTATAATATGCCTTCTGACGTTTTGTACTCTGGGGCATCTTATGATAATCCTTGGGCATCATCTGTTTAAAATCATCATGTGCTCGAATATACTTCAGATACTTCATAATGGTGGAGGCTTCCGCCATATCCCCCTGCCTGTGATAAGGCACCTTTTCCACGTCTTCCAATGAAGTGCGCCCATTTGCATAATTACGATGCAGCAAAATAAAGTGCTGTTTATCCTGCTTATAAATTATTTTCCAGCAGCCTGCATCTGTCCTGACATAGATTTTATGATCCTTTATATCTACATCCAGATGAAACAGATTTTTATAGTTCTCAATGCTGTCTCTCTCCAGTCCATAGAGGAATTCCATCCCATTACAACAGGCACATGGTCGATATCCCTTTGCTTCTGCATTCTCCCACAGCATTTGTTCCCGATTCCTTCTGTAAATCTTCCGTGCATATCTGCATTCCGGGCGATGATATACCTTACCGGCAGATCCTGCGCTTACAATTCTCATATCCATCTGTTGCTCCTTTCCCATCTTTTCGACGTCCTTTAATTCCTTCTGATATTTTTATTATCTATATTTTGCGTCCAATTTTCCGTACTTAATTATTCCCAAATAAAAAACGGCATCGGTTCGTTTCAGCCAATGCCGGTTTTTTGATATAATTGTGAACGCCTCTAAAAATTGTGTGCAAAACAATTTTCCCTAACTCAGTCCAAACTTTTCAAATATGCCTTCATCATAAATGCACAAAAGTAAGGAAAAGTATAAATCCCATTTGCATATCCCACGTTAAAGTCTCCAAGCTTAATTCCATGCTTTATATCGCTGTAATTCTCGTTCTTTATCAATGCTGTCAGAGACTTTGATCTGTCATTGTTAGATTTCACCTCTACCGGAATCAATTCATCCCGGGTTCTTACAAAGAAGTCCTCTTCCAGTGTCGAATTGTCTTTTTTGTAATAAAATAATCCCAATCCCTGTTTAACAAAGGCTTCTGCCACAAAATTTTCATATAGAGCCCCTTTATATACACCCAGGTTCTTATTTACCCTCAGATCTTCCTGGGCTTCCTCATCCAGTGCAGATATCAGCAGGCCGGTATCCGGATAATATAATTTATACTTGCTTTCATCAATATTACCCTTCAACGGCAGTTCCGGGAAAATCAGGCAATTGCATTCCGTAACAACTCCGGCATCTATCAGCCACTCAATACATCCCGTATACTCTCTGGATCTGGCATTTTTTTCAATTTTACTGAACTGAAATTTTTTATTTTCCTTTGCTAGCTGTGCCGGAACACTCCTATATACACTTATAATTTTTGCCTGATCCAGACCTTCTGCATATTTTCTGACATCTTCCTCATAATCCAACCGGATCTGCTCCTGTGTTTCCAGCGATCCGGAGAACGTACCTGTTTCCACATATCCCCTTACTACCTCCGGCATTCCGCCCAACACACAGTAGTCCAAAAACAAAGATTTGTATATATTCAGCTCCGTTTCGCTAAACGGCTTTAGATCAATCATATGTTTCCGAATGCTGTCTATCTGTTCCTCCCCATATCCTTTTGCCCATAGAAACTCTTCAAAATCCATAGAAAACATTTCATAATCTGTCTTATTACCTACACTGTTACTATGAATCTTTTTATAATTGATCCCCAACATAGATCCGCTACAGATAACATCAAATCTCCCATCCTGTCGAAATGCCTTCAATGTCGTTGCAACATCCGGATATTCCTGAATCTCATCAAATATTATAATTGTCTCCCCTGCAACAAACCGAATTGCAGGATTTGCCAAAGAAATATTTTTAATCACCGTGTCTACATCGTAACCGTCACTTACTATCATTCGAAATTTCTTGTCCAATACAAAATTTATATACACTACGCTACTATATTGCTCATTTGCAAAATGTAAAATAGATTCTGTTTTACCTATCTGTCTTGCACCTTTGACAATCAACGGCTTATGTGAGGAGTCCTGTTTCCATTGAATGAGGAAATCATCTATTTTTCTTCTAAAATACATAGCAACACCTCCTGTTTTTAGTCTATCACAAAAAAATAGCTCATTCAATGCTACTTTTCACATTTCATGAGCCATTTTTCTACGCATTCTCACATTTTATGAGCTTCTACTCACTTTTTATCCGGTTTTATCCGGTTTTATCCGGTTCATATCTTCCAACAGATCTTTTAATATATTCTCCTGATACCCCGCCTTTTTCTTCTTTCTTACCTCTCTTGCTGTCTCGCGTAGAACAGGATTCTCTACAGCGTCCAGTTTTTTCATGGATATTTTCCCAATCTCTTCTTCCGAAAGACTTTTCGCATAATCCTCCTCCGACATTCTCCACACATGAATCCGGTCACCGTATTTTCTCCAGAGTCTGTCGGCAATCCGGATCCCGTCCGGATCGATGTCTCCGCTATAGTAGATATCCGCTCCACTATTCAGCAGAAAGGGAATCAGTTTCACAGCGGCGCTCCGCAGCTGGCCGGAAGTACATAGTAACGTCACATTCCTTTGTTCCAGATGTTTCAACAGGTAGCTGAACACCATCTCATTTTCTACAATATAGACCCTATCTCCTGTCGGTTGTACCGCTGTCAGCTCCTGCAGATTTTCCATGGTGACCGCACAGGGCTCCTGTCGTCTACAAAAAGCGTCGTATGCCGGGTGCCAGTCACCGTCAACCTGTAATCGCAATCCATAGATATGCACGATAGAGGAAATATTATCCGGTACGATTCCGTTGGACAACAGTAATTCTCTCCACTGATGGGCATTTGCCGGATAATCTTCTTCCGTGGCATAACACATCCCGTGAACCAATAATTGTCCTCCGGTTGTTCCCTGATCAAAGTAATGGGGATTTCCAGATACTTCCGCGGAAAATACCGCCAGGGGATATTCCTCTTCCGTCTCTCGAATATCTTCCAGCAAAAGGATCGCCTTTCCCACAGTTTTCAACAGTTTTTCTGTCTTTTCTCTGTCCCTTCCATATTCTCTAATTACTGTCTGATAGCCATACTTTTTTTGAGAAAACATATCCTGTAGCCAGGAGACCGCAATGGAATCCGGACCTTTACACTCTGTCAGATAGCTCTCTACAGTTTCAAAAAAATCTGCCTTTCCCCGCTCTGCCTCCTTCTGTCTCTCCTGCGTGGTCAGCGTTTTTCTGCCGAAATATGCTTCCAGTACTTGTTCAAAATCCACAGGAGCAAATTTTGTGTATTGCAATCCCTTTTCAAATTCCGCAAAAGGAAAACGTATGGTATTTTCATAAAATGTCTTTCCAAGTATCCCACCGATGGCTCTCCGCTCTTCTTCGGAAGTATTTTTCAGTGTAATGATCCCTGTTACTTTTCCGTAAGTTTTCCATTTCTTTTCAAATTCCGAAAAGCATCTCCGGTACGCAGAATTTCCTCTAAAATATTCCGCACATGCTTCATTATTGTTCATCTAAAATCCTCTCATGTCCGTTCCACGTATACCGGATCACCGATACCACCTGGGAGTTCTCCGGACGATGCAGTTCCGCAATCCGAAGGCCTTTGACCGTCTCAAAGCATCCCCACAGCGCCTGGGAATTCATGATATAGTCGAAATCCAGCTTATGAACCAGTTCAAACATACTTTTGATATTCTTGTCGTCGACACCGGCAAATGCCTCATCCAGTGCAATAATTCTGGGATGATCTTTATTGTCTGCCTTTTTATACTGTGCATTTACCGCTCCGAACAACGGCACATACATGGCCATTGCTTTTTCGCCTCCGCTGAAACGGTTAAATGCGGCATTTGTCAGTGGCTTTTTCGTCTCTTCGCCGCGCCGGAAAAACATCTGGAATTCAAACCATTTCCGGTAATCCAAGGCATCTCTTACCAGTTCCATGTAATTGATGATCGTTCCCGTTTCTTCCAGTTTTGCCTTTTCTGCACGTATTTTACTGCGGAAATGCCCTGCTACTTTTTCAATATCATCCAGGGTAAGCAGCTCCCGGTCACGCAGAAGAATCTGCTCCAGATCCGCTGTATCCAGTTCTTTTTCGTTGTCAGCTTTGCAGGGCTTCCATTCTAGAGAAAAACGAAGTCCCATGGATGTATCGATCTCCTGCATGAGCTTTGACATGTCTTTTGCCCACTTTCTGCTCTCTGCTATACGGTCCGTAAGCTGCTGGCTGATCGTCTGGGATAGAATGTCTTCAAAAAGTTCCCGATCCTTTTTCTGTATCAGCAGTTCCGTCTCTTCGATTGCGGTCTTCAGAATATTGTAAAATTCCTCCAGATATACCTTTTTCCCGTTCCAGGTAGAAATAATACGTACCCGTTTACGCACAGCATCGATGTCCCCAGTATCACCGAAGCATTCTTCCATGGAAGTTCCGTAGCTTGCAAGACTTCCGTTATGCTTCAGATATACTGTATGCAATGCCTGCAGCAGTTCTCCGGGCTCTCTGTTCTTATCGCTTTCCCGCAATATTTTTAAGGCTTCTCTGGCACATTCATAGACTGTCCGTCCTTCCCGGTTCAGAATCAGTTTCAGATCCAGTTCCTCTTCAAAATAGTTTCTGAGCGTGGTTTCTTCTATAATGTACTGTTGCAGCTTTTCTTTTTGTTCCGGCAGTTCTTTCTGTAATGTCTGTAACCTTTCTTTGAGGGTGGCTCCCAGAAGTTTCAGATCCTCCAGTTCCTTGTCGATCTGCGAAAGTTCTTCCTTCAAACGTTTCAGCCGGTTTGCCTTTTCCAGCAATTCCGGACTCCTCAGATACTCTTCCAGCTGACGGATCTGAATCTCACTGGCTTTTGCCCGGGTGCTGTAAGTTCTTTTTTCCGTATAGGCTTCTTCCAGATTCTCCCGGTATTGCTCTATCCGTTCTTTTCTGTCCAGACAGCCGATCTGTTCCGTCTGTATATGCAGCAGTTCCTGCCTTGCGCTCTGCCATATCCTTCCGTATTCTTCTGCTGCACCGCAGGCTTCCTCATAAGCCGCCACTGTTCTGCTATAGGGCAGCATTTTACAAGCTTTCAATACCTCCTGATATTGCCGGTTCTTCTGCTCGGAAAGTCTGTGTTCCTGATCCTGTTGTTTCAGATATTCGTTTTCCAACGTCTCCAGAATACGTTCCAACTCCCGTTTCTCCGACAATGCGATCTGAATCTCCGAAAAGTCAGGAATCTCCTGATATTCCACCTGTAATCTGTCCATACGTCCCTGCAGTTGTGCAATTCCGGTGTTCCACTCTTCTATGGTCCTGCTGATGCTTTCTATCTGCTCCTGCAATTCCCGGATCTTTTGCTCTTTTCTCCGTTTTCTCGCCAGATATCCCACATATTCTGCCGCCTGCTTGTCCGCTTTACCGGCTAAGATTCCCTGCCGGAAGCTGCCATCTGCACCGAAACAGATTCCCTGTGTCTTTCCTTCCTCTTCATAAATATTGCTGAGGATTTCCAATACCGGAGTTCTTAATTCCTGCGGTAAATCGTCACTTACTGTCAATCCGGAAAAATGGCTGTTCCCCGGCCCGTCCGTCTGCAGGACAGCATCCAGGAACTCCGGATGGTCTGCTTTTATTTTCACAAAATCTTCCGGTGTCACCACCAGGGCATCCAACATTCCGGTCATTTGCATTTGTGCTTCCAGTCTCGCACAGGCACTCTCCTCCAGATTCTTGGCAAACTCTACCGTTCTGTAGAACGGAATGGCTGTGATTCCTGCCTGTGCCAGGGATACTCTGGATTTTTCGACTGTCTCATCCCGTTCTGGCTCCAGTTCCTGCTGTTCCTGCACCTTTTTAAGCTGTTCCCGGACATCTTTTAGGATTCCTTCCTGAATTTCCCTCTGATACTTTTTCCCATTCTTTGCGTCTGTAAGCTGTTGACGCTGTCTTTCATAATCTGCGCGGAAATCCCCCTGTATCTCCACGCCATCCGCTACGGTATCGTATCGTCTTGCTTTCTGCTCCGCCTGCAGGAGAACCTCACGTTCCGGATGCCATTCCTCAGATGTTTCCGCTCTGCGAAAGACTTCCGTGATCCATGCATCGATTCTGTCGGCCACCTGTTCTTCTGCCATCTCCAGCCGTTGCTCTTCCGCTGCTTTTTTCTTCTTCGTCTCCTCCAGTCGGCTGGCGGCTTCCTCGTATTGTCCGGATATCAATTCATATTGACTGAGTGCTGTTCTTCCTGTCGTCAGCTGATTTTTCCATATTTGCAGATGCTCCGCAATCTCGTCTCTTTCTTCATATTCCTCCAGTCCGATTTTCTCTTTTGCCTTCTCATGATGTTCCCATTGCAGAATTTCCTGTTGTTCTTCCAGATCTTCCCGCTTTTCCTTTAAAGTATCACGACGCAGTTCCAGCTGTTCCTCCAGCTTTTTCAGAACAATCTCTTCTTCCCGGATCCGCTCCCTGCCATCTTCGATCTTTTTCTCCCAGCGTTGCTCTCCATCCACAGCCTCCTGATGCTCTGCCTTTAATTTTTCCAGTTTCCGATCCGCATCTTCGAGTTCCGGATCCAGAAGAGCGTTGCGTTCCGTTTCTTTCAACTTTTTCTCTGCTGTAAGTCTCTCCGTATCCTGCACTGCCCGGTTCTGCTCTTCCAATGCCTCGCTCTGCCGCTGTTCCTGATCTGCCAATATTGCCTGTTCTTTCTCCACTTCCTGCTTCTTGCCCAGATAACCCTGCGCTTTCTTCGCAAGCATATATTGGTTATATCGGGTATATTCGTTGCGGATGATCTTCACATCATCGAAGGCGCGGTTGAGCATCTCCAGGCTGTCCTGGATCTCGTCCATTTTTTCCATGGCATCTACCATGGGCCGCAGCTCTTCGTCCGTCAAAGTCTGCAAGGAATCATTCAAAATATCATACACTTTGGTCGGTTTAAACTCTTTGGAAAGCTTGGGAGCGCGCACCTTCACCAGCAGTTTGATGAACTGCTCATACTGTTCTTCTTTTCGGAAACCGAAAATATATTGGTTGACATGCTTTTTGTATTCCGACGGACTGTCTGTGAAAAAATTGTCCTCCCCCAGTTCCGCCTTCATCTCCCGCTTATCCCGGGGAATTTTATTCGATCCCACTTCCTTATACAGCCACAGATCATATCCTACTCTGCGTCCGTCCAGAATCACGAAGCCCCAGAAATCCATCGGTTTCCCACGTTTTGCCTTCTGACCGATTCCTATGGTACGATATTCTCCGGAATCCTCTTTCCAAAATTCCAGAAACAGATAGCCGGTAGACTCCTCCTTGCCCTCTTCTCCCAGAAAATAATATTCCATCCGGCGGTCACTGGAGCCAAAAGGATCCAGGCGGCTCGGTGTACGGTCTCCATCCAGTACAAACGGGATAAAACTCTGTGTCGTAATAGATTTTCCGGATCCATTCTGTCCTCGGAGAAGGAGTTTTCCATCCTCGAATTCAAAGTCCTCTTCATCATATAACCAGAAATTTACAAAACCGATCCGGTTCATTTTCCAACGTTCACTCATTCTTCTCCGCCTCCTTTGTAGTCCGCCGGGTACTGCCCTGCCAGTCTCCCTACTGCC
>OJMI01001293.1_pt1 | contig 28447 bp, 30 predicted proteins | sample 1597131 | NCBI WGS metagenome assembly OJMI01 (sample SAMEA2452116, study PRJEB22498) | human gut metagenome | reverse complement strand
TGTGAAGCCCACCCTAAGATAAGATATCCCATACCGTAAGGTAGTAAGATTCCACATAGACTATGTGGTTGATAGGTTGGAGGTGTAAGTACAGCAATGTATTAAGCTGACCAATACTAATAAATCGAGGGCTTAACCACAAAACGTTAAGTTAGAAACAAAGTAATCGGAACGAGAAATCCTAAAACAAATTCATCTATGTATTTTTGAGTGTGCTTTATAACAGTATTTAAGATGCTCAAAACAATTTAATATGAATAAGACCAAATAAATTGGAAAAAATATAAAAAAGTACTTGCAAAAAAGAATTATATATAGTATAATTCAAAAGTACAAAAAATAAGTTATCAATTTTCTGGTAATGATGACACTTAGGGTAATACCTGTTCCCATTCCGAACACAGAAGTCAAGCCTAAATGTGCCGAAAATACTTGCGGGTTACCCTGCTGGAAAGATAGGTTGTTGCCAGATTTTATATATATTCCTCTTTAGCTCAGTTGGTAGAGCGCTCGGCTGTCGAGCAAGTCGCAAGACTAAAAAGTTAGCAGCTCTATAAGGAAACTTATAGATGAAAAGGTGGCTAAGTCGGTGAAACTCTTAACAGGTAATGCTGAAGACAATACCGAGCAAGGCGAAAGCTATGTGTAGAGACTTTACACCACCTACCTAAATCGAAAGACATGGTAAAGATAAAGTCCAGACTACAAATTATATTTAAATATAATGCTAATGAAAGTTAGTGTGGTGCAGTAACCGATAGGTCGTTGGTTCGAGTCCAACAAGAGGAGCCAATAAATAGAAAGCTTTGTAAAATAACATTTACAAGGCTTTTTTTTTCAAAAAATAAAGAATATTTACAGTATAAAAATCAATATAAAAAAATATAAATATAAAAATAAAAAATTTTATTGTGTTCGCTATTAAAAAATAAAAATATATTATATAATTGTAACATCAAGGATGTGAAAATATGATAAAAATATGTGAAATATGCGAGAATAAATTTGAAACAAAAAGTTCAACAAGAATTTATTGTTATGACTGTAGTGGTGAATCAACAAGATTAGATAATAGTACAAGAAAACATCAAAAAACTATATTAAGAAACAATATGAAAAAGCAAGCAGTAAAATTATTAGGAGGAAAATGCTGTATATGTGGTTATGATAAATGCATAGATGCATTAGAGTTTCACCACAAGGACCCTAGTATTAAAGAATTCAAACTTGGTTCAGGAAATACTATGTCATGGAAAGAATATAAATCAGAAGCATTAAAATGTATGCTAGTATGTTCAAATTGCCATAAAGAAATACATTATAAATTAGGATATATATAATAGAAAGGAAAAACATGTATAATATTTACGAGGAATTAAATAAAATAACTGAATACATAGAAGAACATATATTAGAAAAAATAACAATTACAAAACTAGCACATTTAGTAGGTCTAAATGGAAATACATTAAAAAGTATATTTAGTTGTCTAACAGGAATAACAATAAATGAATATATAAGACTACGTAGATTAAGTCTTTCTGTTACAGATATATTAAATGGAGAAACTATAACAAATGTCTCATATAAATATCTATATAACTCGCCATCAAGTTATAATAGAGCATTTAAAAAATTTGAAGGAATCACACCAAAAGACCTAAAAAAATCTAAAAATAAACTAAAATTATTTAATAAAATTACATTTAAAGAAAACATAAAAAATTATAATATAGATTATCAAATATACAAAAATAGAGAATTTAAGTTATATTATATTTCAAAAAAAGTCAACTATAACAATAGAAACAAAGAAATACCAGAATTTTGGAAAGAAGTAAAACAAAAATATCCGGAGTTTATCAAAAATAAAAGATATGGATTTTTAGAAAAATATAATAACGAAACATACTATTATTGTTTACTAGAAAATGAATTTGATAATTCTAATATTAAAAATATAAAAAAATGCAATTATTTTGCTATTAAAACAACAAGTTTTGAATCAAAAGACATAATAGAAAACATAAATAAAGGAATAAAAGAATATATAAAATCATTAAATTATCGATTATTAAAATTACCAATTATAGAAGTGTATTATAAAGATTTTGTAGAAATATTAATACCAATTACTTGATATTTTTAGATACTAAAATATCAAGTTTTTTTTTGCTTTTTTTGAGATAATTTGTTAAAGAAATCTAATAACATAAAAAGGAGAGAAACAAATTATTATGAACAAAAGCAAAAATATTATTAAAAATTATTATAATTTAATAGAAAGTGATAAAAATAAGCTAATACCATATTATTTTATTTATTTTCTTAATATCATTATAGAATTAATCATTCCAACATATGTAGCAAAAATAACAGAATCATTAACAAATTCATTAATTATAGTTGCACTTGCTAGTATTATAAATTATTCTATTTTAAAAATATTGAACAACTTATTGGGATATGCTGATAAATATATATACCAAAGATTTTTTAGAGATAATTATATAACAATCTATAAAAAAATTGTAAAAAAGATATATCATTTTGATGAAGAGTATAAAAAGAAAATATCAACAGGTAAAATTATAAATAGTTTGACAAGTGATATTATAAATATTGGAGAAATGGCAGATAATATTTTAAAAGTTATACTAAATATTTTAAAAAGTATAGTAGTAATATTTTATTTTTTTAGAATTAATATATATTTAGCATTAATTATAATTGGAGTAGATGTAATTTACATTATAAGAAGTAATTATTTAAATAACAAGAGTATTAAATATTCAAAAGAGCAAAGAAAAGAAAACGACAAATTAATTGGATTAATAAATCAAACATTACTAGGACTAAAAGATATTCAAACTTTAAATATTACAAATACAATAGATGATAAATACAATTACATATATGAAGATTGGAAAAATGCATATGATAATAAAAAAAAATACGAGAGATATAGACAAAATATTTTAAAATGCTTTTTAATTATAATAAAATCAATAGTTTATTTTACATGTGTATATTTAATGATAAATAATAAAATTACTATAGGTATAATGTTAATAATAATTTCATATTTTGACTCTTTATTTTCAGCAAGTGAAAATATTATGGATGCAAGCCAATCAATAAAAGACCAAAATATATCAGTAAATAGAATAAAAGAAATATTAGAGTACAATACTATAAAAGAAAAAAATTTAAAAGAAATAAAAAATATAAAAGGAATTATTGAATTTAAAAATATAGATTTTTCATATAGTAATGAAAAATTATTACAAAATTTAAATTTTGTTATTAGACCAAATAGAATAACAGCAATAACCGGAACAAATGGAACTGGAAAAACAACAATTGTAGATTTAATATTAAGATTACATTCACCAACAAAAGGAGAAATTTTGCTTGATAATATTGATGTCAAAGAAATTGACAAAAATTCATACTTAAAAGAAATATCAGTATTAAATCAAGAATCCTATTTATTTAATTTTAGCATAAGAGAAAACTTTAATTTAGTAGATAGTGATATAAAAAAACAAGAAGAAATATGTAAATTGACAGGAATAGATAAATTTATAAAAAAATTACCAAATGGATATGATACAATCATAGATGAAAATTCTCATAATATATCTGGTGGGCAAAAAAGATTACTTTCTTTAACAAGAACATTACTTAAAGATGCTAAAATATTAATATTTGATGAAGCTACATCTTCTTTAGACACAGATAAGATTCAAAATGTTATAAATGTTTTGAATGAGCTAAAGAAAAATCATACAGTTATTGTAATAACCCATAAAAAAGAAATAGAGGATATAGCTGATGAGGTAATTACAATAGATGATGGAAAAGTAAAAATAAAACCCACTCGGATATCCTATATAACTGTAAAAAATTATTGATAAATTAATATAATTATGATATTATTTCTGAAAATATATTAATATGAAAATAATAGGACAAATTTTAAAGAAAAGAGGTCATATATGAAAGAAGAAAAAATCAAAATCGTATCAGAAGTTGATGAACTAGAAATAGACAGTTTACTAATAAAACCAGAAGGTGAAATAAAAGGAGTAGTACAACTTGCACACGGAATGAACGAACACAAAGAAAGATATATAGACTTTATGAAATATCTAGCAGAAAACGGATATGCAAGTTTTATAAATGACCATAGAGGACATGGAAAAAGTCTAAAAAATGAAGAAGATATAGGATATTTCTATGAAAATGAAGCAGAAGCGGTAATCGAAGATTTGTACCAAATAACAAGATATCTAAAAGAAAAATTCAATGGTAAAAAAATAATACTATTTGGTCACAGTATGGGTTCAATGATAGTAAGAAAATACATTGCAAAATATGATAACAAAATAGATGGCTTAATAGTATGTGGCTCACCAAGCAAAAATGTAAATGCTAAATTAGGACTAGCAATAGTAAAGACAATGGAGTTATTTAAAGGTGAAAAATATCGTAGTAAATTTGTGAAAAATTTAATGTTCAATGAATATGACAAAGATGATAAATTAAAAAACAGTTGGATTTGCAATAATCGAGAAATTGTAGAAAAATATAATGCAGATGAACTATGTCAATATGATTACACATTAAATGGATTTGAAAATATAATTAGATTAATGATAGATATTTATAATCCTAAAATATATAGAAAAAATAATTTGAAATTACCAATATATTTTATAGCAGGAAGCGATGACCCAGTAATATCATCAATAAAGGCATGGTATAAGGCACAAAAATTTTTGAAAGATTTAGGTTATACAAATATAAGCAGCGATTTGTATGAAAATATGAGACATGAAATTTTAAATGAGTTAGAAAATAAAAAAGTATATGAAGATATATTAAATTGGATTATTGAGATAACAAAGTAAAAGAACATCCAAAAGAGAAAAGGAGAAAATATGTCAGAACTAACAAAAAAAGCACTAGCAGTATCTTTAAAAAAATTACTTTCCAAAAAAGAACTATCAAAAATAACAATATCAAATATAACAAACGAATGTGGAGTAAACAGACAAACATTTTATTACCATTTTAAAGACATATATGATTTATTAGAATGGATATATAAAAACGAAGTTATAGACGAAATTGATAATAAAGATGAAGATTGGCAACAACGTTTTTTGTATATTTTCAAATATGTATTAAAAAATAAAGAATTTGTAAAAAATACATATAACTCAATAAGTAGAGAGTATTTATTAAGATTTATTTATATGCAGACAAACAAATTATTAATTGACTTTATTGACAAAGAATCAGAAGGAATGAATATAAAAGTAGAAGATAAAAAATTTATGGCTGATTTTTATAAATATGGTTTTGTTGGAATTTTGCAAGAATGGATAGAAGATGGTATGAAAGAGGACCCAGAGGGAATAATAAGAAAGTTAAACAATATTATTGAAGGCGATTTTAAAAAAGCATTAGAAAAAATGCAAAATTAAAAACTGTTACAATATACAGTAAATTTATATTATACAATATAATAAAATTAATAAAATAATTGATATAAAAAATCTATACAAAATTATAAAATTGTCCAAAAATTATACATATTAAAATACTTGTATATTGAAAATTTAAAAAAATTGTTTTTATAATACTTCAATAACAAAGGAGGAATAAAATATGTATTATAGTAATGGAAATTACGAAGCATTTGCTCACCCTAGAAAACCAGAAGGAGTAGATAACAAATCTGCATACCTAGTAGGAGCAGGGCTTGCATCACTTGCAGCAGCATGTTTTTTAGTAAGAGATGGACAAATGAAAGGTGAAAATATTCACATATTAGAAGAAGCAAAATTACCAGGAGGAGCATGTGACGGAATTGAAGATGCACAAAAAGGATTTATAATCCGTGGTGGAAGAGAAATGGAAAACCATTTTGAATGTTTATGGGATTTATTTCGTTCAATACCATCATTAGAAACAGAAGGAGCATCAGTACTAGATGAATATTATTGGTTAAATAAAAAAGACCCAAATTATTCATTAATGAGAGCAACAGTAAAAAGAGGTCAAGATGCACACACAGATGGAAAGTTTACACTATCTGAAAAAGCATCAATGGAAATAATAAAATTATTTATGACAAAAGACGAAGATTTATATGACAAAAAAATAACAGATGTATTTACAGACGAATTTTTTAAATCAAATTTCTGGCTATATTGGAGAACAATGTTTGCATTTGAAGACTGGCACAGTGCACTAGAAATGAAATTATATATTCAAAGATTTATACATCATATTGGTGGATTACCAGACTTTTCAGCATTAAAATTCACAAAATACAATCAATATGAATCATTAATATTGCCAATGGTAAAATACCTAGAAAGTCATGGAGTTCAGTTCCAATATGATACAAAAGTTACGAATGTATTATTTGACATTGATGGAAAAAAGAAAACTGCAAAACAAATAATATGCATTCATAATGGAGAAGAAGAAACAATCAATTTAACAGTAAATGATTTAGTATTTGTTACAAATGGAAGTTGTACAGAAAGAGCAATGCTTGGAGACCAAAACACTGCACCAGATTTAACTATACAAAATGTCGAAGGCGCATGTTGGGATTTATGGAGAAAAATTGCAAGACAAAGCCAAGATTTTGGACATCCAGATAAATTCTGTTCAGATATTTCAAAAACAAACTGGGAATCTGCAACAGTTACTACATTAGACGATAAAATTCCACCATATATAGAAAAAATCTGTAAAAGAGACCCATTTAGCGGTAGAGTTGTAACAGGAGGAATTGTTTCAGTAAAAGACTCAAATTGGCTAATGAGTTGGACAATAAATAGACAACCACACTTCAAAAATCAACCTAAAGACCAATTGGTTGTATGGGTTTATGGCTTATTTACAAACAAAACAGGAAACTATATAAAGAAGCCAATGAGAGAATGTACTGGTAAAGAAATTACAGAAGAATGGCTATATCATTTAGGTGTACCAGAAGACCAAATAGAAGAATTGGCTACAAATTCTGCAAACTGTGTACCTTGTATGATGCCATATATAACAGCATTCTTTATGTCTAGAACAGTAGGTGACAGACCAAAAGTTGTTCCAGATGGATGCAGAAACTTTGCATTTTTAGGACAATTTGCAGATACAGTTAGAGACACAGTATTTACAACAGAGTATTCTGTAAGAACTGCTATGGAAGCGGTTTATACATTGTTGGATGTAGATAGAGGTGTTCCGGAAGTATTTGGTTCTTGCTATGATGTTCGTGTTTTACTGGATTCTACATCAAAGATGATGGATGGTAAGAAATTGACTAATATGAAATTGCCTTTTGCTACTGAACTTGTTGCTAAAAAGGCTTTGAAAAAGGTTGAGGGTACTGTTGTTGAGGATTTATTAAAAAGATATAATTTGATTTAATGCAATTTTGATGTCCTTTTGGGGACGGTTCTGTTTGAGACATCGTAGTAAAAAAGGACATTAATAACGGTAAAAAATATGATATAAAAAAGCAGAAAATTTCTGCTTTTTTGTTGTTTTTGAATGTAAAATTATATATAATATTTATATAAAAATCTTGTATGACGATGAATGAATGGCCCAAGATTTGGCAGACAAAATTTTGAAAAAATTTTGGATGACGATGAGCGAAACGGCCCAAGATTTGGCAGACAAAATTTTGAAAAAATTTTGGATGACGATGAACGAGCGAAGCGAAGTGAAAGCAAAGGGGAGAAAAGATTGTGAATAATGAAGAAAGCATAGGAATTTTTGACTCAGGGATAGGAGGAGTAACAGTCCTAAAAGAAATAATAAAAATATTACCAAACGAAAATTATAAATATTACAGTGATTCAAAAAACAACCCATATGGAGATAAAACAGATGAAGAAATAATCAAAATCTGTGATAAAATAGTAAGCAATTTTATTAAACAAAAATGCAAAGCAATAGTAATAGCATGTAACACAGCAAGTGCAAAAACAGCAAAAACATTGAGAGAAAAATACCCAGAAACACCAATAATAGCAATAGAACCAGCATATAAAATGGTGCATGACTTCGCATATGACCAAGTAACACTTGTAATGGCAACAAAAGGAACAATAGAAAGCGAAAAATTCCATAAACTATACAATAAATATGATAATCACAAAACATATCTAATGGCATGTCATGGACTAGCAGATATTATAGAAGAAGGAAACCAAGAAAAAATAAAGAATTATTTAAAAGAAAATTTATCTGAATATGTTGGAAAAGTTCATAATGTTGTTTTAGGTTGTACGCATTATCCTTTGATTCAAAATGAGATAAAAGAAGTATTAGGTGATGTTGAATTTTTTAACGGAGCAGGAAGTCTTGCAAAACATTTAAAAGATATTTTACAAGAAAAAGATTTAATAAGTGATTCTAAAATTAAAGGAACAGTTGAGTTTGTAGATTCAAGTAATTCAGAGTATAAAAAAGAAAGATTTTTGAGACAACTGAGATCATAAGAAAAATAAAAGATTATTTTCAAAATTAAAGAAGCTATATATAAATAATGCTGTAAGAGATGAATTATGCAATTATAAATTCATGAAAATTTAGGAGAAAATAAAATGGAGAATAAATATTATTTAAAAAATGATACAAAACTTACAAATTACTATATGTGCAATGTAAAAATAGACAATTTAACTTTTTCATCAAGTGAGGCTGCTTATCATGCTGAAAAGTTTTTAGATGAAGATATAAAAAAATTGATGACAAAGCTTATACCGGATGAGGCAAAACATGTAAGCAGGGAATTGGTTAGGTTTATAAGACCAGATTGGGATAATGTAAAATATGATTTGATGAAAAAAATTGTTACCGAAAAATTTAAACAAAACCCAGAATGTCTAAAAGATTTATTAGGTACTGGTGATATGGAATTAATTGAAGATACTACTGGATGGCATGACAATATATGGGGAGAATGCACATGTGAAGAATGTAAATCAAAAGAACATAAAAATTATTTAGGAAAAATACTTATGGAAGTTAGAGAAGAATTAAAATAAAATTATATAAAGAACTTAAATCTGAAAGTATTATTTTATATATAAAAAAGAAAAAATGTTCGCAAAAAGTATTGACAAAATAAAATCAAAAATATATAATAAGACCAAACAAAAAATCGTAGATAATTTGTTCTGTAAAATACAAATTATAAAAAGAATTTTTTAGGAGGTCTTTTTTATGATATCAACATTACATATAAAAAATATAGGAATAATAGATGATTTAAGCATAGATTTAAACGAAGGGCTAAACGTATTAACAGGAGAAACCGGAGCAGGAAAGACGCTAATAATAGACTCATTAGGCATAATATCAGGTGGAAGATTTTCTAAAGAAATGATAAGAAAAGGTGAAACAAATTCATTTGTAGAAATATGTATGTATGAACCACAAAATGAAAACTCAATAGATGGAAACATCATTGTATCAAGAGAAATAAACAGCAATGGTAAAAACATGTGCAAAATAAATGGAAGAATGGTAACTGTAAATGAACTAAAAAACTTTATGAGTAAATTCATAGAAATACACGGACAAAATGATAACCAGAGTTTGCTAGATAACAAGTTTCACTTAAAATATTTAGATGGGTTTATTGGCGACAAAATAATTGATATAAAAAAGCAGTATAAAGAAAAATATGAAAAATATTTAGAGATAAAACAAGAATTAAAAAACAATTATGGAGATGAAAAAGAAAGAGAAAGAAAACTTGATTTGTTAAGATATCAATTTAATGAAATAGAAGAAGCAAATTTGAAAGTAAACGAAGAAGATAATCTAGAAGAAAAAAGAAAATTGATGTTAAATTCAGAAAAAATATCTAAGAATCTAAATGAAGCAGATATTGCAATAGGGGAAAGTAGTATAGATAGCATAAATGTAGCAATAAGAGCATTAGAAAAAATAGAAAATATAGATAAAAAATATGAAGATATTTCAAGTAACTTAAAGAATATTTACTATGAATTACAAGAAATTTCAAGAGACATATCAGAACATAAAGAAGATGTATATTTTGATGAACAAGAAAGAAATGAAGTTGAAGAAAGACTTGATTTGATTTACAATTTAAAGAGAAAATATGGTAATGATGTACAAGAAATTTTAAACTATAAAGATGAGATAGAAGCGGAAATAAATCACATAGAAAATTTAGATGAGTATAATAATAAACTAAAAAAAGAATTAAAACAATTAAAACAAGAAATGACAACATTAGCAGAAAAGATGCATGAATTAAGAAATGAATATGGAAAAGTTTTAAGCATTAATATAAACAAAGTTTTAGAAGATTTGGAAATGAAAAATGCGAATATTAATATTCATGTTGATTACAATGAAGAAGAGTACTTTGAAAACGGAAAAGATATAGTAGAATTTTATATTACTACAAACTTGGGAGAAGATGAAAAGCAATTAGCAAAAATTGCATCAGGTGGTGAGATGTCAAGAATAATGCTTGCTATTAAAAAGGTATTAGCAGATACAGATAAAATGCCAGTCTTAATTTTTGACGAAATTGATACTGGTATAAGTGGAAAAGCTGCAGGAGCAGTTGCAGAAAAATTAAATGGAATTTCTAAAAATCATCAAGTATTATGTATTTCACATTTACCTAGTATTGCGGCAATTGCAGATTATAATTATTTTATTAGCAAAAGAGTAATTAATGAGAGAACTAATACTAATATAAAATTATTAAATGAGAAGGAAACTTTAGAGGAGATTGCACGTATTTCTTCTGGTGAAATTAATGAGGCTACTATTCAATATGCTATGCAGTTGAGAAATAAGAAAGTGAGCTAAATTTAATACCGTATTAAAGGGAGGTAGATATAGATTTGAATAAAGAAATTCACGAAAATATTTTGGAAACTGAAAAAATATTACAGGCCACAAATGGACAAGATACAGTAGAATATTCTATATGGACAAAACAAAAAGCATTATTAAAGTATAATGAAAATATTCCAGTTTTTCCTATATATAATAACTTTATTTATTGGTGTAATTTAGGAATTAATATAGGAAGTGAACAAAATAAGATAAGACCTGTAATAATAGTCGGAAACACCATAAAATCGCCGATAGCTATAATAATACCATTAACAAGCAAAAGGTTAAAAGATGAATTTTGGTATCATATTGACTTAGAAAAACTTGACTCTACAGCATTAGTTGAACAATTAAGTGTTATTAGCAAGATAAGAATTATAAGTCCATTTAGACAAAAAGGAAAAATGGTAATAATATCAAAATCGGATTGGAATAAAATTAATAGGCAATTACAAGTATTATATAGGCTAAAACCGTTAAAAAATACACAAAATTGATTGACAATTATATATATATTGATTATAATTATATTAATAAAACATTAGAGTCCATCTCGAGAGAGATGTAATCATTAAATTCCGATAGTCTTTGGACTATCGTTTTTTTATATTCTAGGAAAGTTATCATAGTATGATAACTTTCTGTAGAAGATAAATATGGCAGAAATTAGATTTTGTAGCAGTTTGCACTGCGTACAAAATCTTAATTCTGGTTTTTTAATATAAAAAATATTTTTGCATATAATATTAATACATTAGTGTCCATAGTTTTATACTATGAAATCATTAAATATTATACACATATAAAGAGCTCTTAAAAATAACAAAAGACTTTTTATATGTGTAGCAAAGAATAAATAATTTATATATCTAAAGGATTGAAAATTAGTAATAATGTATAAATCTGGAAAAAATGGCTAAAATATCAAAAGAAACAAATTGAAAGGTGGTATATTAATGAAAGAATATTTAGCCATAGAAAACATAGAGGCATTAGAAGTTTTAGACTCAAGAGGAAATCCAACAGTACAAGTAGAAGTAGTAACAGAAGGGGGATTTTCTGGAACAGCAATGGTTCCATCAGGAGCATCAACGGGAAGTTTTGAAGCAGTGGAATTAAGAGACAACGACAAAAACAGATTTATGGGAAAAGGCGTAAGCAAAGCAGTAGAAAATGTAAACAAAAAAATATCAAAGAAACTAATCGATATGAATGTATATGATCAAAGAAAAATAGACAGAACATTGATAGAATTAGATGACACACTAAATAAATCAAATTTAGGAGCGAATGCAATTTTAGGAGTATCACTAGCAGTAGCAAAGGCAGCAGCAAATTCATTAGGAATGGAACTATACAATTATATTGGTGGAATAAATGCAAAAGAATTACCAATTCCAATGATGAACATTTTAAATGGTGGAAAACATTCAGACAATAATATCAACATACAAGAATTTATGATAGTGCCAGTAGGAAGCATAACATTTGCAGAAAGATTAAAACGTGGAGTTGAAGTATATCATACATTAAAAAAGGTTTTAAAAGAAAAAGGACATTCAGTTGGAGTAGGAGATGAAGGAGGATTTGCACCAGATTTAAAAGATGAAGAAGAGGCATTAGATTCAATAATAGAAGCAATAAAGAAAGCAGGATATGAACCAGGTAAAGATATATGCTTAGCACTGGATATAGCAAGCACAGAAATGTATGACGAGGCCAAGAAAACAGGAAAAGATGGATATTATTTTTGGAAAACTGATGTATATAAAACAAAACAAGAAATGATACAATATGTTATAGATTTGACTGAAAAATATCCAATTATATCAGTAGAAGATGGCTTGGCAGAAGAAGACTGGGAGTCATGGAAAGAATTAACACAAAAAATAGGAGATAAAGTTCAATTAGTTGGAGATGATTTATTTGTAACTAATATAAAAAGACTTCAAAGAGGTATAAAAGAAAATGTTGCAAATGCAATTTTAATAAAACCTAATCAAATTGGAACTTTAACTGAAACATTAGATACAATACAAGAAGCAAAAGAAAAAGGATATAAGACTATAATTTCTCATAGGTCTGGAGAAACAGAGGATACAACAATTGCTGATTTGGCAGTGGCTGTAAATGCTGGACAAATAAAAACTGGTGCACCTTGTAGAACTGACAGGGTTGCTAAATATAATAGACTTTTAAATATTGAAAATCAATTAACTATCGAAGAGGATTAAATTAAAAAATAAGATGTGTAAATGGATTTTATAATTCCTAAACATCTTATTTTTAATTGTATTTTTATATTTATCAAATTAACTAATTACTCAACTCTTCTTTGAGTTCTTTCATTAGAATTAGAAGAATTATTAGAACACATTTTTTCATACTCTTTACATTTAATCTTATAATCCATTTGCATACACAAATATCTATAATACAAAAAAGCCTGTTCATACTGTGCCATAGGGTTAAACATAGGGTCTCTATATAAATCATTCATATCAGGATTACCTGTAGGATTAAAACCATTCATTTGCTGAAATGCAGAAAAGTCCATGAATGGTGGCATATTATTAAAATCTTTATCCATAAAATCATCTCCAATCATAATAAAGTATATTCATGATTTATGAAATTATTAACTAAAAAAAGTGGCTGATGAGATTAGATGTTTAATTTAACACCCTTTTTCTATAAATTAAAATTAAAAAAAGGAAAAACACTAATAGCAATAAAAGTATAAAAAGCAGCCAAGGCACCATGTAGCAACTTGCCATAAAAATAAGGCTTAATAGACAAATCAGTTTTAGAAGTGATACTTAAAACCTGAAGAAGAACAGACAAACCACCACAACCAAGCAAAAAAGCAGTAATAATAACATTAATAGAAATGCATCTAATATTAATACTAGAAACAGAACTAATACCATTAGTAATTTCAAGTAAACCAGTCAAAATTCCATAAATAAAAGAAATATCAATATGTAGAAAATTAAATGCAGGAGTAAGCAATACAACCAAACTACTTAAAACACCACTAGATTTTAAAATTGAAATTATACTTGAAAATATAACAACAAAACCACCTATCATTAAAATTGTAGAAATGCTATTAGTAATGCTTTTCCCCAGAACTTCTCCTAAATTAGAAAAAGTTACATTTTTATATTTTGAATAAGCAGAAGTTTTAGAGCTAACATAATCAGGACTATGCTTTCCAAACTTCCAAAATCTAAAAATAATTCCAACAGTAATACAAGCAAGAATATGAGTGATAAGCAATAATAAGCCTATTGTAGAATTTCCAAACATACTGATGCCAACTGTTCCAACTATAAATAAAGGTCCAGAATTATTTGTAAAACTCAAAAGCCTTTCACATTCTTCTTTAGAACAAATATTATTAACTCGAAAATCACAAGCAATTTTTGCTCCAACAGGATATCCACTGATAAGTCCCATTATAAAACCGAATGAACCTTCACCTCTAATATTAAATAAAGGTTTCATTATCCTATTTAAAAATCTTCCCAGAACAGTCACAAAATTAGTGTTCATTAATAATTCTGTAGCAACAAAAAATGGAAAAAGTGCTGGAACTACAGAATTTGCCCATAATGATAGTCCTTTTTTTATTGCAGGTAGGTTACTGCTAGAAAATAGTAATAGACTTGCTCCAAAGGCTAAAAATATCAGCGCAAAGATATTTCTTTTTATTTTTAATACAAAAAAATGACATTTTGAAAACATATAATCACCATATTAAAATATATGATATATAATTTATAAATATTTGTGTTTTGTATTGTAAAGTTTAGAAAATGTTGGTATAATGATATACATAAAGTTATTTATAAAATAGAAGATTACAATTTTTTATTTTATGATAAGATAAGAAATAAAACGAAAGGAGTTGATATTATGTCTGAAGCGCAAATACAAGCAATAAAAGATGTAATAAAAATGACACCTCGTCTTAGTATGGATTGCTTAAATTCAATAAGAATTTTAATGGAAAAAGCAATTGAATCAGAATTGCTAAGATTAGAGCCAACTGTTATCCTTGATAATATGGATATTACTGAAAAAGTAATGTATTTAGATTATCTAATGGAAAGCAAAGAAACTAAGGAACAAGAGTTAAAAGATGCCGTGTCATTTGAAGAAGTACTAAAAAGAGAGGGGTTGACATTTGATGATTTACAAGATAAAAATTAGACCAAAAGCTCTCAAATTTATTGAAAAACAGGATAAAAATCAAAAAATACGAATCTATAAAGCAATTTACAACCTGCCTAATGGAGACGTAAAAAAATTGGTAGGTTGTAAAAATGAATACAGACTTAGAGTTGGCAATTATAGAATTATCTATGAACAAAATCTAAATGAGTTTATTATTCTAATAACAAAGGCCGAGAATAGAGGCCAAATTTATAAATCTATATAATCCTAAAATTTAAAGGATTTAAAATTCAAAATCAGTAATTTTAAATAATAAATAAAATCAAAAAATTTCCAAAAATAAATTTTAAAATTGAATAAAAACCTAAAAAAAGCACATGCTTTATTTGGAGGTATGTGCTTTATGGAAAATAAATTCAAAAATCAAATATTAAGTGAAGATTTACAAAATCATACAATAGAAAACAAAGAAGAATCAATAAAACATGGAGAAGAAGAGGAGACTGAGGATACAACAAGATATGGAGAATTTGTAACATCATATTTTGCATGGGTACCAATGTCAAAACAAAAAGAAAATGTAAAAAGATTAGAAAATATAACAAAAAAGAGAGAAAAATAGAGATAAAACAAGAAAACAATAGAATAAAAATCAAATAAGGTCAGAAAAAGTCAAAAAATAATATTGCATTATTTTAAAACCTGAGTATAATATAAATATAGGTCAAAGAAAGTCAAAGACAAAAAAGAGCATATTTTTAATAAGACTGACTGAGAAAAATAAAATAAAAAAAGTTGGTAAAACGCACAAAAGGACAAAATATTTAAAGGGAGGCTGATAAAATGAGAATGTCAGATGTAATAGAAGATTTTATCAAAGATTTATTTGATGAGGACGAAAGTGATTTAATAGAAATACAAAGAAATGAATTAGCACAACACTTTAACTGTGTACCATCACAAATAAATTATGTAATATCAACAAGGTTCAAACCATCACAAGGATATTATGTAGAAAGCAAAAGAGGTGGTGGAGGAAACATCAAAATCAAAAAAATAACAAATACAAAATCAGACTATATTATGCATATAATAAATAATATAGGAAAAGCAATAACAACAAATGATATAGACATTTTGATAAGTGACTTCCTGACATATAATGTAATAACATCTCAAGAAGCCAAACTTTTAAAAGTTGCGACAAGTGATAATGTTTTAAAACTTGACAAAAACATAAAAGATGAAGTAAGAGCAAGAATATTTAAAAATATGTTACTAAACATAGAATAAAAAGTAGCTAAGCAAATTTCAAAAAAGCAAAAGGCAATCATAATGTGAAGCTACTATAAAAATGAAAATAATAATAAGGAGTGATTAATATGTTATGTGAAAATTGTGGAAAAAGAGAAGCAAATGTTAGATATTCAGAAAATATCAATGGAGTAAAAAAGGAGATGCATTTATGCGAAGAGTGTAGTCAAAAACTAGGAATATCATCAAAAATGGATTTTAGTATGCCATCATTAGATATACCAAGTTTTTTCGGAAGTTTCTTAGAAGACTTCAGTACACCTGAATTTATGCCATTGCTAAATGAAGTAAAACAATTAACTTGCGATAGTTGCGGGTCAACATTTGATGACATAATAAATACAGGTAGATATGGATGTGCAAATTGCTATGATGTTTTTGAGGATAGAATGGATCCAATATTAAAGAAATTGCAAGGTGCAAACAGACATAATGGTAGATTAGGAAAAATATCAGATAATAAAAAGAATTTTGAAAATGATAAAAAAGTAGATAAAGAAAATAAAACAGAAAATAAATTGGAAAAATTACAAGAAAATTTAAAAGTAGCAATAAAAGAAGAAAGATATGAAGATGCGGCTAAAATAAGAGATGAAATTAAGAAAATGTCAAAATAAAAAAAGCCCCCATGGAGGCAGGCTTTACGAAAGTATCAAAAAAGAGATGAATGATATTTCACGGCAAAAATTTGGAATTGGATTTCCAAATTTTTTCAAAGCAGATTCTATTAAGGATGTTTCCTCTTCAGTTGGAATTTTATATTCAAATACTACCATTACATCATCAGAATTGTCCCGAGTATATATTTCTGGGGCAATATCTGTAAACTCTTTAATACATTCGGCGATGTCTTGAATCTTATCATTGTTGTTTATCATAAAGTACCTCCTATGGGTGTAAATAGACTATAAATAGCCTAATTAATAAAGTTACATAAATAAATTATAATACATTTTACATAAAATGTAAATAGAAAGGTGATAAAAATGAATTGGTATTTACAAAGTGGAAAAGAATCAGATGTAGTAACAAGTACAAGAATCAGATTTGCAAGAAATCTACCAGAATTCAAATTTAATTTAAAAAACAAAAATGAAATAGAAAAACTAAAAAATAAAATAAAAGAAAATGTATATGCAATAGGATATGGACTAAAATATTTAGAATTAAAAGACATGGATGACATCACAAAAATGAGTTTAGTGGAAAAAAACTTAATAAGTCCAGAATATGCAATACATAATGAAAATGGAGCAATACTAATAAATGACGAAGAAAATATCTGTATAATGATAAATGACGAAGACCATCTAAAAATTCAAGTATTCAGTAGTGGATTAGAACTAGAAAATACATTAAATTATGCAATAGAACTAGACCAAAAAATTGAAGAAGTTTTAGGATATGCAACAAGCAAAAAATATGGATATTTAACAAGTATGCCAACAAATTGTGGTACAGGCTTAAAAGCATCTGTAATGGTGCATTTACCTGCACTTACAATAACAAAAAACATAAATAAAGTATTTTATACAATAAATAATTTTGGTGTAAATATTGTTGGTGCATATGGAGAAAACAGTAAAGAACTTGGAGATGTTTTCCAAATTTCTAATAAGAGAACATTAGGAGTTACAGAACAAGAAATAATTGAAAACATAAAAGTAGTTACAGAAAAGTTAATTGAGCAAGAAAGAAAAGCAAGAAAATTCTTAGCAAAAGATACTATTGATTTAGAGGATACTATATACAGAAGTTATGGATTGCTAAGCAATTGTAGAAAAATATCTTTGGAAGAGGCTCAAAAGTTAATTTCAAATGTTAAAATGGGTACAGATTTAGGAATATTACCAGAATTAAATGATAGCAAAGTTCAACAATTGATTTTATATACTAAACCTGCAAACATGCAAAAATATTTGGGTGAACAATATGAGGCTTTGGAAAGAGATATAAAAAGGGCAGATGTTATTAAGAAAATAATGTCTTTTTAGGGATGATTCTTAAGAGGATATGGACAAAAGTGTGTATTAGAAAAGATTCATAATTTTTACAAAAGGATAAAAAAAGCCCCATATAGGGGCCACTTAAATTAATAAAAATCCTAATATTGCAAGTACAACTGCTGGAATTGCCGTGTGGGTAAAATAGACAATAGAAATACATATTGTCGCAAGTGCTACATAACCGATTCCGTCATTTAGGTTTTTCATATTATATACCTCCATATGGGTGTGTGACAGATAAATCTATCACATTAATAAGTTACTTACTATAAGTATACTATAAAGTGACTAAATTGTCAAATTAATACTAAATAAGAAAGAGAAGGTGAATAAAAATGACATACAAATTTACAAATAGAGCAAATAAAGCAATAGAAATTGCAAACGATATAGCCTTAGAGTTAGGACACAGCTACATAGGAACAGAACACATATTATATGGACTAGCAAAAGAAGGCAATGGAATAGCTTCAAAAGTATTAGAAAATCAAAATGTAACAGCAAATGATATTCTAAACAAAATTGAAGAATTAATTGGTAGTGACGAGCCAATTGAAAATATAGTAGACTTTACACCAAGAACAAAAAGAGTAGTAGAGTCAGCATTTATAGAAGCAAGAAAATTAGGTTACAACTTTATAGGAACAGAACATCTTTTAATAGGAATATTAAGAGAAGGTGACTGTGTAGCAGCAAAAATCTTGTTAGATTTAAATGTAAATATTCCAAAACTTTACAATGAAATTGTAAAAGTAATAAATGAAGGTGAAGATTATAATTCAAGTGATAACAGTTCAAACAATTCAAATGGAGGAAAAAGAAGAGGAAGTTATAATCAAACACCAACATTGAATCAATTTGGACAAGATTTAACGAAAAAAGCAGAAGAGGGAAAATTAGACCCTGTAATAGGAAGAAAACAAGAAATTGAAAGAGTAATTGAAATTTTATCAAGAAGAACTAAAAATAATCCATGCTTGATAGGTGAACCTGGTGTTGGTAAAACGGCGGCAGTTGAAGGATTGGCTCAAAAAATAGCATCTGGAGATGTTCCGGAAATTTTGAAAGATAAAAGAGTTGTAACACTTGATATTTCTGGAATGGTTGCAGGTGCAAAATATAGAGGCGATTTCGAGGAGAGAATAAAAAAGGCTTTAAATGAAGTAAAAAAAGCTGGTGATGTAATTCTTTTCATAGACGAAATCCATACAATAGTTGGTGCAGGTGCGGCAGAAGGTGCAATTGATGCGGCAAACATTTTAAAACCTTTGCTTGCAAGAGGTGAAATTCAATTAGTTGGTGCAACAACTTTAAATGAATATAGAAAATTTATCGAAAAGGATGCCGCTCTTGAAAGAAGATTTAGTCCAGTTACTGTAAATGAACCATCTGAAAAAGAGACAATTCAAATTTTAAAAGGAATTAGGGATAAATATGAGGCACACCACAATGTGAAAATAACAGATGAAGCAATTGAAGCGGCAGTTAAATTGTCTATAAGATATGTAAATGATAGATTTTTACCAGATAAAGCAATTGACTTAATTGATGAGGCGTCTTCAAAGGCTAGATTAAGAACATATACTGAGCCTGATGGTTTAAAAGAATTGCAAGAAGAAATTGAAAAGACAAAAAATGAGAAAGAAGAGGCAGTATTAAATCAAAAATTTGAAAAGGCGGCAGAGTTAAGGGATACAGAAAAGGCTTTAAGAGATAAATTTGAAAAAGAACAAAACAAGTGGAAGAACAAAAATACTAAATCAATTGTTACTATAACAGAGGAAAATATCGCCGAGGTTATTGCAAATTGGACAGGTATTCCTGCTAAAAAAATAACAGAAGACGAAAACGAAAAATTAAAAAATCTTGAAAAAGAATTGCATAAAAGAGTAATTGGTCAAAATGAAGCAGTAGAAGCGGTTTCAAAAGCAATAAGAAGAGGAAGAGTTGGATTAAAAGACCCAAAGAGACCAATAGGTTCATTCTTATTCTTAGGGCCAACAGGAGTTGGTAAAACAGAACTTTCAAAAGCATTAGCAGAAGTCTTATTTGGAGACGAAAATGCAATGATAAGACTAGATATGTCAGAATTTATGGAACCACATTCTGTATCAAAATTAATAGGAGCACCTCCAGGATATGTTGGTTTTGACGATGGTGGTCAATTAACTGAAAAAATAAGAAGAAAACCATATTCAGTAGTTTTATTTGACGAAATTGAAAAGGCTCATCCAGATGTTATGAATATGTTACTTCAAATTCTTGAAGATGGTAGATTAACTGATAGCCAGGGAAGAACAGTTAACTTCAAAAATACAGTTATTATAATGACTTCAAACTTGGGGGCTAGACTAATTACAGACAGAAAACAATTAGGCTTTGCAAATAAAGAAGGAGAAGCAGATTCTAAAAAAGAATATGAAGAAATCAAAAAAGAAGTTATGGCAGAGTTGAAAAAAGAACTAAGACCAGAGTTTATAAACCGTATTGACGAAATAATTGTATTCCATAAATTAAACGACAATGACATTAATCAAATTATAGATATCATGCTTAAAGAAGTTGTAAACAGATTAAAAGAGCAAAAATATGATGTCAAATTTGAACCTGATGTTAAGGAAATGATTGCAAAAGAAGGTATTGATAAGAACTTTGGAGCAAGACCTTTAAGAAGAACTATTCAAAATTTGGTTGAAGATAAATTGGCTGAAGAAATTTTGGATGGCAAATTGGTTAAAGGTAAAGTTAATAAAATAACAAAGAGACAATTGGGATAATCCTAATTGTCTCATTATGGTTTAAGGCCCATAAAAATATTGTTTGTATGTTCCTTTTCATCCCTTGGATATATTATATTTTATAATGAATTTTAAATAAATAAAAGTAGAACTGAAACTTTATGTGTAAAAATTATTGAAATAAAGAAAACGTTAAGTTGAGATTATACCAGAATTTTACATAAAATTCAATATATTTTCAATAACCAAATTAATCATAACATTATAATCTAAGTCCTTGTGCTTATGATAAACAATTTCATGACACAAATCATCAATTAAATGAATAGCAATATGAACCTTTTCATCAAGATTTTTTGAATCAAAACCATTATCTACCAGAATTCTAGAAATATTTTTGGTCATAGTCATTTCATTTTGTTGAAAAAATTCAGCAATTTCTTTATCAGAATGAGTCATAGCCATAATTTCTTCATGAGCGACTTGTGAAAGTTTATGATTTTCAATAAAAGTATTAATCATATTTCTTAAAATAGTATCAAGATTATTTTTATCAATTTTTATATTTGATGTTACATTTAACATAGGATAAAAAATTTCACTAGCATATCTTTTAATGCCTTCAACTAAAATATCATGTTTATCTTTAAAATATTGATATACAATTCCAGTTGAAACACCAGCTGCTTTGGCAATTTCAGCAGTGTTAGTGTTATAATATCCTTTTTCACAAATAAGTTCAAAACCAGCTTTTATTATTTTTTCCTTTTTTTCAATAGAACGCTTTTGAATTGGTTCTCTAATTTCATTTATTTTCATTTAAAACAAATCCTTATATAAAAATTTAGATTTTTAATAGGTATCTATAAACCTAATATAAATTGTTATGTAATACAGATTTTAATATATATTTAAAATCTGTATTATATAACTGGATATTATTATAATAGTAAAAAAGTTAAATGTCAAATCAATGTGAAATAAATTTCATATTTCTATTGACAACCTAATAATATAAATATATAATAATTTTAAAAATATGAAATAAATTTCACATAAGGAGGAGTTATGAAAAAAATAGTAGAACTAAAAAATGTAAGCAAAACTTACAAAACAGGAGAAAATGAATTCAAAGCACTAGACAACATCGATTTAGACATAAATAAAGGAGAGTTTGTAGTAATACTTGGACCATCAGGAGCAGGAAAATCAACATTATTAAATTTAATAGGAGGGATGGATACACCAACAGACGGAAGTATTAAAATTGATGGAGAGGAAATTTCAAAATATACAGAAAGTCAACTAAGTGAGTACAGAGCAGAAAACATCGGATTTATTTTTCAATTTTATAACATATTGCCAACATTAACGGTATTTGAAAATGTAGAGTTAGTAAAAGATATAGTTAAAAGTGGAAATGATAGTAAAGAAGCAATAAAGGCGGTGGGACTTGAACAACATATGAATAAATTTCCAAATCAATTATCTGGTGGAGAGCAACAAAGAGTTTCAATTGCAAGAGCAATAGCAAAAAATCCAAAACTATTGTTATGTGATGAACCAACAGGGGCACTGGATTCTAAGACAGGTGTTGAGGTCTTAAAATTATTAAAAAAACAATGTGATGGAAATAATGGCGCAAATACAGTAATTATAGTAACTCACAACAGTTTATTTTCTGAGATAGCAGATACTGTAATAAGAGTAAAAAATGGAAAAATTGAAAGCGTAACAGCAAATGAGAATCCTAAAAATATTGACGAGGTAAAATGGTAATGAGACAAATTTGGACTGTACCAAATGTCTCAAAAGGAGGAATATAATAAAAAATGAAAAAGTTAAGTAAAAGAAGATTACGAGATATAAAACAAAACAAAATGCAATTTTTTAACATTTTCATAATGGTATTTTTAGGAGTATTTGTATTTGCAGGAATACATGCATATATGGATGGAATGGAAGAAAGTGCAGACAAATATTATAAAGACAACAATTTTCAAGATATATGGTTATCAGGTGAAAACTTTAGCAATGATGATTTAGAAAAAGTAAAAAATATGGAAAATGTAAAAGATGCAGAAAGAATATTAACAATAAAAACAGAACTTGAAAACAAAAATGATGTAACATTAGATACAAATTTTATAGAATCTAACAACATCTCAAAAATGTATGTTGTAGATGGTGAAGAATTTAGCAAAGATAAAAAAGGTGTATGGTTTGATAGTTATTTGGCTAAAAATTTAGACCTAAAAGTTGGAGATGAAATAACATTTACATATCAAAATATGAAAATGACTGAAAAAATATTAGGTTTAGTAAACACACCAGACCATGTATATTTTGTAAAAGATGATACAGAAATATTCCCAACACACAAAAATTATGGATATATGTATTTATCAATAAATGAATTACCACAAGGAATGCTACAAATTTTTAATCAAATAATAGTTGATGTGAATAAAACAGACAAAATGCAAGAAACAAAAGCAAACTTAGAGAACAATATAAAATCAGCAATAGCAGTAACAGACAGAGAATCAAGCGTTTCATACAAAGGATATAATTCAGAAATAGAAGAAGGAACAACATATTCAGGGGTATTTACATTTTTATTTTTGTTTATAGCAGTATTATCAGTAACAACAACGATGAACAGATTTGTAAAAAAACAAAGAACACAAATTGGAACACTAAAAGCACTTGGATTTAAAAATAGAAAAATAATAAATCATTATGTGGGGTATGGATTTATAATCAGTTTGGTTGCAAGTGTAGTAGGACTTTTGGCTGGTAAATATGGATTAGGAACATTTTTCTTAAATATGGAAATGAGTTACTTTGAAGTACCGGTATATAACACAGTACTAATTCCAGTTGTGTATATACTAGCAATTACAGTAGTTGCATTAATCACGCTTGTAACATATTTATCTTGTAGAAACATATTAAAAGAATCAGCAGTTGAAGCTCTAAGAATAGAAATACCAAAGGTTAAAAGCACAAAATTTGATTTAACAACAAAGGGAATATTCAAAAAAGCATCAATTTCTACAAGATGGAATTTAAGAGATGTAGGAAGAAACAAAGGTAGAAGTTTGATGGCAATTGTAGGAATAATAGGATGTACAATGCTTATGTTATGTGCATTTGGAATGATGGATACAATGAAATCATATTTAAGTTGGGAATTTGATAAAATAAGCAATTTTGAATATAAACTTTCACTTTCAAATAATTACACAGATGACCAATTTACTAATATTACAGAAAAATATGGAAATGAAACAAGTGAATCATTTGGAATAGAAATAAAAAATGTTGACAAAAAAGAAACAAATACCTTAACTGTAAATGACGCACCAAACAAATTAAAATACACAAACCACAATAAAGAATATATGGATTTAAAAGATGATGGAATTTACATTACAGAAAAACTATCTGAAAAATATGGATTAAAAGTCGGAGATGAAATTACATGGCACATATTTGGAGATGATAATTGGTACACTTGCAAAATTGCTGGATTAAACCGTGACCCACAAAATCAACAATTAAATATGACCAGAAAATATTATGAATCATTAGGACTAACATACAAGGCAGATACAGTCTATACAGATGAAAATTTAATTAATACCAAAACAATTGATGGAGTAGATACTATCCAAAGTATAGCAACACTAAAACAAGGAATGGAAAGTATGTTAGAAACAACGGAAACAATGGTAGTTCTATTAATTGTTGTATCAGCCATATTAGGATTTGTAATAATTTATAATTTAGGCATATTATCATTTACAGAAAAACAATATCAATTTGCAACATTAAAAGTATTGGGATTTAAAGACAAACAAATTAAAAATATATTTGTTAAACAAAATTTATGGTTGACTGTAGCTGGAATTGTTATTGGATTACCACTTGGATTTTGGATGTTAGACTATATATTTAAATCAGCACTTGGAGAGAATTATGATTTTAATGCTTATATTAATTTGGTTTCTTATTTGTATGCAACAGTTGGTAGTTTGGTGGTTTCTGTTGTTGTTAATAAGGTGCTTTCTAGAAAGGTTAAGAAAATTGATATGGTTTCTAGTTTGAAGGGAAATGAATAAAATTGGGGAACATAGTTTTATTAGATGATTTAACAATAAATAAAATAGCGGCAGGTGAAGTTATAGAAAGGCCTGCAAATGTAGTAAAAGAGTTAGTAGAAAATTCTATTGATGCAGGTGCAAATAAAATAATAATAGAAGTTAAAAATGGCGGAAAAACATTTATAAAAATTACGGATAACGGAAAAGGCATTGGTCGAGAAGAGATGGCAATATCTTTGGAAAGACACGCTACAAGTAAGATACGAAAAGTTGAAGATTTGGAAAAAACATATACAATGGGGTTCAGAGGAGAGGCGTTAGCAAGTATTAGTGCAATATCAACTTTGACAATGCAGTCTAAAACAAAAGAAGAGTTTACAGGAACAAAATTAGTTGCAAAAGCAGGAAACATCATAGAAGCGAAAGAATGTGGAATGCAAGTTGGAACAACCATCTCAGTAGAAAATCTATTTTTTAATACGCCTGTTAGATATAAATTTTTAAAGCAAGATGCTACTGAATATAGATATATAAAAGACTGGGTTCAAAAGGTAGCACTTGCAAACCCCAATATATCTTTTAGACTATTGAATGACGGAAAAAGTGTATTTTTTACTAATGGAAATGGCAATATTTTAGATATCATATATTTAATGTATGGAAAAGAAATAAAAGAAAATTTGCTAGAAGTAAATTATGAAAGTAATAATATTAAAGTTACAGGTGTGATAGGAAATACAATGATTTCCAGAGATAATAGAAAAGAGCAGATATTATTTTTGAATAAAAGAAATATAAAAAATAATTTATTAATTAATAGTGCAGACCAGGCTTTTAAAGGTGGAGTGGGTATTGGTAAATATGGTTTTTATATTTTGAATTTAGATATGTCTGCAGATTTTTATGATGTGAATGTTCATCCAACTAAAATGGAAGTTAGGTTCAAGGATGAGGATAAAATTTATAAGGTTTTGTACCATGCAATAAAAAGTACAATGCTTAAATTTGAGTTTTTGGGAAATAATGAAAATGAGGAACACAACGAAGAATATATTAAAAATGAGTTAGATTTTTTAACAAATGAATTCTCTGAAAAGACAGAATATAGTTTCAAGAATAAATTTTCAAATCAGGAAGAAAAAAACATAAACTTGACATATGAAAATCAAGGACAAAATATTACTGAAAAGGTAGATACAAATTTAAAAAATGAATTAAGAAAAAGGGAAGAATCAAGAATTGTAAAATACAAATATTTAGGAATATTATTCCGAACATTTATAGTAATAGAAGTTGAAAATGAACTATTTTTAATAGACCAACATGCAGCACACGAAAGAGTTTTATATGAAAAAATAAAAGAAAACTATAAACAAAAAGTTAGTCAAAACAGCCAAATGATGTTGTTGCCAGAAGTTATAAATTTAACACATAGAGAAATGGAATTTGTTAAAAACAATATGGAGATGCTTATAAATACAGGATTCGATATAGAATTATTTGGAGAAAATTCAGTCAAAATAAATGGAATACCTGATTTAGAGTACAAAGCGAAAACTCAAAATATTTTTATGGATATTTTGGATGAGATGTTAACAAATGAGAGAACTTCAATAAAAGATGTTGAAGAAAGATTTATTGCGACAGTTGCTTGTAAGGCTGCTGTTAAGGCTAATATGGATTTAAGTAAACAAGAGGTTGAAAATTTAATACAATGTTTGTTGAGTTTGAATAATCCATATACTTGCCCACATGGAAGACCAACTACTATAAAAATTTCAAAAGAATATCTTGAAGAGCATTTATGAAAACAGAGTCTACATTGTAGGCTCTGTCTGAATTAAAAATAATAAATCTGTTTGCTAGAAGAAACGATTTCTTCATCGGATAATCTTTCTTCCTGCTTTTTACGTCTTAGCTGATCCATTGCTAAGATTACCTTTAAATCTGAATTTGACATACGAAGCCGTTCAGCAAACATCTCAGCAGGTCTTTTGTTTTTTGTCTTTTTACTCATCAAGATACACCTACCTTTCAAAATTTAATTATATGAAATGAATTAATTCTAACAAGTATAATAGCACGAAAAAAATAAAAAATCAAGGAGGAAAAATATGGATTTAGTTATTGGACTTGCAATACCATTTTTAGGCACAACACTTGGAGCTGCAATGGTATTTCTAATGAAAAAAGAAATGAATAAAAAAGTAGAAAAAATTTTATTAGGATTTGCATCAGGAGTAATGATAGCAGCATCAGTATGGTCATTATTAATACCATCAATAGAAATGACAGAAACACAAGGAAAAGTTGCTTGGATTCCAGCGGCAATAGGATTTTTATTAGGAATTGTGTTTCTTTTAGTATTAGATAGTGTAGTCCCACATATGCACTTAGAAAGTGAAAAGCCAGAAGGAATGAAATCAAAACTAAAAAAGACAACAATGATGGTATTTGCTGTAACATTGCATAACATACCAGAGGGAATGGCAGTTGGAGTTACATTTGCTGGAGCGTTAGCGCAAAATACTGGAATTACAATGGCAGGGGCTTTTGCATTAGCAGTAGGAATTGCAATTCAAAACTTCCCAGAAGGGGCAATTATTTCAATGCCATTAAAAAGTGAAGGAGTATCAAAGTCAAGAGCATTTTTATATGGTACTTTGTCAGGGATTGTTGAACCAATTGGTGCGCTAATTACAATACTTCTTACAAATGCAGTTGTTCCAATTTTGCCATATTTGCTTTCTTTTGCAGCTGGTGCAATGATTTACGTCGTTGTAGAAGAATTAATTCCGGAGTCACAAGCAGGAGAACATTCTAATATTGGTACTATTGGTGTAGCAATTGGTTTTACAATTATGATGATATTGGATGTTGCGTTGGGATAAAGAATAAATAACACATAATGTTACAATTCACAGCTTTTAAAAAATTTTGTGTGCAAGTTGCCCCCCTTAAGGGTTATATATATTTGATATTGTATCCTGTTCATTACGTTTAAAAAGAAAATCTAAAATATCAAACTGAGCCTCTCTCACTTAGGACAGAAATATACATATATACATTTCTTCCGTGAGCATTCCTCAGTTATTTATTTAAGATTTTCTATTTTTCACTTCAATCAAACGAATACAATATCAAATATATATAACCCTTAAGGGGGGCAACTTGC
>OJMI01001291.1_pt1 | contig 28465 bp, 19 predicted proteins | sample 1597131 | NCBI WGS metagenome assembly OJMI01 (sample SAMEA2452116, study PRJEB22498) | human gut metagenome | reverse complement strand
CTGCACTTGGGACGCCTCATATTGCGCTGCTTCCCGGCGATGCGCTTCAGCGGAGGCTGCGCAGTCGAGCATCCGTCGGCGTTCCGCAAGAGGCTCCACAGCCGACCGAGCGGCAGCGGCTTCACGCTTCAATGCTTGAGACGCCTGCGCCGCTTTTTCGGCCTGAACGAATGACTGCTCAGCGTCCTTCAGACGTGCGCGGGCGGCTGTTGTCTGACGTATCCAGCGGAGATCCGCTTCGAGTTCACTGCGGCGAAGCCGAACATGCTTGGCTTCGTCTGCAGTCGTTTCGAGGGCGGTTTCCAAGGCCTTGCGGGCATCCTCAGCGAGCATTTCCGCCCCTTCAAGATGAACCAAAAGGCGCTTGACCTTATTGTTCTCATCGCGGCAGCGCTCAAACACCCATTGGCCAATTGTGCTGTAAAGCTTTGTGCCGGTGATTTTTTCAAGAATCGCCGCACGATCATCGACCTGGGCACGCAAAAGCTCCGTAAAAGCACCCTGAGCGAGAAGCGCGCTGCGCGTGAAGGTTTCATAGTCCATCCCGAGCACTTCAGGCACTTTTGCGTTCCAAGCGAGTTTCTGCTCTGCAACAATTTCCCCCGTTTCCGCACTGCCATCGGGCAAACGCACCAATTCCACTTGAGCATCACGCGGCTCGCCCGTGCGCTTAAGCCTAACGCTCCAGCGCGACCGCCAGAACTTTCCCATGGATTCGAAGACAACAGACGCTGAGCACTGTTTGCGGCCTTCGGTCAGAACCATACAGCCGCGATCGGTTTTCTTCGAGGTCGACGTTCTAGTCTCCATGCGTGGCGTTTTGCCAAAAAGCGCCAGTGTGACAGCATCCAAAATCGTCGTCTTTCCGCTTCCGGTGGGGCCGACAATCGCGAAGATGCCGCTTTCAACATAGTCGCGATTTGTGAAATCGATCTCATAGCGGCCGGCGAGCGAGTTGATATTTTCAATTCTGAGTTTCAAGAGCCGCATGGCCGGTCTCCTTTGCATCGACTTCGTTGTCTTGATGAGTGCCTCGGCCGGCCAGAGCCGACACAATTTCTGCGCGGCGGGCGTCTGCCTCACGCATGAGCTCACGGCCGGCCTCCAGCGCTTCGGCAAAGAGGGGCTCCAACTCTTCTCGAACGATGTCGTCCGCGCCGCTTCTTTCTAAAACCGACCGGAAAACTTCTTCGGGCGTAATGTCATCGAGCCGCCTTTCGGGCATGTCCCAGCCTCTGAGACCTTCCGGAGTGCCGATGCGCACAGCAGCCAGATGCACGCCGGCATGTTCAGCCGAGCGCTGAAGTGTTTGCACGACCGTGTTCGCATCCGTAGCCGCGCCCGTAAAAAACACCTCGACAACGGCGCCTGGTGCCTCACGGCCCACTTCCAGCAAACGCAGCTGAAGCGCTTCGAGCGTGCCGGAAATACGAGTGAGAATGCGCGGCTGCGGTACATGAATGGCATGCTTCTCAACGCCATGGTCCGTGATGACCACCTCCAGAATCTGCTGCTTGTCAGAAATCGCGCCAAAGTCGAGCATCAGCGGCGAACCGCAGTACCACGCGGTACCGTTTGACCCCGCCGCCGCCTGCGGGCGATGAATATGCCCCAGCGCGATGTACCGCCAGCCTTCGCCAAAAGCGGCCGCAGAAACATTGCGAAGTGACCCTACATATACCGAAGCATCTGCCTCATCGGACGAAGCTGAAACGCTTTCTGCCGCCCCGCCCACGGAACTGCCGGCTACGAAGAGGTGACCCATAGCGACCAACGGCACTTCAGGACCAACCCATTCAACGAGCTTTTGGTGCACGGCATCGTAATGAGCCCGCACCCCGTTCTCCCATGCGCGGCGGCGGTCCGTTTCGGAATCTGAAACCCCGGAGAGCCGCACATCCCCTTCGCGCAGATAGGGCACCGCCGCAATCCCCAGCATGGGGACTCCCGCGGCATCCCGGATGACAACCGCCTCCGTTTCCGGCGTATTCCCGGCAACAATCGTACGGATCGTAGAAAGCAAAACTTCAGGCGCCCGCAAAAAACGCAGGGAATCATGATTGCCTGCCGTTACTACAACCGCACGAAGCGCTGTCTGCGAAGCCTTCGTCAGAAAATCATAGTAAAGACGCTGAGCGTCCGAGGATGGCATCGTCGTATCAAAGATGTCGCCGGCGATGAGGAGTACATCCGGACGACGCTCGCTGATCTGACCGAGCAGCCACGTAAGAAACGAACGGAAATCTTCCGTTCGATCCACATCTGCAGTTTGCCGCCCCAGGTGCCAGTCTGAGGTATGAAAAATACGCACGGCTCGCCGTTTCTCGACAGGTGCATCCACGGATGAAGGCATGTATCAACTCTTGTGTAAGTACTGGGTTCATTCCATAAACGCATAGTACTCACATCCTGCGTCGCTGCCCGACTGAAATAAGCAGGCACCGCTCCAGCAGGTGTTTTCGCGGAGTCAACATAAAAAAGGCGACATCTCTTTCGTATGCCGCCCCGTCTAATGATGCTTGAAGCCCCTCGTGCTGAATCAAGTTTGTTCGCCCAGTCCAATGAGCCGTTCAGGATGCGTATATACATTGGCTCGTCCGCAGCGGCAGAAAGCTGCAAGCGTAATCCCGGCTTTTTGGGCTACCTCGATGGCGAGTGCCGTCGGCGCCGATACTGCGAAGATGATTTCGACGCCCGTCATCGCGGCCTTCTGTACCATCTCGTAGGAGGCGCGGGAGCTGATCACCAGCGCCCCTTCGGCCCAGCCCTGCTTGGCACGCAGTCCCAGAAGTTTATCGAGGGCCACATGGCGGCCGACGTCTTCGGCGCCGCCCGCAAGCGATCCGTCGACATTCACCCAAGCGGCAGCGTGCGTCGCACCCGTGAGTCGGCCAAGCTCCTCGATCTCGTGGAGGTAGTTGAGCGCTCTTTCATAGTGCTGAAGGTCAAAAGTCTGTGTAAAGGGAACACGAGGCGTCGGACGAACCGCACCCTCTAAAGACTCCACGCCGCAGATGCCGCAGCCCGTTCGCCCGGTCATCGAACGCCGAAACTCCTTAAGCTTCCAGAAGTTTTCCGAGGCGATCGTCAGTTCAATGTTCTTGCCGCCGCGGCAGCCCTCGGTCACCTCAACACCGTAGATTTCAGAAAGATCGGCAACAATCCCTTCGGCCAGAGAGAAGCCGATGCCAAACTCTTCGAGCTGAGCGGGCGTCGCCATCATCACCGCATGCGAAATGCCGTTGTAGACCAGTGCAATAGGCACTTCCTCAGCAACGTAGTCCACATCCGAACCCGAGGTCGACTGAGCAATGCGCACGATTTCAACGCGGCGAGCGCTGGCGTTGAGCCCCGTATCACCGCCGACAATCATGCCGAAGGCGTTCAGAAAAGCAGCATTGTCTGTCGGAATCATTTGCGTCATCTCACATGAATCCTGTGAAAGATGGTTGGAAGATGTCTTTGCTCAGCTCTAAGGGGGTTAATTTTGCCGCCCTGGAGCGCGACCCACCTGGGTCGAATCGACAGGCTTCAGAATGGGTTTAGGCACTGTGCCTTCCCGAACGGCGGCATCGTAAGCCTCTTCAAGACCAGTCAGCACAATCGCTTCAATATCGGCGCTGAAGGTCAGTTCATCGCCCATCGCGAAAAGCGTCGGCATGGCGCCGCCGCACTTCGAGCAGACATGCATACGGTGCATATCATCAGATTCGTCGCTGATATAGGTCAGCTCTGAAACAACGTCGTTGCCGCAGCGAACACAGCGAATGCGTTCATAAAGCCACGAGGCGCCGCAGGTGCTGCAGAAGAGTTTCTTGACGTTGCCGCGAAGCGTCGTTTCGACGACCGCAGCGATATCGGGTTCCGACCCGCAGCAAAAGCAAGTATTGGTACGGCTGAAAGAGGGCTTTTGTTCTTCCGAGCGTTCAAGCAGTCCGGAAGCCTTTTCTGCAAAGCGTGTGAGATAGGCACGCAGCGTTTCGCCGAGGACGGGCAAAACGAAAATATCGAGGAGTGCCTCATCTGCATCGCCAGAATCCCAAAGCTTAACAACCGCTTCAAGATAACCGTGCGGATTTTCACTGGCCGTGCGAACAAGCGCTTCGGTACAGTAAGGCGCGAAGTCAAAATGCTGTGCTGCGCTGCCGAGTTTTTCGTCTAATTCGAGGCTCTTGAGCAGTACCGACCCGAGATGCTTGGCGCAGCGGCAGAAAGAATCTGCATTGATGCGCACAAAACCTGCACGCAGAAGCGGTGTGCCGTTGGGCTTGCTCGCTGCGATCGTTTCGTCGGCCGTGGGTTCGCGCTCGACCACGACATCCTCATCGTCGAGCTCGTTGCTGATCGCGGCCGCCTCCAGAATGAGCGGACCGAAAATGGCGAGGCGGCGTCGGACGTCTTCATCCTTAAAAGCGCGGTAGCGGTCAAGAGCGCGTTCGATCGACTTCGGGTTCATGGATTTCAATTCCTTCTTTTTTCTTCGGGGGTCTTTGCACGTTACAGAACAATTTTTGTCATTGCGCAAGAGTATGCGGCTTCATGCCGAATAGAAACTTTTTGCAGGCATTTCCAGATCAGGATTTGATCCAACCCTGTTTGCAGGAAGGTTCTTTGCTGCCGCCGCAGACTTTTACGGACTCCGCAGCCGTCTCGAGAAGACTATGGAAAGCTTTTCAAGACGGCTCGGAATCAGTGGTCTATAAACAACTCGAAGCACTCTTCACTTCTCTCCCCCTCGAACCAGGGCCGAGGGGGGGGGACTGGAATGCGCTTTTGAGTTCTCATCAAGAGCGCGTTTACTCCGCTCTCTTTTCAATCGTCACGTTCTTGCCGGTGGTGAGCTCTTCGTTGGCCCAGTAACCCCAGTGGTAGAGGGCGTCCGATTCACTCACCTTGCCGTCGCCGAACATGATTCGGGCAGTGCCGCGGTAGGGCTGGAAAATACCAGCACCGAGATAGATGTGTGCAATGCCGACGATCACCGTGAGGCAGAAGAAAATATCGTGGAGCATACGGGCCCAGAGGAGGACCTCATCGCTGAACGCAACCTTCATGCCGCCGTTAGGGAGCAGGCCCGTATTGAGCCACAGCACCAAACCGGTAAGCGCCATGATGATGCAGAAGAACACCAATGCGCCGTCAGCCAGACGCTGCGCCGATTTGACATGGTGCTGCGGAGGCATATGGATTTTGGACGGTGCAAAGAGATAGAACGGAAAGAGCATCGCCCACTTGTAGTCGTCCTTGTCCCACTTGCCGAAAATATCTTCCTTAAAGAGGTGTGCAGCTCCCTTCGGGGATTTAAACACCGCATAGAGCGGAACAAGAATGAACGGGATAGCGAACACGCGGTGAAGCATGCGCATCCAATAGGTGAACTCTCCCCCCATAATCGAGCCGCCGAGCTCGGGCCAGAACACGAAAAGGCCCGTAACGGCAAGCAGGATGCAGGTGATCGCCGCGACGCCGTGCGTGACGCGCGTCAAGAGCGAATGGCGCTGAATGTAGCGAGTCATGATGTCTCCTTAATGGGCGTCTTTGCCGGATTGAACCTTTTTAAGCGCTTCGCGGGCTTCCCGCTCCGCGAGGGCGCGCTGTTCGGGCGTCCAATGTGCTTTCGCTTCCTCAAGGGTGACCTCCTTGCGGCGGTAGCCGAGATTGGCGAGGAACGAGACGGCCAAGGCACCGATGACGGCGGCCGTACCCACAGCGGTAACCGGCTTGATGATGTCAATGCCGTTGAGCACTGCTTTGGGCTTCGGATCCGTCGGCAGGCCATAGGCTTCATGACCGTAGGCACAGACGTGAATCACGTGCAGGCCGCCGCATTCATTTTCACCATAGACCTCCGCCTTCGTGAAGCCCTTCTTCTTGAGGAACTCCACACGTTCGTGAGCCTTCTTGAGCATCTCTTCACGCGGCCCGAAGCGCAGCGCTTCAGGCTGGCAGGTCTTGACGCAGGCAGGAATGCCGCCGTTGTCGAGACGATCAATGCAGAGCGTGCACTTGTCGATACGGCCGTCCATCGGGCGGAAACGCGGCACGTCGAACGGGCAGGCCGCCTGACAGAACGTGCAGCCGTTGCACTTATCGGTGTCGATCTTCACTACGCCGCGCTCATCCTTGCTGAGCGCGCCGGACGAGCAGGCTTTCACGCAGCCCGCATCCGTGCAGTGGTAGCAGGAACGCCGACCAATGGACCAGTTCACCGGATGGAACTTGTCGCCCGAAGGCTTCTCATCAAAAGTCATGATGAGACGGGTGTCGCCGTTGAGATCCAACGGGCCCTGATAGGTACCGTTGAAGTTCTTCTCATTGGCGTTGAGTTCAAGACTTGCCGGCAGCACATTCCACTGCTTGCACGCCACCTGGCAGCCGCGGCAGCCAGTGCAGTGCGAGGAGTCGAACAGCATAGCGACTTCTTTGTTATCAGCCATTTATTTGTCTCCTGGATTTATGGTCGCCGGTGCTTCAGGCAGCCTTCTCAATGTTGACAAGGAAGGCCTTGTATTCGGGAATGAAGCTCACCGGATCGCCCACATTCGGGGTCAGATCGTTGACGTTGTCGCCGGTGGCAAAGGAACCCGCCCACGAGAAGTGGTGCGGCATGCCGACCACGTGCGTGAGCTTGCCGTTGATCTGCATGGGCTGCATGCGGATCGTGACCATTGCCCGAACCTTGACCGAACCGCGGTTGTTCCACACACGGACCGTATCGCCGTTCTTGATGCCTTTTTCCTTAGCGAGTTCTTCGGAAAGTTCAATAAAGTTGCAGCTGATGAGCTCATTGAGCCAGGGAATCGATCGGGTCTGCGCACCGGTCTGCCACTGTTCGGTAACCGAGTAGGTCGTGCAGACATAGGGGTAGTCCTGCGTCGTGCCGCGGCGGTTGTCCTTGTCCTCCGTGAAAAGTGCACAGGGAGCCTGAACGCTGTCGTTGAGCAGATTCTTCGTCGGTGATTCAAACGGCTCATAGTGTTCGGGCATCGGACCGTCGGCCATGGCATAGGAGAAGAGCCGAGCGTTCTGCTCCCACGTCATGAAGAAGGCCTTGTTGTCGGGCGGATTGGCAGTAACAAAGTCGCCCACGTCATACTGAAGCCACTTGTCGCCCTTCCATTCGACGAAAACCTTTTCCGGATTCCACGGACGGCCCTTCATATCGCAGGAAGCGCGGTTGTAGAGCACGCGGCGGTTGGCAGGCCACGCGAAGGACCAGCCCGAGAAGAGCCCCATGCCGGACGGATCTTCCTTAGAGCGGCGGGCCGTCGGCTGCTTCATCGGATCAAGCTTGTCGGCTTCGTTGTTGTAGTAGCCCGAGTAGATCCACATGCCGCAGGCAGTCGAACCGTCAGCCTGAAGCTGAGCGTAGCCCGGCAGGAGCTTGCCGTCCTGGACCGTATAGCCGTTGATCGCCCAGCACACAGCGCGCAGGTCGTACTTGCCGTCGACCTTATAGTCCATGTTGGCTTTGAGGATCGGATCCGGATAGACGCCGCCTTCCTTCTGGTAGAGCGAACGGATGCGGTCAAAGAGTACCTCAATGATTTCAAAGTCAGACTTGGCTTCACCCGGCGGCAGCACGCCCTGCTGACGCCACTGCACCCAACGGCCGGAATTAGAGATCGAGCCGATCTTTTCGTAAATCAGCGCAGCCGGGAGGAAGTACACCTCCGTCTGGATCTTGGCGGGATCCATGTCCGGGGCCTTCCAGAAGGTAGCAGTTTCCGTCGGGAACCAGTCAGCACAGACGAGCCAATCCAGATTGGCCATCGCATTGCGGGCAAACTTGGCATTCGGCGTTGAATGCGCAGGATTCATGCCCCAGGCAAAGTAGCCCTTAATGCGGCCGTCGCGCATCATATGGAAAGTGCCCATCGTCGTCCAAGCGGAAGCCGGGAGACGCGGACCGATCTTCGGCAGCATTTCATAGCCGTAGTCGTTTTCCACTGTCGCGTTTTCGCCGAAGAACTCCTTGAGGAACGAAACCATGAACTTAGGCTTATTCGAGTAGTAGCCGTCGGCATAGGTTTCTGCGTGGAGATAATCGGCAAGATGACGATGCTTCTTGGCAGTCGGCCACTTGAGGTAGCCCGGAAGATCGGGCACCGTGCAGGCAACGTCGGTCGCACCCTGCACGTTCGGTTCGCCGCGCATGGCGTTCAAGCCGCCGCCGGGAACACCGATGTTGCCGAGCAGAAGCTGGATGATCGACATCGCACGGCAGTTCTGACCGCCGTAAGTGTGCTGCGTCTGACCAAGCGCATAGAGGAGCGCACCGGCCTTGCCGGGCTTGCCCGTACCGGCGTACACCTGCCAGATCTTCATCATCACGTCCGGATCCATGCCCGTCACCTTGGCGACCATTTCGGGCGTGTAGCGGTCATAGTGGCGCTTCATGACGTTGAGCACGCAGAGCGGATTTTCAAGCGTCATATCGCGCTTGAGAATTTCCAATTCCGGCGGCACAAAGTTCGGCGTGCCGGGCTTTTTCACCCAGGCGTACTTGCCGGTCGGCGTCGTATCCCACTGTTCGAAGCGTTCAACATCGTAGCCCCACGACTCAGCCGAGTAGCTCTTTGATGCTTCATCGAAACCCGTAAAGAGTCCTGTCTTCGGATCAAAGTCATAGTCCTTCGTCAGAATGCAGGCCGCGTTCGTGTAGTTGAGAACGTACTCTTCCTGATAGAGCTTATTGTTGATGATGTAGCTGATAAGCCCGCCCCAGAAGGCGATGTCGGTGCCCGGACGGATGCGGCCGTAGATATCAGCGTTCTTGGCCGAACGAGTAAAGCGCGGATCGATCACGATCCAAGTGGCGCCCTTATCCTGAGCACGCTGAACCCAGCGTGAGGAAAGCGGATGGTTTTCAACGTTGTTCGAACCTGCCGTGAGAATCACATCTGCATTGGCAAAGTCGCACCAATGAGACGTCATTGAGCCGCGTCCAAACGACGGTCCAAGACCCGCAACCGTTGACGAGTGGCAAACACGCGTCTGGTTGTCAATCGCGATAGAGCCGAGCGTACGGCAGAACTTCTGCAGCAGCCAGCATTCTTCATTGTTGATCTGAGAACCGCCAAGAAACGCGAAGCCTTCAGCGCGATTAACGGTGTAGCCGTCTTCGGTCTGTACAAAGGTTTCATCGCGGGTCTTCTTGACGTGGCGAGCAATCCCGTCAAAAGCTTCATCCCAGCTGATGCGCTCCCACTCCTTGGAGCCAGGACGGCGCACCATCGGATAGAGGAAACGGTTGGGATTGGGCTTGACCTTGCGGTCCGGCGTCACCACCTGACGCAGCCCCCACAGCGTTGCGCCTTTCGGGCACAAGCCGCCGAGATTGACCGGATGATCCGGGTCGCCCTCAATATTGATAAGTTCGCCATTGCGGTTTGACACGATCGTGCCGCAGCCGCCGGCACAGTAGCAGCAAATATTGAAATATTCCTGCACATTCGCGAGCTTATAGGGCTTTTTGGTGCTTGACGCAGCCATTGCTGCAGTACTGGCCAGACCAGCAGCGACCGGAGTCGTACCGAGAATCAGGCCGCGCTTGAGGAAGCTTCTGCGAGAAAGTTCCATTGAGTTCTCCTGGGGGGAGTTCGTTGTATGCCGGGTGCTGCCTCAAAAAAGAGCAGGCCGGAGGGTCTTTTATGAATGGGGATTGGAGTGGGTCACCCTCAGGGGTCAACCTGTTCCAAACCTCATTGAAGCGATTCTCCACAAGCCCGCACTCAAGAGCTATTAGCCTCTCGCAGAAGCATTTCGGTCAAATGGTTAATGTATACCGCGGCCTTTCTATCTACTCCTCAATATCTCTATATGGGTACATATGGGATTAATTTGGCAGTGCATTGCCCACTGGCAGAATGGGCGGGTGCTATTCCATATGTGAATAGCGAGACCAAGCCGCACCCGCATAACTGCTTTACCTAAATTGATTCAAATCAATAAATGTGTGTGGCGATGAAAACACAGTCTCTGACTCGAATTTTCGCTTTCGGCCCGTTTTCCTTGCCGCTTCAAGGTGGAGCAAGCTCAAGCCTGTTTTCCCTGAATGGAAGGCGAATCCGCAATTTGCTATTCTTTGATTAAATCAGGGTTTTCCCCTTCAGGAAAGAGCGTAGTCTATTCACAAAGATGGGCTCTACCGTTTCTGAATAACGCATAAATAAGACCGCTTCCCTACGCCTAAACCTTATGCTTCATTGCCTGATGTCCACTCGTCGCTCATTGCTTATTCGCTCAATGCTGTTGGCAACGGCTGCAGGCACCGCATCCGCTGCGGTTTTGCTGCCGCGCGAAGTGCGGGCCGACGCCACTGCCGACGCAGATTCAACGGGCTTTTGCCCTTTTTACTGCGATGTGGCCGTAGTGGGAGCTGGTGCAGCCGGTTTGACTGCTGCAGTGACCGCCGCTCAGACAGGCGCTCGAGTGCTGGTGCTTGAGAAGATGCGCATGGTGGGCGGCAACAGCATTCTCGCCGAAGATGCCCTAACCGCTGTGGACGACCAGCGCGGCAAGCAATGGTCTGATGACGCCAAGCGCGAGATCCTGGCCGAAAAACATGCCTTGCTTGCCGAGATGCGCCGCCGCGGCCGCACCATCAATGCCGAGCTTGACGAAGAACTTATCGACGATTCCCTCGCCGCCGTGCAGTGGCTTCAATCGATTGGCTGTGACCTTGAAACATCAGAGACACGTCCGGGCTCCCGCCACGTGCGTGAATACCGCGCTAAAGAAGGGCTTTCCCTCGGAAGCGAAGTGATCGGTGAGCTGCTGGCTCGGGCAGAGGTCGCAGGGGTTCCCGTCATCACCAACGCTCGAGTGGTGCAGCTCACCCAAGAACCGAGCATGCACATTGATCTCGAAGCGCTGACGATGTCCGGCCGCCGCATCAAAGTGCATGCTAAAACGGTCATCCTTGCGACAGGCGGTTATGCGGGCAGTCTTGACGTTGTCCGCCGCAACTGTCCGAACTGTCCGCAGCTGCTCACCACCAATGTTGCCGGCGCTACAGGCGACGGTATTTGGCTTGCTGAAAATCTCGGCGCAGCGATCGTCGACCGTGACGCCGTCATGCTTCATCCCACAACGCATGCGCTTACCGGCACGCTTATTTCCAAACCGCTGCGCAAGGCCGGTGCAATTCTAGTCAACAGCAAGGGCAAGCGCTTTACCAATGAACTCGACGTTCCTGAAAATGTCGCGCGCGCCGTTTTAGCTCAGCCTGGCGGCTGGGCATGGCTGATTGGCGATTCTTCTCATTTTGACAGCGTTCTTTTTGAACGTCTCACGGCAACGGCCAGCATTACCCGCGAATACTCCATTGCCCGTTTGGCCGATTCCTTAAATATTGACCTCTCCGATTTGGGCGAAACACTGGAATACTGCCGCATTACCGGCGCCACCAGCGGCCCGTTTGCCCGCCCGCTTCCGGCCACTAAATTCGTCACGCCGCCCTATTTTGCTATTCGCATCCGCCCGGCCATTCATGGGTCTTTGGGCGGCATTCGTGTGGATGCAAATGCACATGTCCTTGACCGCCAGGGGCGAGTCATTCCAAAGATTTTCGCTGCGGGCGACACTGTCGGCGGTATTTACGGCCGCGTGCGCTTTGACAACTTTGGCCTCATCGGCGCCATCGTTTTCGGCCGTCTCGCCGGCAAAAATGCAGCGGCAGAAGCACTTGCGCCATCCCAAACTGCTCCGGCCGTTCAACGCGCCGAGACACCGGCCCAGACGTCCCATCAGCAGGCATCGGCCGATCCGCAGCTTGACGCCAACAATACGGAAACAGAAACCAACGGCGGGTGAACCAACTGCACGATCTGCAATGCAGCCCGAGCGCTCCCATATTGCGGTGTCGAACATCTCCTGACTGCAAACAGAACGGCTCAATGAAATAATCCATGCAGCATATTCCGGCGCTCCGCAGCGAGCGCCGCCGCATAGGAATTCATTCATGTCCACCACACCCAATAACGACGCTCCCGCCTCTGAAGCCTTGGCGGCGAAGTCGCAGCAATCCGGCATCAGCGGCCGAATGCTCGCCATTTTCTACCTCATCGCCATCGTTCTCGGTATTGTGAATGGCATCTGGGGATCGTCGGCGACGCAGTCCTTTGCAGACTTCATCGCCACGATGTTCATCCGGCTTTTCAAGTTTGTCGCCATTCCGATCATTGCCGTATCCATCATTTCAACCCTGTCGTCAATCTCTAAATCACGCAGTTCAGGCCGCATCTTCCGGCACACGATCTTTTACACGCTCTTCACGACGATTTTGGCGGCAACGCTCGCCGCTCTGCTCTACGAAGTCTTTTCACCGGAAAACGTCTCCGCATCGATTTCCGGTGCTGCCGCAGCACCGCTTTCAAGCGTTGCTAATGCAGGCGGAGCGGGTTATCTGAAGTACATCGAATCGGTGATTCCGGACAACATCCTGGCACCGTTCCTCTCCGCGAATGTCCTCTCGGTGCTTCTCATTTCTGCTGCTGTCGGCATTGCGCTCGCCCAAATGAAGCCCTCCAAGGCACAGGAAACCTTGGTCAGTCTTTTCGCCGGCCTGCAGGAAGTCCTCTTTCGCATTGTGAGCTGGATCATCAAGGTGCTGCCGATCGGCATCTTCGGATTTTTCTCCGTGCTGGCTGCTGACCTTGCATCCGGCGTAGAACTCGGCGGCCTCGGCGTTTACTTTGCGGCCGTTCTCACGGCGAATTTTGTGCAGATGCTGGTGATTCTCCCGATCGTGCTATTGGCCCGCGGCCTCAATCCGCTCAAAGTCGCTAAAGCCATGCTGCCGGCCCTCACCGTTGCCTTCTTCTCAAAGTCTTCGGCCGGAACGCTTCCCGTCACCATGGCCTCGGCTGAAAATCGCCTTGGCGTGCGCCGCCCCGTCTCTCGATTTGTGCTCCCGATCTGTACAACAATCAATATGAATGGCTGCGCAGCCTTTATTTTGCTGACGGTCGTTTATCTCATGCAGAATGCGGGCGCTGACATCACGCTTGGCACACTCATCGTCTGGATTCTCATCTCCACGCTGGCCGCCGTCGGCAATGCCGGCGTGCCAATGGGGTGCTTTTTTCTCTCAGCCTCGCTCCTTGCGGGCATGAATGTGCCGATTCTGCTTATGGGCGTGATTCTGCCCTTCTACGCAGTGGTCGACGCCATTGAAACTGCTCTCAACGTGTGGTCCGACAGCTGTGTTGCCGCCATGGTTGATCATGACTTGAAGGACGAAACGTTTGATGCGTGAACCCTTATGAGGAAAGCGCGGCCCGTCTTCATGCTGTTTGGACGCTTTGCGTGAGGAGCATTGCGCCCAAAGAGCGAACTGAAGCGGCCGCAGCTTCCATCTTTACCAAAACGAGCCGTAAAGCCCCGTCATTCATGACGGGGATATAAGGCGACGCGCGCAAGTGCAAACGGACTCAATCAGGCCGATTCTGGCTTTCGATATAGGCCTTGAGCTTTTCGAGCGGGGCTCCACCGCAGCTCGCCGCGAAGTAGGACGGCGACCACAGCTTCCCCTTGCAGTAGGAAGTTTCAAGTTCGGGGAACCTGTTCCTTAATACCCGGCTTGTCACGCCCTTAAGGCTGTTGACGAGGGAGGATATGGACACCTTCGGCGGGTAGCTCACCAAGAGGAGAACATGATTGCGCTCTCCGTTGAATTCCCGCAGACAGGCCCCGAAATCGCCGCACACCTTCTCGTCGGACGCTCTTATGGTCATCAGGTGCTCATCCGTGAATATGGAGCGGCGGTATTTCGTCACAAAGACCAAATGAACATTGAGTGCGAAAATACAGTGTCTACCACGTCGCAGATCCGGTGTCATGATGCAGTCCAAAGTAAAATAAAGCACATGATCCGACATAAATCCTTCGTTTTCAAGCTCAAGCCCGATGGGGCGACTCGCCGCAGTCTTGCCAAAGCCTGCGGCTGCGTGCGCTTCGTCTACAACAAGGGGCTGGACTGGAACAAGGAGCAGCGTGAAAAAGATCAGACTTTCCGGGTGAATTACCCAAAGCTCTGCGCGCTTCTCCCAGAATGGAAGAGGGAGTTCCCCTGGCTCGGCGAGTGCCACAGTCAGGTGCTTCAGCAGGGCATGAAGGATCTCATGACGTCCATGGTCAACTTCTTTGAAGGACGCGCCAAATTTCCGCGCTTTCACAAGAAGTTCAAAGATGAAGATTCAATCCGTTTCCCGCAGGGGTTCAAGGTAGATGAAGCGCGCCGGCAGATCTACCTCCCGAAGATAGGATGGCTAGGCTACCGCCGCAGCCGCTTCATCAACGGGAAGCTTCGGAGCGTCACGGTAATGCGCAAGGCGGACGGTTGGTACGTTTCGATCCTCACCGAGCGTGAGATCGAAGCTCCCGTGCATCCTAAAGCGGGCCGGGAGATTGGCCTTGATGCGGGCGTGAAGAAGACCGCCGCCCTCTCGAACGGCAAGATCTATCTTCCTGTCGATGCCTTTCGCAGCTCCAAGGACAAGCTCGCCAAAATGCAGCGGCGCCTCAAGCGCATGGTGCCGCACAGTGAAAACTGGAAAAAACAGCAGCAAAAAATCGCTGTGCTCCACAAGGAGATCGCCGACACGCGTCGTGATCATCTTCAGAAGCTTGCGAACGACATCTGCAAAAACCACGCGGTTGTCTATCGTGAGGACCTGAAAATCAAGAACATGACCGCCTCAGCGAAAGGAACCCTTGAGGAGCCCGGCACAAACGTCAGGCAGAAGAGCGGCCTCAACGCCGCCATCCTAGATCAAGGATGGGGGATCCTCTTCGGCCTGCTTGATCAAAAAATGAAGGAGCTCGGCGGGGAGGTGTTCGCCGTACCTCCGGCGAACACGAGTCGAACTTGTCCCAAGTGTGAGGACGTATCGCCTCTGAACCGTTTGACGCAGGCGAGATTCTGCTGTCGTAAGTGCGGTTTTGAGGGCAACGCCGACGTCGTGGCCGCAAACAACATACTCAGGCGCGGGCAGCGCCTCAGAGCCTGTGGGGAACTGCAGTCCACTGCTGCAGTTCAAGTGAATCGGCCTTCTCGCAAGAGAAGCGCAGGTCAGCAGCAGGAACCCATCCGAAGAGATCCCCAAGCGCCTGAAAACGCGTAAGGACTCAGTAGGGAATCTCCGTCCTTCATCTCTGGACCACCCACCCGCTGTCAAGCGGTCTACCGCTGTTTTTGATTTCGGAACTGAGGGCTGTCTCAGGCAACCTCAGGCAACCCGAGGTCAAGTGCTTCGCGTATAAATAGCCTGCCGCCGAAGGCGGCAGGCGGCTTTATGCCGCGAAGCACTTGACGGAGCAGCCGCCGATAGACTTGAGCTTGGCGGATGCGTGCGGCGCGAAGCGTCGACCGCATTCCGCCTAGCTACCATCTATCGGACGAAAAAATATTGTCAGATGCACCACATAGCGAACTCCCAAGCGGAGGTTTCATTTCCAGGCATGCCATCGACTGAACGAGAGGGCCGCTCCACTAATCTCTTAGACCTGTTTCATGAATGCGGTGTCTGCGCATTCTGGCCAGAATGAACTTCAGAAGTCTTATCCGTGCCAAATAAGGGCGTATGCAAATTGCTGCAATCAGGACGGAATGGCTGTGGGATAAGCCTTTTCAAAGGGTTCTCATTCGTGACGATTAAGCCTGGAGGTCATCTTCCTCTACGCGGCAGATTCAGCCGCAGCGTCGTGCTTAAGGGGCTTTTCCATAGCCGCAAGCACCGAGCGTGGTACGCCCGCTTTGTGACTGTCGAATTTTTCCCCGTAGGTGAGCAAAGCCCAAACAATCCGCAGCAGTTTGGCTGCAAGTGAAACGATGATTTTGCCGTACGGCTTTCCACGCATGATTTGTTCGTGAAGCCACCGCCGCAACTGACATTCCGGCAGCATGTCCTTGCAGTACAGCATGTAGATCGTAGCTGCGCCTTGGATGATGAAAGATCGGGCTACTCTGTCGCCGCGGCGGGAAACTTTTCCCTGGCCTCTGCTGCTCACTGGCTTCAGAGCGCCGCGCTTGCTGGGGCTTGGCGTTCCGGAATGTCCGGTAATGATGTTTCGGAGAGCCAAGCCAAAATAGGCCACGTAGCTCCTTGGCATCGGGAACCGTTTAATGTCGCCCGTTGTGACCGCAAGGCGTGCCGCAGTCTGAGTTCCGATGCCCAGAACCGTTTTCATTGTTCGAGCCTGCTCGTTGGCCTCAACAAGCGCATCAAGTAGCTTGTCAAGTGCGTTGATTTGCTTCATGGTGAACTTGTAGGCATCCCGAAGAATCATCAAGCTCGATGCCACTTCTACGCCAAGCAGCTTTTCAACGGCTGCGACTGCTTCCGCCATCTTCTTTGTGTTCAAGCTGCCTCGACGAATCACAATGCCCCAGCATTGGCACAGACTTTTGAAGCAGACTAAGGATTTTGTAGCCTGTGTCCGCAGTTGGATTCGGATCGCCTGGACACTGGCGATCCGGCACTCCTCAACGTTCTTGACGCGAATCGGCTGTAGATCATGATCGTAAAGAGCAAGCTTCGCCAAAGCCGTTGCATCGTTGAGATCGGTTTTCTGATTTGACTTGTGCGTTGCAATCCAGTTCTTGACTGCGTGTCCGGAAATGACCTTGACCTCGTGCCCCATATTTTGCAGGCGCAGGGAAATTTGACTGTAGCCGCAGCAAGGCTCCATCGCAAAGAGCGTAGGCCCAAGCTTCTCCGCTTGTTCAAACAGCGACTCGTAATCCATGCGGTCGATCAGCCCCAGCTCGTCATCGGCACAAGGCACCGCTGCAACGGCGCAGTCTGCCTTAGCAAGATCGAGGCCGATGACGGCGTACGAGAGCGACGTATCCAGCGCATTGCGTGTATTCTTCTTTGACATGACATGGACCTCCTACGGGGTTGATATACACCCATTATCGCGTAGCGCTTCGTTGTGACGCACTGGGTAGGTGGGTGGTCCATGTCATTAGGGCGGAGAGGATGTCAAAGTCTCATTGCAAAAGCAGCGGCAATCGTGAGCAATGCGCCGAAGCCGATGGTGAAAACAATGCCGACCGCAATGCGGCGGACCATTTCGTCCACCTTGATCGGCTCCAGCGGCAGCACGGATGCTTCCGCCGGCATTACGCTTGGAGCATCTGTTATGAATTCACTCACAAACATCATCTCATCCTCCAGACGTCATCTCGGCCGCCCCCGCTGACTAAAGTCGGTGATCAAGCCGATAAACTCTCTTTTCAGAGTGATGGCAAGCAAAACCAGTGCCGAAAAAATGAGTCCTCCATTGTCAATGGAGAGTGAAACAACAAAAAACGCAAATACATGCCTGTGCGAACCGCACTGCAGCGGTGCGGTTCGCACCAGTCACGCACATCAATAAGACATGATTTGACCGTCAGATCGTTTTTCCGTCGCGCCGCAAAGCGTGCCGTCGGGCGCCCGAAGGATCATCTGTCCGCGTCCCATCGCTGTGAGATCCGCTTTTACAGTGACTTCATGCCCGCGGCGAATGAGCTTGAGCACTTCAGCGGGCGGTACATCGGCTTCGATATCGATCTTTTTGCCGCCGATCCACTGCCAACGCGGGGAATCCAGAGCCTGCTGCGGATTAAGATGCCAATCAATCAGATTTTCCACAACCTGCACATGAGCCTGAGGCTGCATGAAGCCGCCCATGATGCCAAATGGTCCGACGGCTTTGCCCTCTTTGGAGAGGAAACCGGGAATGATCGTGTGATACGGACGTTTGCCGCCCTCAAGACAATTGGCGTGGGCCGGATCAAAACGGAAGTTTTCCATGCGATCGTTCATCGAAATGCCGGTTTCCGGGATGACAATGCCTGAGCCGAAACCACGATAGTTGCTCTGAATGAAGGAAACCATCATGCCGTCGCGATCGGCCGTACAGAAATAAACCGTAGAACTGCCACGCGGGTCGCCGGCTTTGGGTAGCAAAGCCTCTTCGCCGATTAAAGCGCGGCGCTTTGCGGCATAGGCGTCCGAGAGCAGTTCGTCGGTCGTCACGCGCATGGCAGAGGGTTCTGTGACATGCTCAGCCGTATCGCTCATTGCGAGCTTCATCGCTTCAATCTGCTGGTGCATCGTCTCAGCGGTAAGCGGCGCGCCGAGCTGCATGCCCGAGAGCGTCTTTAAAGCCATCAGCACAGTAATGCCGTGACCATTGGGCGGCATCTCCCAAACATCGTAGCCCCGGTAGTTGACACTCAAAGGCTCCACCCACTCCGGCCGCCATGCTGCCAAGTCGTCTGCAGTCAGCAAGCCGCCGTGAGCAGCAAAAAATGCGGCGATCTTCTCGGCTATCTCACCGCGGTAAAAAGCCTCGCCCTTCGTTTCTGCGATGCGTTTCAGCGTCGCAGCAATATCAGGAGAACGGAAGCTTTCACCGGGTTCTGGTGCTCGGTTTTGCGGCGCAAAGTGCGTAAACCATGGCTCAAACTGCGCATCGCTGCGCATTCCCGAGTAGAGTTTGACGGCACGCCCCCAAAGATCGGCTACCGTCGGCGAAACGGGGAACCCGTTTTCTGCATATTCAATGGCAGGAGCGAGCACATCAGCAAACTTCAGCTGACCGAAACGTTCATGCACAGCAGCCCAAGCACCAACAGCTCCCGGGACATCTGACGCAAGAACGCCGTATGCCGGAATCTTTTCACATCCTTTGGCTCGGAGAGCCTCAATCGAGGCTGCTTTAGGTGAAGGACCGGAACCATTCAGACCATAAAGCTTCCCGTCCTTCCATACCATCACGAAGGCGTCGGACCCCAAACCGTTGCCGGTAGGCTCCGCGAGCGGCATGACCGCAGCCATCGCCACCGCGGCGTCGACGGCGTTCCCGCCCTTCAAAAGCACCTGCAGACCAACCGACGCAGCCGTAGGATTCCCCGCACAAGTCATGCCGTTTCGGGCATAAACCACCGTGCGGCGGGATGGATGAGGATAATCAAGAGGATCAAAAGGTATGGCCTGCATGGCATTCACTCGGGATAAAAACCAGAAAACACAATGAAAAACCCGAAAGCAAAGACGCAGCCTTGTGCTTTCGGGCCTCAGCAGTACTCCATATTAAGGAGTCTCTAAAGCGGCAGAAAGTCTGCCGCTCATATACTTCCGATCAAATGACGCCTTTTGTGCGAAGCGCACGCATCACATCAGCCACGTACTTCATCTCTGCCGGGCGAACGTATGAAACGCGGCACCATGTCGTAGCCGGCGGGAAGGGACGACCGACCATGATGTTCTCGGCCTTCATTGCATCGGCAAAAACTTTGAGAGGCTTTTTGAGATTGAAGAAAACGAAGTTGGTCTGACTCGGCAAGTATTCGAGCTGAAGTTCCTTGAGCACCTCTTCCATGATGCGGCGGCTCTCAAGCGTTTCTTCGAGCGACTGTTTGAGAAACGCCTTATCGTTCATTTCAGCCAAAGCCGCTTCAATGGCCGGCGTATTCTGGAAGAAGTCATAAGCAATGTGGTCATGCACCTTCTTCACACGCTCGGGCGCTGCATAGGCAAAGCCGAGACGAAGGCCCGCCATAGCAAAAATCTTGGAGAAGGTTTTCAGCACAATGACGTTGTCGAGACCTTCGCGAACAAGTTCGGCAGCTGAGCGGTAAGACTTATCCTCCACAAATTCGGCATAGGCCTCGTCAAGAATGAAAACAGTATTGGCAGGCTTGCCTCGAATCCAGTCAAAGAGTGCGTTGGTATCCGCAATCGTGGAGGTCGGATTGTTCGGATTCACGAAGTAGACAATAGCGGTTCCCTTCTTTGCCGCTTCAGCGGCCGCGGCCTTCATCGCAGGAATATCCATCGACCAATTCAGTCCCATCTTGACCTTGATGACGGGAATATTGTTGCGCACAGCAGCCATTTGGCCATCGCTGTAGGTCAGTTCTGCCGTTACAAGACTGGCTCCCGGCCCATTATGAGCTTCAACCGAAGCACGGATGGCCTCAGCGGACCCCTGCGACAGCACGATTTCTTCGGGCTTGCCGCCTATCAGCTGTGCACAGGCCTTGCGAAGCACTTCGCAACGCACAAAGGGATATCGATTGGCGACCGCAGCCGAATCTGCCACGGCTTTGCGAGCCGCGGCGGAAAGTCCCAACGGATTTTCGTTGTAGCAGGCGATGATGGGATTGTCTGCTGTGGGCTTCTCAAAGACCGGCGCCGGCGCCGCATCGACACGGCCAGCCGTCAGCAGAGAAGCAGAGAAAGCACCGCCCAGAGCGGCAGTAAGCATGCGGCGTCGTTGAATAGCCATGATCTTTTCCTTACGTATAGGACATTGCACCGGTCGACCAGCCGGAAAGCAGCTGGCTCGAGCTGTATGCAGTTGATTATTGAACAAGCAAGCAGCATGCCCGCGATGAGGAAAAGATCTTGACAGACAACTTTTGAAAGCTTGTTGTTGCTTCGCAGGCAGACTGAGGAGCTTGTCTTAAGGCCTATATTCAATCGCTTAGGAACATCTTCCGATGGTGTTTTCACCCAGAATGATGATGGATCACCGTTCAAGTATCCATTCCGTCATGGCGGCTATATCGCGTCGGCGAACAAATCTCTCTCCGCCTTGAAGCAAAATCATTCCGGACTTTGAAGCCGCTGCGAGCAGTCGATCAAGACTGGCTCGTGAAACATAAATCACCCGCTCGAGTGCAGCGCGTGTGATTGGATAGGGCATTCTCAAATATTCTGCAGAGCTCTCCAGCGGATGAGCGCCGCTTCGCAGAAGCGCCGCAGCATAAAAAAGCTGCAGCCGCTCTTCAAGAGGGAGAGAAAAAAGTGCCTCCATGCCTATCAATTCAGATTTGGCAGCAATCTCACAGTACGCAGAAAATTCCAAAAGAAACTGCGAATTCGTTTTCACAGCAGCCAAAACCAGCTGTCGATTGACGACGGTCGCTTTTGCACGCTTTTCACACGTCACAAGCCGCGGAGCCTGCACTCCAGTGAAAAGATTTAAAAATCCCATCATGGAACCTTCGGCATAAAGATTCATAGCCAAAGGCTTAGAGAGACGACGATTAATAACCGCTTGACTTAAGAGCCCCGAGTGCACTACCCGAATTTCAGAGTACGGCTCCTCTTCGCGTTGAACGATTTGCCGCGGCGCATAAAGTTCGATCTCAGAACGAAGTGCTTCCACACCGAGCCGCAGTGATGCTGGTGCGGCCGGTACAAACCAAGGACAAACCGGCAGCAAGTTAAGGGAAGACATAACAACGGAAAATCTGAGATATGTATTCACAAAAAAGTGCTTTGGTGACCTTGCTCAGCAAAGCGTGGGGTCATCACCTCACAATAACTGCAAAAGCGGCTGATTGGAAACGATCCAACCAACCGCTTGTCATTGAGACTGCTAAGGGGCGCCGGAGCACGCCTTATTGTGATTTATTTGCGCGTCTTCACGAAATGCTCAACAGCGAGTTTTCCGCCGTTAATGGCCCACGATGAAGCTGTGCCTTCAGCAATGTGCATATCGTATGAGTCGGAATAAAGTCCCCCTGCATCCTGACCAATGGCATAGATGCCTGGGATCGGCTCACCATCAGCATTGAGCGGCTGAAAGTTCTCATTAACACTTGCACCGCCCGTCGTGGCATACATGCGAAGGCTGCCTTTAATGGCGTAGAAAGGTCCTGTCTTGACTTCACGCAGCCACTGCGCATCTTTATAAAAGTCCTCGTCCTTGCCGAGTTTTACCAGTTCGTTCATGCGCGAAGCTGTAGCCGTGAGGCGTTGAGGATCCATGCCAGTCTTCGCAGCAAGCTCTTCGAGCGTAGCTGCCTTAAAACAGAACCCGTCTTTTTCGCCCCGAGCGAAAAGCTCATCAAAATTCGAGAATTTCGTTCCTGGAGTCACCATGCCGAAATAGCCGCGCACCAGTCCCTCATTAATCATCTCTTCCCGAGTGGCATTGTCAAAAACCGCAAAGCCTTCTCCTCCGACTTCTTCATAAGCATTGGAGATGTATTCCAGCGGAAGCGTTTCATCAGCAACTCGATCTCCGCGCAATGATGTTTTGAGGTACGGCTGGAAGAGCGCTGCAAGCAATCGTACGTAATGAGCATTGGTCACTCCGTCCTTGCCGAACTGCAAATCTGTCGGAACATCTTTGAGCCACAGACCAGCCTGCATGCATACATTCATGTTGACGAGCTTTGCACCAGCGCTCTCGAGCATCTTGACGCCGTCGCCGGTGCGTCCTGGTGATCCGGCACTTTCATAGCCGGCGTAAGGCAAATATTTCTGCACCATTTCCTTATTGCCGGAAAACCCGCCGGTGGCAATGATCGTTGCGGAGGCATTAATCGTCAGTGTGCTTCCGTCAGCTGTACGTGCACGAACGCCTTTAATGATGCCGTTATCGATAATGAGCTCAGTTGCGGGGGTTGAAGTCAGTATTTGCCCGCCTTTTTCCTTAATCTGCTTCGTGAATTCTTGAATCAGTACAGTGCCATGGCCGCCTTTATACATGTGCCAAGTACGCGTACCATCAATAAAAGCCGTCTTCACCGCTTCGAAGTGGATATTGTGATCGGCAAGCCAATCCATCGTTGGGCCGGTCTGTTTCAGCCAGTGGTTGAGTGCCTTGGCATTAATGCGCCAATGATGGAAGTCCATCACCCGTTTGAATTGACGCTCTGGATTAATGCCAATATTGTCCGCTTTCTGCAGCGTCGACCCAACAGCAAAAGTGCCTTCCATGTAGTTGCCGCCGCCGCCGACAACAGCATTTTTTTCGAGCACAATCGTCTTCAGACCGTTATCAACGGCAGCGGCTCCAGCGGTCATGCCTCCCGCTCCAGCCCCAACAATGACGATATCGGCATCCATTACGCGATCTGCAGCAAGCGCACCGCCAGCAAAACATAAAACTGCCGCAGCTGCCGCTGTGAACTTCCATACTTGCTTCATTTTCCTTCTCCTATGCCCGTTGTCAGGCACAACTCCTTTAGGAATAAAGGGATTGTCGAAGAAGGCAAAAAAACGCACTACCCTCACGCGAGAGTAGTAATCCATACCTAAGGTATGGATTAAGAAAGCATGTTGTGATCCGCAGGCATCAAAACATTTGCCGCAGCCAAGTTATGAGTGCGGACTGCCGCTCAAATGGCTTCATCACATGCCCAAACTTTGAGCAAGTTCGGCCACACTCGCACAGATAGCATCCGGCTGAGCCGGTTCGAGCATCTTCGTCGTCATTGCGCCGTAGCTCACGGCAATGCATGGACAACCGAAAGCATGCGCCATATAAATGTCATGCGTTGTGTCGCCCACCATGACCATTTCTTCTGCAGACCGTCCCATAGCGACGCTGATGGCTTCCAGCATTGCCGGGTTGGGTTTTGAGGGATTCTCATCGACGGTTTCGGTAGTCGAAAAGCAGTCCGTAAGCCCCGTTTGGGCCAGTACCCGGTTGAGACCGCGGCGGCTCTTGCCTGTAGCCACAGCAAGCTCAATCCCGGAATTTTTTAATTTTTGCAGCAGTTCAACAATACCCGGGAAAAGATGGACTTCGGTCTCAGCCGGTCTATAGCGCTCAGTGTAAAAGCTCCCAAAAGTCGAATAATCCTCTTCCGGGCAGGTCGGAGCAACGATTCGTATTGCATCCCGCCAACCGAGACCGATAACGGATTTCGCCAGACTTGTTGAGGGCACTGGAAGGCCAATCTTTTCACAGGCGTACTGAATGCTCAAAGCAATTGCTGCAGTGGTATCGAGAATCGTACCGTCCCAATCGAACACGACGAGTTTCGGATGAAAAGTCTTAATTTGCTGAGTCTGCGTCATTGAGCTGCCTTTTTAGATTCAAGCGCCGAAATTACGGCCGAGAGTTCTTCTGGGAGCGGTGCAGTAATGTCCACCGGCTCCCCGGTGACAGGATGTGCAAACCGGAGCTTCCAGGCATGCAGAAACATGCGTTTGAGCGGCGCCCCCAACAGCCCGTGCGTACATTCGCGGTTGAAGGCAAAGTCGCCGTACTTGTCGTCTCCGACGAGCGGAAAGCCCTGAGAAAGCGCATGCACGCGAATCTGGTGCGTCCGTCCGGTTTTCAATTCGGCATCAAGATAAGTCACAGAACCAAAACGCTCGAGCACCGTAAAAATCGTATGCGCCGACATTCCTTCAGACGAAGCGCGCACTCTGCGCTCTCCTGAAGGAAGAAGATAGCGCTCTAGCGGCACCTTCACATGCTGGCGTTCGTTTACCCAATCGCCTTTTACCAACAGTTTGTAATGTTTTTCGACGCCGCCCTCTTTCATGAGGTCGTGCATACGCACGAGTGCTTTGCGTGTCTTGGCAATCACAATTGCGCCGCTCGTTTCCTTATCGAGGCGATGACACAGTTCAAGCATCGGCTCTTCAGGACGGGTAGCGCGAAGGCGTTCAATCAGTCCATATGAAATGCCCGAACCGCCGTGAGCTGCAATGCCGGCGGGTTTGAGCACGATAAGGATATGCCGGTCCTCGTAAAGTACGGGGAGCACGCCTTCAGCGAGCGGCGCAGCCGGCGGCGTGCCCGCTGGTTTTTGCGCAACGCGCATCGGCGGAATCCGCACAACATCGCCCAACATGAGTTTGGTTTCGGCTTTGGCGCGCTTTTTGGAGACGCGCACTTCCCCGGCACGAATCACGCGGTAAACATGTCCTTTGGGAACGCCTTTAGCAATACGAAACAAAAAATTGTCTAAGCGCTGACCGTCTGCATCCTCGCCGATCAGCACGTAGGACACACGATCAGCAGGCACCGTCTTCAATTCAGCTGACGGTGTTGGTGTGATTTCTCCAATGAGACTGATTGACATTCGATATAATTTCCGCTTATCGCCGATACGACTCTCAGGAGACGATCGGCGTGGATTGACATGAGACGTGTCGCTGCGCTTTCGATGGGCATTTCCAAAAAAGCGCGCAAAACGTAATTTTCTCATGTTTGGATTGAATTTGGACCGTCGAGACGGCAGCCAAAACTCAGCATTCGGACACGCTTTGTGGAAGCACCGAATCTCTGCTGGGTTGAGGTTATCGGCTCGTCGGGTGATGAAAATTTAACGGACGACGCCATTCTGCCGGCACGCAGCCTGCTGCAGAGGGTTTATGAACCCCTCAGCAGCCTCAGTGCGGCAGAAGGCGGCGTTCTTCAGCTGCAGGCCGATTCAAAACCCTCCGGGATTCGCATCGACCGAAGCTGCAAAGGCAAAAGTTTTTTGTTCGCCATCCGCTTCCCTTTCGGACGCGATGACGCCTCCCGCCGTCCTCGGATCGCTCTGCGAGCGTTCCCCTTGCGACGTGCGCTTGTAAGAGGCTTCACGCGGAAGGACTGCGAGATGTTCAGCAGGAAGACTTCCGTCTCACGCCTTCTCCCGCTCAGCACCCAACGATGCTCGGCGGTATTTTGAAGCTCTGAGAAAGCATCGGAAACGCCTGAAGCAGCCTTTTGCAGCGTGCAGAATACATCCGCCGCTTTCGCGGGCTCCCTCTCTTACGGAGACGGCTCGACGAATAGGCAGCTCCCGTGTGTACGCCATGCGGTCGAGCTCCGCGGCGGATCTCTGCAGTAAATGCCGCATTATCATCGCGGCGTTTCTGCGGATGATGATGCACGTTGACTGCAAATGGCCGTCTTTAATGATTTCCAAAGTGCTTTCACTGGGCCTCAAGACTTCCCGTCGTCAGCCGACGGGTTGGAGTAGAAGTGTCCAGAGATCAGGAACTCACTCTGTATGAACACTCATCCGCCGAAATGAAGTGCTTAAAGGCGCGCAGCCATAAGGAGACGCTTGATTCGACTCCCGCTGCAGCGCGGCTGAAGGCGTTCCCGCGAATCGTCAGGGAGCGGACGGACTAAAAGTTGACTGCCGGCAGACCGTGAGGGATTGAGCCCTTTGCGCCGGAACCGACAAGCTTCAAACCATGCGGCTTGACGGTCTTTCTGCGCTAAGCCGTGACTCTCCCCAAAGCACCTGCTCGTCTAACCTTGATGAGCGAAGTGTGCAGCACATCTGCCGGACGGCGGCGCAGTGTGCTCCTCATTTGGAGAGTACTGCGGGCCGAGCGAAAGCTTCAAACTCGCTCAGCCTCTTCAATGGCGCATTTCAGTGCCATTGAACTCCCCAGAAGATGAAGCGCTTCGCGAACACGCTCCTCCGGCAGGCACGCCTTCATTAGGTCCCTGAACGAGAAGCGGAAAACGTCTTTGCGGCTCTGGTCGCAGCGAAGACTTCGAGGACCACGGCTCCAGCTCACTGCAGGGAGTTTGCACCTCATGAAGCGCATGCTTTTTAACGCCACGCATCCGGAAGAAACCCGCGTTGGCATCGTCGATGGCCAGAAGCTCATCGACATCGATATTGAAACTGCCGGCCGAGAAGCCCGCAAGTCCAACATTTACATGGGCGTTGTAACCCGTATCGAGCCCTCGCTTGAAGCGTGTTTCATCGATTACGGCGAAGAACGCCACGGCTTCCTTCCGTTCAAGGAGATCTCCCGGAGCTACTTTGCTGAAGGTGTGGATGTTCGCCTTGCAACCATTAAGGAAGCGATTCATGAAGGCCAAGAGCTGATCGTTCAGGTCGAAAAGGAAGAGCGCGGCAATAAAGGCGCTGCGCTTACGACCTTCATCAGTCTCGCCGGCCGATATCTCGTTCTGATGCCGAACAACCCGCGTGCCGGCGGTGTCTCCCGCCGCATTGAGGGCGAAGAACGTCAGGAACTTCGGGAAGCGATGGATCGCCTCAAGCTTCCTAACGGCATGTCGACCATTGCCCGTACTGCCGGCATCGGCCGCACGACCGAAGAGCTTCAGTGGGATCTCAACTATCTGCTCAAACTCTGGGAAGCCATTACTGACGCAGCTCGTCCGGTCTACGAATATCCGACTGAAAACGGTCATACCAAGCTGCTGCCGGAAGCTCAGATCAACGGCAAGAAAGGCAAGCGCGCCAACCCTGCACCTTTCTTGATTGTTGAAGAATCGAACCTTGTTGTTCGTGCCATTCGTGATTACTTCCAGCCTGAGATCGGCGAAATTCTGGTCGATACAGACGATATCTACGAACAGGCTCGTCAGTTCATGGCGCACGTCATGCCCGATATGGTTGACCGCGTCAAGCGCTACCGCGACGACATCCCGCTCTTCACGCGCTTTCAGATTGAGCAGCAGATCGAAACAGCCTATTCCCGCACGGTGCCGCTGCCGTCCGGCGGCGCTATTGTGATTGACCACACTGAAGCGCTCGTCGCCATTGACGTGAACTCTGCCCGTGCAACCCGCGGCGCGGATATTGAAGAAACGGCCTTCAAGACCAATTGTGAAGCTGCCGACGAAGTGGCCCGCCAGATGCGTCTGCGCGACCTGGGCGGTCTGATCGTGATCGACTTCATCGACATGGCTGAAGCGAAGAACCAGCGTGCCGTGGAGCAGCGTCTCAAAGATGCCATCCGCTATGACCGCGCTCGCGTACAGACGGCCAAAATCAGCCGTTTCGGCCTGATGGAGCTTTCGCGTCAGCGTCTGCGTCCTTCCCTCTCGGAAGGCAGCCACATCACCTGCCCGCGCTGCAACGGCGTAGGCGTCATTCGAGATACGGAATCCTGCGCCATTCAAGTGCTCCGCATTCTGCAGGAAGAAGCGATGAAGGAAGGCACGGGTTCTGTCCGTGCTCAAGTGCCTGTTGACGTTGCGACATTCCTTTTGAATGAAAAACGCAACGACATCACCAAACTCGAAGCACGGCACCGTGTGCCCATCGTGCTGGTGCCGAATACCAGCCTGGAAACGCCGCACTATCACATTGAGCGCATCCGTCAGGACGACGAGCGCCTCGAAGTGCAGGAACCGAGCTTCAAACTCGCTGAAACCATTGAGACGGTCGCTGACGACCCGTATGCACAGAAGTCTCAGGAAGAAAAACCGCTTCGCCCCAAGCAGGTCCCGGTCATTAAGAATTTGATTGAACGCGATCCTGCGCCGGTGCAGACTGCAGAAAGCAAGAAAGCCGAACAAAAGGCAAATGCCGGCCGCGTGAAGCAGCTCCAGCCCGTTGAACCGAAGAAGTCGCTCTTTAAGCGCATCATCGGATTCTTCCTCGGCACGAGTGACAACAAAGCCGAACAGAGCGAAAAATCAGCCAAGACGAATAAGTCTTCGCAGAAAAAGGATCGTGACGGCCGAGCCGACGAACGGCGCCGTGCACGCGGCGCTCGCGGTGACCGTCAGGAACGCGGAGACCGCCGCCGCGCTGCTCGCGGAGAACGACTCGAACGCACGGATCGTCTGGAGCGACAGGAAGCCGCAGAGAAGACGGAGAAGACGGAACGGACTGAACGTACGCGCCGCCAGCGTCCGGATCGTGCAGAACGCGCTGAACGTACGGAACGGACCGAACGGACTGAACGCGTCGAACGTACCGATCGACAGGATCGCGAAGACC
>OJMI01001290.1_pt1 | contig 28484 bp, 27 predicted proteins | sample 1597131 | NCBI WGS metagenome assembly OJMI01 (sample SAMEA2452116, study PRJEB22498) | human gut metagenome | reverse complement strand
GGGGCATCAACCTTCTTTGGAGAGATATAGTAAGACCTGCTATTTTAGTAGGCAAATATCGTTTGTATCCAAGAATCCCCTGCCTTTAAGCATGGGGAGTATGTCAATAAGGACAGGATATTGTTATCAAAAAGCATTTTGCCAAATAGTCTATAGATGGTATAATATAGCTATTGTTTTTAACTATTTATAATTTGTATATATAAGAAAGGATGGAAATGAATGGTTGAATCAGCATGGTCGCTATTGCCTCCGATAATTACCATAGTATTGGCTTTGGCGACAAAAGAAGTATACATGTCGTTGATTGTGGGTATCTTTGTAGGGGCTTTAATGTTCACAGGCTTTGATTTATTAGCTGCTATTGATACATTCTTTGCGATTATGTCCGATAAAGTTGGCGGAAATGTATATATTTTAGTATTTTTGGTCTTATTAGGTATTATTGTAGCAGCTATTGCTCGCTCTGGTGCTTCTCGTGCTTATGGTGAATGGGCAGCAAGTGTAATCAGAGGAAAACGCAGTTCCTTACTTGTTACTTCTATCTTAGGGGTAGTTATCTTTATCGATGACTATTTTAACTGTTTGACTGTAGGTACAGTTATGCGACCTGTTACTGATAAATTTAATGTAACTCGTGCAAAACTCGCTTATATCATCGATGCTACAGCAGCACCAATTTGTATTATCGCTCCAGTATCTAGCTGGGCAGCAGCAGTTAGTTCTTCACTTCCAGAAGACAGTGCTATTGATGGTTTCTCCTTATTCTTGCAGACAATTCCTTTTAATATGTATGCATGGTTTACTATTATCTTTATGTTGTTCTTGATTTGGACAGGTAAAGATTTTGCTGCTATGAAAACTTTAGAGAAAAAAAGCGGTGGCAAATTAGTAATTCCTGAAGAATATAAAGAAGAAAAAATGGAAGCAGTAGGTAATGGTAAAATCTTAGATTTATTATTACCACTTATCGTTTTAATCGGTGGTTGTATCTTCGGTATGCTTTATACTGGCGGTATTTTAGATGGTGCTAGTGTATCTGATGCTTTTGCTAATTGCGAATCCGCTAGAGGTCTAGTAATTGGTTCCTTTATCGCTTTAGTGTTCACATTCTTACTCTATGTGCCACGTGGAGTACTTCGCTTTGGTAAATTCTGTGAATGTTTTAACCAAGGTTTTAGAGCTATGACACCTGCTATCTTTATCTTATGTCTTGCTTGGAGTTTATCTGGCGTTTGCGGTGAAGATTATTTGAATATCGGTGGTTATGTTGGCGGTATCGTTTCCAACAATGCTACTGTAGGTATGTTCATGCCAGCAGTATTCTTCCTTGTAGCTATCGGTCTTGCTTTTGCTACTGGTACATCTTGGGGTACATTCGGTATTTTGATTCCTATCGCACTTGCTGTAGTATCTACAGATCCACATCTTTTAGTAGTTACAGTAGCAGCAGTATTGGCTGGTGCTGTAGGTGGTGACCATGTATCACCAATATCTGATACTACTATCTTAGCTTCTGCGGGGGCTCAATGTAGTCATATCGACCATGTAAGTACACAGGTTCCATATGTAATCGTAGTAGCTACATGCTCTTTCTTAGGATATTTAGTAGCAGGTATTGCAGGCAGTGGCTGGATTGGTGTAGTAGCTGGTTTTGTTTTATTAGCTATAGCTATGACTTATATTTATAAAGTTTTAATGAAAGATTGATGAAAAAAGTTCTAGGAATTATTATTTATTTCTAGAACTTTTTTTATGATAATTAGGGATTAAATTATCATTATTAGGAAAATTCTATTTTGAGAAAAAATAGAAATATCTACAGAGAAAAGCGATATAGTATTGGAATTTTACATATATATGATATAATATAAAATTAGTTAAGAATGGATTTATAAATTAATAATAAAATTTGTGGAGGATTTTATGGGAAAATTTTATAAAAAAGCGATAGTTACAGCTTTATTAGTATCAGCATTATCAACTACTGCTTTTGCAGCGCCAGAAGATGTATATACAAATATTGCTGATAGTGCAGTGATCATGGATGAGGCAGATACTTCAGTGTTCAAGCCAGCATCTTTAAAATCATTAGATGATTATGATGAACATTATCGTTTATATAAATATGATACGATATCTATTAGAATAATTGGCTTTAAAAATGCTCAAGGATTGGACAGCATAATGATCGGCACAGATGGTTATGTCAATCTACCATATGCCGGTAGTGTGAAATTAGCAGGTCTCACTATTGAAGAGGCAAAACAAGTATTGACGGCGAAATTTGGCAGATATATCAAAATACCAGATATGTCGATAATCGTCACTAACTATGGTCCTAGAAAAGTACAGGTATTAGGAGAAGTCAATAGTCCTGGTACAGTGGAATTAGCTTCTGATGATATGAATGTATTATCTGCTATTTCTAAAGCTGGATGGGTGACTACATATGGTCGTATCAAAAAAGTGCAAGTCATTCGTATAGATGATGGCGTTATGTATGTGAAAGAAGCTAATATTAAAGATTATATAGAAAAACATGATATCAGTCAGAATTTTGCCCTAGAAGATGGAGATATCTTATATATTCCTAAATCCAATAAAATTGACTTCCATAAAGACGTATTACCACTTATCAATGTATATAGTACGTATAGAGCATTGACTGATTAATTAGGAGTGAAATAATGGATATAAATAATGCAAAAGATAATGATACAATTGATTTAAGAAAATTGTTTTCTTTAATGATCGAAAAGAAAATGATAGTTATAGCGATAATAGTAATTTGTACTATTATCGCTACTATAGTGGCTTTTGTCTTACCAAAATCTTATCAATCCACTACACTTGTGCGTGTAAAATCTGGTGGAAGTTCTATGTCAGGCTATGCAGCTATGGCAGCTGGCTTTGGTATAGATATAGGTGGAGGGAGTTCTGGTTCACCTGAATCTTATATTGAGTTAATGAAATCTCGTGAAGTTTTAGAGCCTATTATTGCTGAATTAGATATACCTGATGAAGATAAAGAAAAATTAACAGCAGAAGGTTTTGCAAAGAAAAATTTAGAAGTTACTAATATTAAAAAGACAGATTTAATAACTATAGCTGCTTATGGTAAGACTCCAGAGGAAGCACAGATGATTTCCCAAGGGGTAGCAGATAATTTTTTAGCTTTGATGACTAAATTAAATAAAGAAGATAATTCTTCTGTATTAAAATTCCTTGATGAACGCATGAAAATCGCTAAAGAAGAGATGGAAACAGCGGAAAATAAATTGCAAGCATATCAGCAGGAACATAAAATCTATGCACCAGATGCTCAAACTAAATCTATTATTGATAGTTTAAATACTTATGATAATAGTATTGCACAGCTTCAAGCTCAGAGTGAAGGAAATAGTGCAAAACTTGCTGGCGTGACTAGTCAATTAGAACAACAAAATGCTTCTTTATTAGAATATAATGTTTCTGATAATACAAATATCGGCAATATCCGTGAGTCTATAGTCAATAAACGTGTAGAACTTGTAGGACTTCAGCAACAATTCACTGATGAACATCCAGATGTGATTAAAGCGAAAGAAGAACTAAATAGCCTTGAAAAATCATTATCTGACGAAATTGCAAAGGCTGTAAATTCTCAATCAGTAACATTAAGTCCAGTACAAGCGAGCCTTTTAAAGGATAAAATCAGCACCGAAGTGCAGATATCTGTAAATAATGCTTCTTTAGAAGCTTTGAAAGCAAAACAAGCAGAAGCCCAAGAAAGTATAGCTACATTATCTGCTGATACTGTGGAATATATGCGTCTATCTCGTGAAGCGAATATCACAGGTCAAGTATATACTTCTCTTGTTCAAAACTATGAACAGACTAGAATTCAAGAAGCAAAAGATTCTATGGATATTCAGATCATTGATGCAGCAGATTTACCAAAAGAAGATATGCCAGCTAAGCCAAATAAAAAATTAATTGTAGCTATTGGTTTTGTTTTAGGTATAATGATTAGTTTTGGTTATACTTTATATAATTATAGTAGAAGATATGGTTTATAACAGGAAATAAAGGTAAAAGGAGAAGTATAGATTTTAAGATAAATATAGCTTCTCCTTTTATACTATAATTAAAAATAAATGCAATGTAGGTGAATTTATTGGCACAAAATTATAAAACTAATCTAAAACAGAATATCCGCATAATTTGGTCCGGTATATCACTGATGGCAGATTATCTAGCGGTATTATTAGCAGAGATAATAGCTATATATTTTAGTGAGGAAAATCTTCGCTATATAGATTTATTTATCGTTATACCATTTATTTATATAGCTTTTATCGCTGCTGCAAGGACTTATCGTCGCATTATTCCTTTTTGGCAGAGGGTCGAGTCTCTTTTTTATAGTAGTATCTATAGTATTATTGCGGTCTTATTATTCTTTTTTGTGCGAGCAAATGCTACTGAACATAGTATAGCTTTTCTAGCTTTATTATGGCTAGCTAGTTTTATCTGTCTAGTAATAATGCGTTATTTATTAAAGCGTATTTTAGATGAAAGAAATATATTTCAAATTCCTTTACTTATCATTGGGGCCCAAGAAGAAGCATTAGCTTTTGTCAAAGCTATTAATAGTGATATAGGAATGAGTTCTTATAAAATAGTAGGTTTAATCAGTGATAAAACTCCTGTAAAAGGATTAGAAAATTATTCGCTATTAGGTGATTTTAAGGATATTGAAAAGATAATTAAAACTACAGGTATAAATAATGTATTGATAGCTATTCCTTATTTAGAACAGATTAAAAAGCAAGAAATCATTCATCGTGTGCAACCTTTAGTCAGAAATATATGTATTATACCTAGTTTATCAGCTATTCCTATGGGGGGCGCTGATTTAGAAACTTTTTTTGATGAAAAGTTTATGCTTATACGTATTCGCAATAATTTAGCACGCAATATCAATAAATTGATTAAGTTAATTTTTGATATAGTAGTAGGTTTATTGATATGTATACCAGTAATTCCGATAATAATAGCTTGTGCTATATGGGTAAAAATGGATTCCAAAGGACCTATTTTTTATAATGCGAAACGCATTGGCAAAAATGGTAAAGAATTTATTTGTTATAAATTTCGCTCTATGTATACAAATGGTGATGAATTATTAGAGCAATATTTAGCTGAAAATCCAGTGGCAAAAAAAGAGTGGGATGAATTTCAAAAACTGCATGATTATGATCCTCGTGTTACTAAAGCTGGAAAAATTATGCGTAAAACTAGTCTTGATGAATTGCCACAAATTCTCAATGTATTAAAAGGTGAAATGAGCCTTGTAGGTCCTAGACCATATCTTCCTCGTGAAAAAAAGATGATGGGACATTTTTATAATATTATTATCTCTACAGTACCAGGAATAACAGGTTATTGGCAAGTAAATGGTCGTTCTGATGTGACTTTTGAAGGTCGATTGAGAATGGATGATTGGTATATACGTAATTGGTCTGTATGGATAGATATTATATTATTAGTTAAAACTATTAAAGCAGTATTTTGTAGTAAAGGAGCAGTCTAATAAATGAAAATTATTATCTTAGCAGGCGGTGGAGGTACTAGATTATTCCCTTTATCTAGAGATTGTTATCCAAAACAATTTCTTCATGTAATCGGAGATAAATCTTTGCTTGCGCAAACCATAGAGAGATTTTTAGGCTTAGTAGAAGCAAAAGATATTATTATAGTGACTAATGAACGTTATATTTTTCATGTGCAAGCAGAATTAAAAACTATAAATGCACAAGAAGCTCATATTATCACTGAACCTATGGGAAAAAATACAGCTCCTGCTATTGCTTTAGCGCAGAGTTATTGTCAAGATGTACTGCAATGTGATGATGATGAAATATTATTTGTTAGTCCATCAGATCATTTAATAAAACCGATAGATGCTTTTCAAGATTTAATTAGAAATGCTCAAGATGTAGCTAAAGATAATATAGTTACTTTAGGAATTAAACCTACAAAACCAGAAATTGGTTATGGTTATATTGAAGCAGAGAAAAATAATAACTTAGCTAAAAAAGTTATTTCTTTTAAAGAAAAACCAGATTTAGCTACAGCCCAAGAATATATATCTTCTGGTAATTATTATTGGAATGGTGGTATGTTTATGTTTAGCATAGCTACTATGCAGGCTGAACTCACTAAATATATGCCAGCAATAATAGACATTACCCAGAATGGTTATCAATATGTAGTGGATAATTTTGTAAATATGCCAGATATATCTATTGATTATGCAGTAGCAGAAAAATCACAAAAAATGATGATGATACCAATGGAGAATATTTATTGGAATGATATTGGCAGTTTTGATGCTATTGCAGAAGTGCTTTCTGATAAAGATAAAAATGTATTAAAAGGTGATATTTTAGCGGAAAATTGTATAGATACGATGATTATTGGTGATAATCGTCTAATAGCTGGTATTGATTTAGAGAATTTGATGATTATAGACACACCAGATGCACTTCTTGTAGCAAAAAAAGGTGAAAGTCAAAAAGTAAAAAATATAGTGAATAAGCTTAAACAAAGTAAACGAAAAGAAGCAAAAGAAAATGTCACTATGTATCGTTCATGGGGGAAATATACTTTACTCACTGAAAGTGAAGGTTATAGAGTGCGCAAAATAGAAATGAATCCAGGGGCTTCACTTACTATGCAGATGCATTATCATCGCAGTGAGCATTGGACTGTTATCTCAGGTACAGGTAAGATAATTATTAATGATAGAGAAAGTATTTTTACCGAAAATCAAAGTACTTATATTCCTATGGGTGTAAAACATAAATTATCTAATCCAGGAAAAATACCTTTAATTATTATAGAGGTTCAATCTGGAAAATATATTAATGATGATGATATTGTAGTTTTTGAATAGTTTAAAAATGTAGGTGAATTATTAAATGAAAATAGCAGTGGTATGTGATTGGCTTGTAACTTATGCAGGAGCTGAAAAAGTTCTAGAGCAGATATTAAATGTTTATCCCGAAGCGGATGTATTTGCTTTAGTAGATTTTTTAGATGAGGATAAACGTAATTTTATTAAACATAAAAAAGTAACAACATCTCTTATTCAACATTTACCAAAAGCTAAAACTAAATATAGATCTTATTTGCCTTTGATGCCACTTGCTATTGAACAATTAGATTTATCAAAATATGATTTAATTATATCTAGTTCTCATTGTGTAGCCAAAGGAATTATGACAGGACCAAATCAAGTACATATATCATATGTACATTCTCCGATTCGTTATGCTTGGGATTTACAACATCAGTATTTGAAAGAAGCAGGTTTGACGAAAGGATTAAAGGGCTGGTTAGCTAAAATAATTCTTCATTATATGAGAATCTGGGATACAAGAACAAGTAATGGAGTTGATTATTTTATAGCTAATTCTAAATTTATAGCGAAACGTATTTGGAAATGTTATCGAAGAGAAGCGGATGTAATTTATCCGCCAGTTGATGTTGAAGCATTTGAGTATTGTGATCAAAAAGAGGATTTTTATCTAACAGCATCTAGAATGGTTCCATATAAAAAAATGGACTTAATAGTAAAAGCATTTACGCAGATGCCAGATAAAAAATTGATTGTAATAGGTACAGGACCTGACTTTGATAAAATACAAAAGATAGCTCAAGGTCATAATAATATAAAATTAATGGGATATCAGCCATTTGATGTATTAAAAGAACATATGCAAAAAGCAAAAGCTTTTGTTTTTGCAGCGGAAGAAGATTTTGGTATAACGCCAGTTGAAGCACAGGCTTGTGGAACACCTGTAATTGCTTATGGTAAAGGTGGAGCTTTAGAAACAGTAAGAGGATTAGAAATAAAAGATAATCCTACGGGTGTGTTTTTTTATAAACAAAATAAAGAAAGTTTAATAAAAGCGATAAGTTATTTTGAAAATAATTTAGAGAAAATACAAAATGAAGACTGTAGAAAAAATGCTCTTAATTTTAGTATAGGTAAGTTTAAAAAGGAATTAAAAGAATATATTAATAATAGATTTTATGGAATAGATAAAGATGAAAAAAATATATATTAATGGAAGATTTTTGACACAAAATATAACAGGTGTACAAAGATATGCTATTGAAATAGTAAAAGCTTTAGATAAATATTTAAATGATAATAAATTAAATGATAAATATAAATTTGAAATTGTATGTCCTAAAAATATAAAGCAAAATCTTAATTTAAAAAATATAGAAATAAAAAAAATTGGTAATTTAAAGGGTCATTTATGGGAACAAATAGAATTACCATTGTATGTGAAAAATAAATTTTTATTTAACTTTTGTAATTGTGCTCCGTTAGTAAAAAAAAATCAGATCGTTACAATTCATGATGTTGCAATTTGTGATGTACCTTATGCATATTCAAAAATTTTTCGTAGATGGTATAAATTTATGTATAAAGTTTTAACATCTAGATTAAAGAAAATATTTACTGTATCAGAGTTTTCAAAAAAAAGATTGAATAATCATTTTAATATTCCATTAGAGCGAATAGAAGTTACATATAATGGAATAGATCATATGAAAAATATAAAACCTGATGAGAATATTTTTTCTAAATTTAGTATAGAGAAAAATAATTATGTTTTAGCAGTTAGTAGTTTAAATCCATCAAAAAATTTTAAGTTAATATTAGAAACTGCTAAAATTTTACCAGAGATTAATTTTGTAATAGCAGGTGGTAATAATTCTACTGTTTTTAAAGAACAAGGTTTAAAAATAACTTCAAATGTTAAATTTATTGGATATGTAAATGATGAAGAATTAGTAGCGCTGTATAAATATGCTAGTTGTTTTGTTTACCCATCTATTTATGAAGGATTTGGAATACCACCATTAGAAGCTATATATTTTAATTGTCCTGTAATATTGTCTAATATAGAAGTTTTTAAGGAAATATATATGAATAATGTATTATATTGTAAAATAGATGATTGTAGTATTTTAAAAGAAAAGATTTTATTAATATTTAATGATAAGATGAAAAAAATTTATATAATAGAAAAAGAAAAAAATTTAGTTGATAAATATAAATGGAATAATATTATAATAAAATTAATTAAAGTAATGGAAAATAGGTGAATTATATGATACCTAAGAAGATACATTATGTATGGTTTGGTAATGAAAAAAATAAATTAATGAAAAGATGTATAGATAGCTGGAAAAAATTAAATTATGAAGTATATGAATGGAATGAAAAAACTTATGATATAAATAAAAATGATTTTGTAAAAGAGGCATATAAAAAACAAAATTGGGCATTTTTATCAGATTATATAAGGTTAGATGTTTTATATAATTTGGGAGGTATTTATATTGATACCGATGTATTATTAATAAAAAAAATAGATGATAATTTATTAGATACAGATGTAATAATAGGATTTCAATTTGATTGTTTATTAGGAACACATTTTATAGGAACAAAATCGAAATCATTATTTATAAAATCATTTTTAGATAAGTATAATAATTATAAAGAAGGAGAGTCATTTATAGTTAATAATCATATATTTAATGATTTCTTTTTAGATAATATTGTTGATTTTAAATTAAATGGTAAAAATCAACAAATAAACTATAAAAATGAAAAAATTTCTATTTATAATAAATTTTATTTTGGATGTCCTAAGTTGATTGGCAAAGGATATGCATATCATTTATTAGATAATTCATGGAGAAAGAAGAAATATAAAAATTTAAAGAATCTATTTAAATTAATAGTTGGAGATAAAATATATTATAATTTAACAGCATATAAAGCATTAAAAAGTTAGTCCATATTATGAAAAGTATAAATCTAGTAGGTAATTATAGAAAAGTAGGTGTGTATATGGAAGATAAATTATATTTGGAAAGAAATAATATAATGGATAAATGGTTTAGCATATGGGCTTTTTTTATACCGATAACTACAGTAATATTAATTCCTAGTATAAAAATGACAGTCGTATCTATTATATTTTCTTGTATATCACCATTAATAGTAATATTCTTTTTTAAAGAAATAAGAAAAAAATATATAATAGATATTATAAAATTTTATTATATATATTGTTTTTTTATTATTATTTCACAATGGAGTAATATAATATTACCTATTACATTTGATAATGTTTTAATAACTCCCAGTAATGAAGGAAATAGTGTAACTGTATTTAGACATATAATAATAACTTCAACTGCGTATGTTACACCTGGATTATTAACTTTTTATTGTGCGAAATATTTTTATAATAAAAAATGGGATCGTTATATCATAAATAGTAGTTTAGTTTTTGCTTTATATGCTTTATATAAATGGGGGTATTTTTTATTTACAGGAGAAGATGGAGATTTTTTAAGTAATAAAATGTATGATGCAAATGGAGATGTAGAAGATTTTTCTACTAAATTGTATCAAGGTATATTTATATTAGGGTTTAGTTTGCAAAGGTTGCAGGGATTAACTGATGAACCATCAATGTATGCATTTACAATGTTGCCTTATTTTATATTTGCAATACAAAAGAAAGCAAATATATTTATAATATTGATAATAGGTATAACCTTATTATTATCTACTTCGACAACAGCATATATAGGATTAATAATATATTTTGTATTATTATCCATATCAAAAAGAATTAAGAAAAAATATATATTTTGTTTATTGATTGTTTTTTTTATATTATATATTATTTTTAAAGATTATATAGATATAGTTGTAAATTTAATGATAGTAGAAAAAATATTCAATGCGCAAACAACTGAATCTGGTTTAGAAAGAAGTTCTAGTATAATTAATAGCTTTATGTATTGGAGTAATTTAGATATTGCACATATGTTATTTGGTATAGGTGTAGGATATATACGTTCATTTGATTTTTTTACATCTTTGCTAGTAAATGTAGGTATAATAGGATTAATATTATTTATTTATTTTATTTTAAAAGATATAAAATTAAAACATTGCGATTTTATAGATATAAATAATAATGCAATAATATTAATTTTATTTGTTACATTAATGACTTCGGTACCTGAAGTTTGGTTTCCATCATTTTGGTTATTTATAGGGATTATACGTAGTAAGAGAAATATTACGTGATGTTATATAATTATATGGGCATTTTATTAATAAAATAATAATACTAATAGTTTTATTTAACATAGAAATTTATTTAATATGTTTTATGCTAGTTATAAATGTTGTTATTATTTTCTTAAAGATAATAAAAATAGATTTTAGGAGAATATTGTTTATGAAAAGAATTGTTATTAACGGAAAGGATTTTTTAAAAAAGAATAAAAGAGGAGTACAACGATATACAATAGAAATAATTTATGCTTTAGATAAGTATTTAGAAAATATGAAAGTCGAAATGCTTGTGCCATATAAAAATGAGGATATTCCTGAATTTAAAAATATAAAAGTAAAAGAATATGGCTCATGGTTGCCTTTTAAAGGTTGGCAGTATATAGCGTATCAATATTATATTATAAAAAATAAAGCATTGGGGATTTCTTTATCAGCAGATGTAGCTCCATTATTTAATCCAGGAATAGTAGCAATTCATGATATGAGATTTAATAGAAATAAGAAAAATGTAAAAGGAATAAAAAATTTCTTAAAGCATAGGTATAAATTATATACTAGTTATTTAGTGGCTAAAAACGCTAAAAATATTATAACAGTATCCGAATTTCAGAAAAAAGAAATTGAAAAGTATTATAAAATGGATAGTAGTAAGATATCTGTGATATATAATGCTTGGGAACATTTAAAAAATATAAAAATAGATGATAATAAACTAAATAAAAAATATAAGAATATAATAGATAGAGAGTTTTATTTTTTCTTAGGTGGGAAGGAAGAAAATAAAAATTTAAAATGGATAGTAAAAGTAGCACAAAAGAATAAAGATAAATTATTTATAATGGCAGGACCAGAAGCAGATAGTTTTAATATTAAAGATAATGATATAAATATTAATAAAGTAGATAATATAAAAAGTATTGGATATATAACAGATGAAGAAATAGCTTTTTTTATGAAAGAATGTTCAGCTTTTATTTTTCCTTCAATTTATGAAGGTTTTGGCATACCGCCATTAGAAGCTTTATGTTTTGGAGCAAAAGTATTATGTTCAAATAGTAGTTGTTTACCAGAGATATATGAAGATTATGTAGCATATTTTGATCCATATGATTATAATGTAGATTTGGATGAACTTTTAAGGAAAAAGGTAGCAGAGCCTAAAAAGCTCCTGGAAAAGTATTCATGGAATAAAAATGCAAAAAAATTATTTGATGTAATAAAAAAATATTATAAATAAATTAAGGGGTAAAAATGAAAAATAAAAATGATTTAGTAAGTGTAATTGTTCCTGTATTTAATGTAGATAAATATATAGAAAAAACGATAGAAACTCTTCTGAATCAAACGTATTTAAATATAGAAATTTTATTAATAGATGATGGTTCTACTGATAACTCTGGTAAAATTTGCGATATATATGCGGAAAAATGTAATAAAATAAAAGTGTTTCATCAAAATAATAAAGGTGTAAGTAGTGCTAGAAATTTAGGTATTAATAATGCAAGAGGGGTATATATTATTTTTGTAGATGGAGATGATTATGTAAATCCAAAATATATTAATACTTTATATAATGATATTATAGAAAATAATGTTGATATGGCTGTTCAAATGTATTTTAATTATTATAATGAAAAGAAGATAGTTAGAAATATAGAAAATGATATAAATAAAAATATGACTGGAATTGAATTTGTTGATTTTCAAATTTTAGGAGGAAAAGATACGACTGTATATGCTAAAATATATCGAAAACAGATATTAGATAGATATAATATTAGGTTTAATGAATCAATTACAAATTTAGAAGATATGTTATTTTTGTATTATTATTCTATTTATTGTGATAAAATAAATTATTCATCTATTAGTAATTATTATAGAATTGTTAGGGATACTGGTGTAGCTTTTTCGAGATTTAATGAAAAAAAAATAGATGCTTTAAAAGTATTTGATATTATAAATAATGAACTTTTAAGAATAAATAACAAAAATTTTATTAAGAAAAATTTATTAAATAAATTTAATATGATATTAATTTTTTGTTCTTCGATTATCTGGGAAAAATATGAAAATAAGCAATTATTAAAATCTTTGTTTTTACAAGCAGAAAATATATTAGTATTATTAAATGGAAAGATAACTATAAAATTGAAATTTAAATATTACTTGTTAAAATATTTGCCTAAAATATATATTTTTTTAAAGTATATAAAAATAAATTAATTAAAAATAAGGTGATTGTTTTGAAAGTAGCTATTATAACTATAAATGATAATAATAATTATGGTAATAGATTACAAAATTATGCTTTACAACAATATTTATGTAATAAATTTAATATAGAAAAAGTAGATACTATATGGCATGATTTAGAATATACATGTACATCGAAGGTAAAAGTTTTTACATGGAAAACATGGATAAAGTATTTTATAAATTGGAAAAATATTAGAGTTTATTTAAAAAAAGATTATTATAAAGATATTATTCGGATGTATAATATAGGAAAATTTACTAATAAAATTAGTACTAATTTTGATTTTAAGATAAAAGAAAATTTAAATAATGAATATGATTATTTTATAGTGGGTAGTGATCAAGTTTGGAATCCTATTTTTTGGTCAAAGAAAGATAATCATGCTAATATAAGATTTTTAAAATTTGCATCAAAAGAAAAAAGAATTGCTTATGCGGCTAGTATTGCTATTCCAGAAATACCAAAGGACAAAGAAAAGTTTTTTAAAGATAGTTTGAATGAAATGAAAGCGATATCTATGAGAGAAAAAGCTGGAGCAGAACTGATAAAGAAATTAACAGGAAGAGAAGTTTCAGTAGTAGTAGATCCAACTATTTTATTATCTAAAGAAGAATGGCAGAAGATAGAATTAAAACCTGAATGGTATAGTGGAGAAAAGTATATTCTTACTTATTTTTTAGGAAATCCATCGCCTGTAATTGAAAAAATTGCAAAGAAAAATAATTGGAAAATCTATAATTTGATGGATAAAAATAATTTTAATTTATATACTTCAAGAGTGGAAGAATTTATATATTTAATAAGCCATGCACAATTAGTAGCTACAGATTCTTTTCATGCGAGTGTATTTTCAATTTTGATGAATACACCTTTTTTGGTTGTTAATAGACAGGAAATAGGAATGGTAAATATGACGTCACGTATAGATACATTAATGGAATTATTTGGATATCAAGATAGATATATCGTAAATGGTAAATGTAATTTATCTGAAAATGAAATTTTGCATATGGATTTTAGTAATGTAAAAAGTATTCAAGAACGAGAAGAAAAATTTTCTGAGGAATATATGAAAAAAGCTCTAAATTTGAAATGATTTAGAGTTTTATTCATTTTTTATGTTAGTAATTATTTGATTAATTTAATTGGTATAATGAACATTATAAATAAATAATATAATAATTAATTATATTATTTATAGTATATATTTGTAATCATATTGAGTTCTTGAAGGGAGAGAAATATTTTGAGACCTTTGGTATCAATAATTACACCATGTTATAATGGAAGTGGAAAAATTCAGTTGTATTTAAATTCGATATTGAATCAGACATATAATAATATAGAAATTATTTTAATTAATGATGGATCTACTGATAATACAGAGGAAATTATTTTATCATATAAAAGTAAATTTATAGATAAAGGATATAAATTTATTTATTTAAAACAAAAAAATGCAGGGCAAGATGTTGCCTTAAATAATGGGTTAAAATATTTCACAGGAAAATATTTAATGTGGCCAGATTCAGATGATATTTTAGAAACTAATAATGTAGAAGAAAAAGTAAGGTATCTTGAAAAAAATAAGTCATATGGATTAGTATGTTGTAATACTAATATAGTTAGATCTGAAAATATTAATAAAGTAGTAAAAAAATGGAATAAAATATTATATAAAGATAAATTAAAAAATTTTGAGGAAATATTATTAGGTAATATTATATTTGCTGGTGGGGCTTGGATGTTACGCAGTGAGTATTTTGAAAAAATTAATCCAAAGAGAGAAATAATTATAACAGGACAAGGACAAAATTGGCAAATGTTATTACCTATGGCATATTATTATGATGTAGGTAAAGTTGATAAATATCTATTTACGTATATTATATATGTAGATAGTCATTCTAATAAAAAACGCACATTTTTTGAACAGAAAAAAAGAGCTTTAGATACATTAAATGGGTTGAATAAAATACTAAAGCAAATTAATATAGAAAAAAATTTATATATTAAATATTATAATATGGTTACTGAGCAATGGTATATAACTTTATTAAATCAGTCTATTTATTATGGTGAAAAAAAGGAAAGCAAAGATATTTATGAATGGTTACGTTTAAGAAACATAAATATTAAAGTAAAGTTGAGAATTAAATATATATTAAATCAATATAATATTTATAAAAAAATACATAATATATATTTTTTTATAAATAAGTTTTTAAAATTTTAGGTGTTTAATATATTGATAATAAAAGGATGGATAATAAAATGTATTATACTAATGAAATGCATACACAAATATTAATAGCTTTATTAAAAGCTCATGGAATAAAAAAAGTTATAGTTAGTCCTGGTGCTACAAATATATGCTTTGTAGCAAGTATACAAAATGATCCTTATTTTGAAATATATTCTTCTGTAGATGAACGCTCAGCTGCGTATATTGCTTGTGGTTTATCTGCTGAATCTGGAGAGACTGTAGTATTGAGTTGTACAGGAGCTACTGCTTCAAGAAATTACATTCCAGCTTTAACAGAAGCTTTTTATAGAAAATTACCTGTCTTAACTATTACTTCAACACAACGAATAGATAGAATTGGACACAATATACCACAAGTAATAGATAGACGTGTTCCATTAAATGATATTGTAAAAATGAGTGTACAAATATCTGAGATAAATAATGAAGAAGATAAATGGGCATGTGAAATTGCTATAAATAAAGCTATTTTAGAATTAAAACATCATGGTGGGGGACCAGTACATATAAATTTAACAACAAATTATAGTTCTATTTATAATGCAAAAGTTCTTCCAAATGTTAATGTTATTGATAGAGTAACTTATAAGGACAGTTTACCAGATATACCTAAAGGAAAAATTGGTATATTTGTGGGGAATCATAAAAAATGGAGTGAAAGATTAACTGATTTAGTAGATGCTTTTTGTGAAAAATATAATGCAATTGTTTTTTGTGACCATACGAGTAATTATAAGGGAAAATATAGAGCTTTTGCTGGATTAATAGCCACTCAAGAAAATTATAAATCTCCATGTTGTTTTGTTGATTTATTGATTCATATTGGTGATATTTCTGGTGGGTATATGTTGTTTATTCCTCAAAAAGTATGGCGAGTAAATCCTGATGGAGAAGTATGTGATACTTTTAGAAAACTTCAATACACTTTTGAAATGGAAGAAGAAGATTTTTTTGAACGTTATATTAATATAATAACAAATGAAGAAAATAAAAATACTTTTATTACAGAGTGGAAAAATGAATATAAAAGAATATATGCTAAAGTTCCTGAATTACCATTTTCAAATGCATGGATAGCTCAAAATACAATTTCTAAAATACCAGAAAATAGTGTTTTGCATTTAGGAATACTTAATAGTTTAAGAACATGGAATTATTTTGAAGCTCCACGAAGTGTATTAGGATATGCTAATACTGGTGGCTTTGGTATAGATGGTTGTGTATCTTCATTAATAGGTGCTTCATTAGCAGAACCTAATAAGTTATTTTTTGAAGTGGTTGGTGATTTGGCATTTTTTTATGATATGAATTCAATTGGTAATAGACATGTTGGAAATAACATAAGATTGATGGTTATAAATAATGGTAGAGGTACTGAATTTAGAAATTATGGTCATCAAGGTGCTAAATTTGGTGAAGATGCTGACAGATATATAGCAGCTGCTGGACATTATGGTAAAAAATCTCATTTATTATTAAAACATTATGCAGAAGATTTAGGTTTTGAATATATAAGTGCATCTAATAAAGAAGAATATCTTAATAATGTGAAAAGGTATTTAAATCCTAAAATTGCAGATAAGCCTATTTTATTTGAGGTTTTTACAGATAGTAAAGATGAAAGTGAAGCTATTAGAATTATGAAAAATATAGAAATGTCAACAAAAAGTAAAGTAAAAAAAATAATTAAATCTACAATTGGTGAACAAGGTGTAAATGTTATAAAAAAAATTATAAAGAAATAATATTAAATAAAAAGATATGTCGAATTTTTATAAAGGAAATTCGACATATCTAATTTTATAATAAAGGAGTGATTAATTTGAAAATTTTAATTTTGGGCGGAACAGGAGCAATGGGAACATCTTTAGTTTCTATTTTATCAAAGGGAAATAATGATTTATTTATTACTTCTAGAAAAAGAAGAATATTTCAAGAAAATAATATAAAATATATTCAAGGAAATGCACATGATAGAAATTTTCTAACAGAAATATTGAGTAATAAATATTATGATGCTATTGTAGATTTTATGATTTATAATACGGATGAGTTTAAGTCAAGAGTTAATTTACTTTTAGAACATACAGAACAATATATCTATATAAGTTCTAGTAGAGTATATGCAAATGAAAATAAATGTATAACGGAAAAATCAAAAAGATTACTTGATGTATGTGAGGATGACGAATATCTTGAAACAGATGAATATGCACTAACAAAAGCACGGCAAGAAAATGTATTATTAAAATTAAAAAAGAAAAATTGGACAATTATAAGACCATATATTACGTATAATGTGGAACGATTGCAATTGGGGGCGTATGAAAAAGAAAATTGGTTATATCGTGCTTTACATGGAAGAAGTATAGTTTTTAATAGAGATGTTGCGGATAGATTTACTACATTAACATATGGTTTTGATGTAGCACTTAGGATAGCTAATATCATTGGTAAAGAAAAGGCATTAGGTGAAATAATGCATATTACTACTTCTGAAACAATGAGATGGAAAGATATTTTAAATTTATATTTAGATATTATCGAAGAAAAAACAGGAAAAAGACCTAATACTTATTGGTTAGACACATCTATTAATACTGGAAAAATTGCAGGTAATAAATATCAAATAAAATATGATAGATTATATAATAGAAGTTTTGATAGTAGTAAAGTGGATAATATTAGTGAATATAAAGAAGCATATATGTCGCTTAATAAGGGATTAAAAATTTGTCTTGAAAAATTTATTGATGAAAATAAAAAATTTTTGGATATACAGTGGAATTTACAAGCGTATATGGATAAAGTTGCAGGTGAAAAAACTCCATTAAAAGAAATTCCTACGGTAAAAGAAAAAATAAAATATGTTATTTATAGATATTTTTTATTTTAAAGTAGAAGATAAAGGTTTATTATATATTAATGGAGAATATCAAATTTATTTGAAATAATATTTTAAAGGAAGTATGTATTTATTGTGAATGAAAGAAAAATAGGTATATTATTATCATATTTTAATATAATAATACAAACTGTAATAAATTTTTTATATGTACCATTATTATTGTATTATATGGGACAGGCAGAGTATGGTTTATACCAATTAATGGGCTCTATTATAGCTTATTTTGGTATTATGGATTTTGGATTAACATCTGCAACTATTCGTACTTATATAAAATATAAAGTAGAAAAGAAATATAAACAGGTTGAAAATTTTTTAGCTATGACACAGCGAATATATATATGCATATGTATTTTTGTAGTGATAATAGGTGGTATTCTATATAATTTTTTAGATGAAATTTTTAGTAATAGTTTGACAACTTCTGAATTAATTAGTGCAAAATATATTTTTATATTATTATTATTGAATATTGTAATAACTTTTTTAGGGATGGTATATCGTTCAGTTATTACAGCAAATGAAAAATTTTTATTTATGAAGGGTATAGAAACTATACAATTAATATTGCAACCATTTGCAGTATTATTAGTAATGCAAGCTGCACCAACAGCATTTGCTATGGTTTGTGTTATAACCGTAATGAATTTTATATTAACTGGTATAAGAATGTATTATTGTTATAAAAAAATAAATATGAAAATGAAATATTTTTATTGGGATAAAAGTGCTTTTGATGAGATGAAAATATTAGCTGCAAGTGTATTTATAGTAACAATAGTAGATCAAATTTTTTGGAGAACTAATCAAATAATTTTAGGAATTATTAGTGGTACTGCAGTAGTAGCTATTTATTCTATAGCATCATTAGTTTATATGAATTATATGGCATTATCTACTACTATAAGTGGTGTATATTTACCTAAAATAAGTAAATTAGTTGCGGAAAATGTTTCTGATAGTGTATTATCAAATGAGTTTTTAAAAGTAGGTAGAATACAATATTATTTATTAGCATTAGTATTGAGTGGCTTTATAATTTTTGGAAAAGAATTTATAATATTGTGGACAAATGAGAATTTTATAGATGCTTATTACATTACAATAGTAATTATTTTACCGTTTACAGTAAATTTGATTCAAAATATTGGTAATTGTATAATGCAGGCTAAAAATGTATATAATTTTAGAGCATATGTTTATTTAGGAGTTGGGATATTTAATTTAATATTAGCAATACCTGCTGCTAAATACTATGGTGGCATTGGATGTGCTAGTGTTTCAGGAATAGCATTATTTGTATCCAATGGATTAATAATGAATTGGTATTTTAAAAAATATTTAAATATAGATATAAAAACCTTTTGGAAACAAATATTAAAAATAACAATTAGTGTTATTTTATGCAGCTTTATAGGAATATTGTTAAATTATATATTAGGTATAGGAAGTATTAGTATATTAGTTTTAAAATTATTATTATATACATTAATTTATCTGATAATTATGTGGATAACATCATTTAATAAAGATGAGAAAATGTTAATTTTTAAATTAAAAAATAAATTATTATAACATAATATTATTGATGTTATTTTTACATTAATAGGTAGATTTTTATCTACCTATTTTTTATTATCATTGAATGGGTATAATAAAATTTACAGTATATATTATATGTTTGATTTTTATAATATTATAAAATTATTTTTTATTAGAATTTTAAAATTTATATATGGAGAAGATAAATAATGAAAATATTAGTAACTGGTGGAGCAGGATTTATTGGTAGTAATTTTATTTATTATGAATTAGATAATTATCCAAATGATGAAGTAATCTGTTTAGATAAACTTACTTATGCTGGTAATTTAGAAACATTAGAAGTAGCAATGAAAAATCCTAAATTTAAATTTGTTAAAGGCGATATTGCAGATAGAGCTTTTGTTGATGAATTATTTGCAAGTGAAAAGCCTGATGTTGTAGTAAATTTTGCAGCAGAATCTCATGTGGATAGATCTATTGAAAATCCAGAAATCTTTTTACAGACAAATGTAATCGGTACAAGTGTACTGATGGATGCTTGTCGTAAATATGGTAATATTCGCTATCATCAAGTATCTACAGATGAAGTTTATGGAGATTTACCACTAGATAGACCAGATTTATTCTTTACAGAAATAACGCCACTGCATACATCTAGTCCATATTCAGCTTCAAAAGCTTCAGCAGATTTATTAGTGCAAGCATATTATCGTACTTATAAATTACCTGTGACTATTTCTCGCTGTTCTAATAACTATGGACCATATCATTTCCCTGAAAAATTAATTCCACTCATGATAGCAAATGCTTTAAATGATAAAAAATTACCAGTGTATGGTAAAGGTGAAAATGTACGTGATTGGCTCTATGTAGAAGACCATTGTTCTGCTATAGATTTAATCATTCGCAAAGGAAAAATTGGTGAAGTATACAATATTGGTGGTCATAATGAACGCACTAATTTAGAAGTTGTGAAAACAATTATTAAAGAACTTGGCAAAAGTGAAGATTTAATTGAATTTGTAACAGATAGACCAGGTCATGATCGTAGATATGCTATTGATCCTACAAAAATTCATAATGAACTTGGTTGGCTTCCTGCTACTAAATTTGATGATGGAATTAAGAAAACTATTGATTGGTATTTGACACATAAATCTTGGTGGGGAAAAATTATCAGTGGTGAATATAAAGACTATTATGATAAGATGTATAAAAATAGATAAATAAAAAGAGTGATTTTAAGTGAAAGTTTTAGTAACAGGTTATACTGGTCAATTAGGTTTTGATGTAATACGTGAATTAAAAACTAGAAATATAGAATGTATTGGTACAACAAGAAATGAGTTTTCTTTAACAGATACAGAAAAGATGCAAGCTTTTGTTAAAGCATATAAACCAGATGCAGTAATTCATTGTGCAGCTTATACAGCAGTAGATAAGGCAGAAGATGAAGTAGAACTTTGTGATCAAATAAATCATTTAGCAACTAAAGAGTTAGCAAAAGTATGTAAAGAAACAGATGCTAAGATGATTTATATCAGTACAGATTATGTATTTGCAGGTAGTGGCGAAGATTTTTATGAAGTAAATGATGAAAAAGCACCACAAAATGTTTATGGGAAATCTAAACTTGATGGAGAATTAGCTGTACAAGAGATTTTAGATAAATATTTTATTGTGCGTATTTCTTGGGTATTTGGTAGTAACGGTAAGAATTTTATCAAGACTATGCTTAACTTAGCTAAAAATCATGATAAATTAACTGTAGTTAATGACCAAATAGGTTCACCAACTTATACAGTGGATTTAGCAAAATTACTTTGTGATATGGCTTTATCTGATAAATACGGTGTTTATCATGCTACAAATGAAGGTATATGTTCATGGTATGATTTTGCTTGTGAGATATTTAAACAAGCTGACATAAAGATAAATGTTGAACCAGTTCCATCAACAGCATTTCCGACAAAAGCTATACGACCACATAATTCAAGAATGAGTAAAAAATGTTTAGATGAAGCAGGATTTAATAGATTACCTGCATGGCAGGATGCTTTAGTAAGATATTTGCAAGAATTGAATATGTAGATATAGAAGTTTTTTGTTAAATATTGGAGTTAAAAAGATAGGTGGATTTTTTATCTACCTATCTTTTTTGTTGTAATTTGTGGCTGTTTTTATATGTTATAATATAGATAATCAATGATGGAGGGATATATCATGGAGACTTTTAATAGATTAAATGATTTATACTTCAAAAAGCTTTTAGGAGATAAAAAAAGAAAGAATTTAACACTTAGCTTTTTAAATGGGATTTTAAATAAAGATGATGAAAATTATTTTACAGATATAACTTTTTTAGATAAAGATAATGAACCATTAACCTTAGATGGTAAATTGTCTAAATTAGATATTAGAGCAGATTTAAATGATGGTACACAAGTGGATATCGAAGTACAAGTTTGTCCGTTTAAATTTATGGCTGAGCGTTCATTATATTATTGGTCGAAGATGTATTCAGAGCAATTAGCAAAAGGTGCTGAATACAAAAAGTTAAAGAAGGCTATAGCCATAAATCTATTGGCATTTGTTTATTTAAAAGATGAACAGGATTGGCATAATATCTATAATCTATTAAATGTAAAATCTTATAATAAGCTTACAGACCATATAGAGATACATTTTCTAGAATTGCCGAAATTTACTTTAAAGGATATGCGCAAAATAAGAGCGTCAGAAGCATGGCTTGCTTATTTTTCAGGGAAATATAATAAAGAAGAATTGGAGGAAATAGCGATGACAACTCCAGCAATTAAAGAAGCAGTAGAATTTGAAGATACATTTCTACAGGATAAAATAGAACGTAGAGCGTATGAACAAAGAGAAAAAGCAATAAGAGATTATTATTCATATATGAGTGCATTTAAAGAAGAAGGATTAGAGCAAGGAATGAAGGAAGGTCTAGAACAAGGTTTAAAACAAGGTTTAGAACAAGGTTTAGAGCAAGGTTTAGAGCAAGGATTGAAAAAAGGCTTACAGGAAAATAAAATTCAAAATGTGGTTAATGGATTAAAAGAAGGTATTGATATTAATATTATTGCTAAGATAACTAAGGTATCTATTCAAGATATTGAAAAAATAAAGATAGAGTTTAATTTATAATTTTAGTAGGAAATAAGATAAAATTAAATGTAGAATATATAAATGGGAATAAAAAGTAATAAGAGATTATTATTTTTATAAAAATTAAATATTTAGTAAGAAAACTGCACCTCTAAAAGTTGTTTTATATCCAATTTTTAGGGTGCAGTTTAATTTTTATCTATGATTTAGTAGTATTCATAATAAATATTGCAATCAAGTATCATATCATCTATTTGCTTGCAATCTGTATATTGCCATATCTTACAAATGCGATTAGGATATTCTAATTTAAAGCTGTTTTCATGGTAATATTGGGCAGACCAGATGGGAATATAATCGGCTAGGAGATTTAAGTCAATGATATTAATGAGCCAATTATAGGAACTATATAGACCTACATAATTATAATCTAGTTCGTTTAATCGGTTGATGAAGTTGCCAATCATATAGGCTACATTAATCTTGTTTTTGAGCATGGATTTATCTTCTGCATCATACCAAATGCCAAGTGACGGATTTTGTCCGTTGAGATATGTTTTGATTTGTTTATCTACCCAGTTAGCTTCTGTTATAGCTTTATCAATTGTTGAAGCATGAGCATAATAATATATGCCATAGGGCAGATTATAAGTTACAGCATTATTTACATGTGAGATAAATATTTCATCTAGATAATTGTACTCACCTATTTTGATGATAACGCCTTGAATATTATTTGTCTTTAGTTTTTGCCAATTGAGTTTTTCTTGCCAAGCTGAGATATCTACTACTTGAAAATTTTGCATAAGTAATCACTCCTTTAATGATTTACTTGCAGTTTAAAGGAAGAAATTAAACCTTTTAAGCAAATTTGGGAAAAATTTTTGTTATTTTTATAAAAATTTACGACATGTCGAATACATTTTATTTTTATAAGAGTATAATATAGTTAATCTTTGAAAGAAAAGGGTTGATTATAATGCTACTTATAAAGGCAGTAGATTATAGGATTTTGGAATTATGTAAGGCTTATAATTTGAGCATAAATGGCTTGGCAAATAAAGCAGGAATGCCACCTTCAACTGTGGCTAGCTTATTAAGTGAAAAAAGTCGTAATCCTACAGAAGATACTATTTTTAAAATTTGTATTGGTTTTGGTATGAGAATGGATAAATTTTACGTCTCGAATTTATTTGACCTTAAAAATATAAGTTTAGAAAATACTTCGCAGAAAATATATAAAGTTTAAATTCATAACTGCACATATAGCGAAAGGCAAACTATTATGTAATTTTGGATAATAGTTTGTCTTTTTTTATTTGCTAAGAAAAAATTTTTGATTTAGGGGTTGATTTTTGCCATCTAAGTTGCAAGTAAATAAGTGTAAGGAGTTGATAAGATGAATAAGAAACGGCGGCAAAAGATGTTATCAATCAAAGCTATGATGTATTTTTAAATTTTAAAATTAAGGAGTGATTTTTAATGGCAGATACACGCAAATTAACAATGGTATTTACTTTAGATAATGGAGACGATTTTAAATATAATTTAGCAGACCCTAAAGATGAATTGACAAAGAGTGAAGTCGATGTAGTCATGCAGAAAATGATTGATACACAGGCTATTATCAAAGATAATCATAAAGCAACAGCGATTAAAGAAGCATATATCACAACTACTACACAAGATGTTTTAGCTTAAGTTTAATTTATAATTTTATTTTATAGTTTATTAGGAGGAATGTATTATGGCAGTTAAGAAAAATGCAGAATGTGAAATCATCATTAAAGTAGAAACAGGCACTACTTCTACAGGTAAAGCTAGTTATAGCAGTCGTAGTTTCGGTTATATCAATCCTTCTTTATCAGAAGATGATATTTTAGATATCGGTCAAAAAATAGCGGGCCTACAAAAATATAATTTAGGTAGTGTAAATCGTCAGGACACAGCAGAAATCGCTGCGGAATAAGGAAAAAGGGGTGTGTGTCACCCCTTTTTCTTTTAAATTATTCTCTTGATGATAGAAAGAAGACGATTAGATGGAAAGACTATTAATAAAAGCTAAAGCTGGAGATAATTATGCTATACAGTTATTATTAAATAAGTATAAGAATTTATTAAATAGTGCTTCTAGACAACATCATTTAATATCTATTCAAGAAGAGGCATATGAAGAAGCCGTGATTAGTTTTTATCAGGCAATTAAAGATTTTAATGAGTCTTTAGGTGTGCCGTTTGCCGGTTATGCTAAAGTAAAAGTATATCAAGGTGTGCATACTTTATTTCGTAGATATTTGCGTATTTGGCAAAATGAAGTGTCATTATCTGCTCAAATGAATACAGATGATGATGATGAAATAAAAGAATTTGGGGATTTATTGGCAGTAGATGAGGATTTAGCTGATAGTATTTCTTCTAGATTAGATATAATGAAATTTATTCATCAATTGCCACCTAAACAATATAAAGTTTTTATTTTGGTAGTATTTAAAGGATTAAAATATAAACAAGTAGCAAAACTATTGCATATATCTGTACAAGCTGTAAGTAAAAATTATCGTAAAGCATTAGCTTTTATTAATAAATCTCTAGAGAAATAAAGAATTAAGGTGATAATATGGAATATATTTTTACGTATATAGCAAATTATGGTTTTCCTATGGTAGTAGCAAGTTTTTTGTTATTTCGCATGGATAAACATTTGGCTAATTTAGAAGAAGGTATAAGACATATGAATGAAACTTTAGCTAAACAGGTCAATCATTAATAAAAATAAAAACAGAGATTTTCTTCATGATAGATCGAATAAATAATTTCATGAAGAAAATCTTTTTTTATGCTATAATAAACTTTGATTGTATAAAATTGTCACAATTTAAAGTATTTTATTTATTTGAGTAGATTATAGGGAGTAGATTGTTATGAAACGTATTCGTAAGGCAGTTATACCTGCTGCTGGTTTTGGTACTCGTTTTTTGCCAGCGACAAAAGCAACACCTAAAGAAATGTTACCAATAGTAGATAAGCCTACAATTCAGTACATAGTAGAAGAAGCTATTGCTAGCGGTATTGAAGATATTTTGATCATCAGTGGTCATGCTAAACGTGCAATTGAAGACCATTTTGATAGTGCACCAATTTTAGAAGCAGAATTAAAAGCTAAAGGTAAAACTAAATTATTGGAAATGGTACAGGAAACATCAGAAATCAATGTACATTACATTCGCCAAAAACATATGCGTGGTTTAGGTGATGCCATTTTATGTGCTAGAGCATTCATTGATAATGAACCATTTGCTGTATTATTAGGTGACGATATAGTTTATAATCCTGAAATGCCAGCTTTAAAACAATTGATGGATATGTACACACAAACAGGTGCTACTATTTTAGGTTGTCAACAAGTGCCAAAAGAAAAAGTTTCTTCTTATGGTATTGTAGCAGGCGTGCCAACTATCAATGAACAATTGATGAAAGTCAATGATATGATTGAAAAACCAAGTATTGAAGAAGCTCCAAGTCAAATGGCAGTGCTTGGTAGATATATCATCACTCCAGATGTATTTGAAGTATTACAAAATACTAAACCAGGCAAAGGTGGAGAAATACAGTTAACAGATGCACTCAAAGTTATGGCAAAACGTGAAAATGTTTATGCTTATAATTTCACTGGCAAACGCTATGATGTAGGCGATAAATTAGGCTTTTTGAAAGCTACAGTAGAATTTGCTCTCCGTCGTGATGATTTATCTGGTGACTTTGCGGAATATCTCAAAACAATTGTAAAAGATTTATAATAAGAATTATAATAATTATAATAAAAAAGGTGATACTTTTAGTATCACCTTTTGTTTTATCTATATATTGTATTTGGGGTTAATTTTCAGGGATAGTTAAATTGTCTTTAATTTGCGATACTTCGCTGTTGATATCTAACATCACAGGACCTTCAATAGCATAGACGCGATTTAAATTATTTACAATATCTTTATGTTCAATTTGATTGTAAGTTCCCTCATTGATGATTACAGTGCTTTGACGAACAGTTTCATTTAATTTATAACTATAAACACGAGTTTTTTCCAAAATATTATAAACTAATGTATAATTGTTTTGTGATAATTCACTTGGCGGTAAAGCATCTTGCAGTGAATTATTAAAAGCATTTGTTTCATCATATAATCTTTGCAATTGACTTAAAGCTTCAGTTGCAGATATGGATTGATTTTCATAATTAGAAATGATTTTGTGATAAACTGTAGCAAATCTATCTAACTGATTGATATCTTCTTTATAATCATTGTACCATGTTATAAAATAAGGTTGTTCGTTTAAAATAGCCAAACGTTGCTCAGTGGAGATAGAATTTGAAGAAGATGGTATTACTAAAGAACTATAGACAGCTACAAAACAAAGTAAAATAATGCCACAAGGAATAATAAATATTCTCTTTGTAGGGTATTTTCTATCAGCTAAATAACTAGCAATAATGATAATAATCATAACAGCAATAGCTAGTAAAATATTCATAAAAAATTTTTCCTCCTTATAGTAATGTTCATTTTTCTTTTATTAAAAGAAAAATAAATCAAAAAGAAAATATTTTGAGATATTGATTTTATTTTTATTAGTAATATAAAGGTGATTATAAAATTTTATCTATGGTGTTTTTTGTTTCTTTACTACAAAAGAGATGAACATATATATAGACGCTATTTAGATTTACTTTTCTTTCATGAGCAAGAAAAGTAACAAAAGAACTCTACCTCCCGATATCAATTTTACTTTGTCAATTATAAAATTATGTCTATAACGCTCTAAACTCGCGTTGCTCAAACAGTAGAGCTAAAACCATAGCCATAATTTTATTCTTGCCAATAGCCTACGGCTACCGTAAAATTCGCTAACGTGAGGGAGATTTGGTTATTATTTTTAGTTACAAATAATTTGTTATTTCTTCCGCATTATAAAATTTAGCGGTAATCGCATGATTATTGAAAAATATTATCATTGAATACGGTTTTTGCTTAACTGTCTGAGCGGAGCGAGTTTTAAGCATTGTATGAAATGATAATATTTTTCAAAGCTAAAATTTTATCTGCGGTGGCTTTCTTTGGTTCGTTTCTTTACCATCAAAGAAATGAACATATGATATAGACGCTATTTAGATTTACTTTTCTTTCATGAGCAAGAAAAGTAACAAAAG
>OJMI01001287.1_pt1 | contig 28528 bp, 20 predicted proteins | sample 1597131 | NCBI WGS metagenome assembly OJMI01 (sample SAMEA2452116, study PRJEB22498) | human gut metagenome | reverse complement strand
TTTCTTTCCACAGCTGTGGTAAGAAAAGAACATTGCTGTGGAAAGATTAGTTTTTAGAGAAACAGACTCAGAAAGTAAAGAGATAGCAATTATATCTGGCATTTTAGAAACTAACTATCCATAAAGAACGAAATGAAATACTTCAAAGATAAAAGAAAAGAGAATGAAATCTCCCACAATACTGTGACAAACCGAAAAACTCAGCGACAGATAGGGTAAATATCAACCTAATTATTTATCTTTGTTAGCTTTTAAAAGTTAGCATACTAAAAACAATAAAGTGCAATGAAAGATTTTCTGAAATTTACGTTTGCCACCATTACCGGCATCATCGTATCAGTCGTTGTTTTAGTTTTCATCAGTATTCTGGTGGTTTTCAGCATGGTATCATCTTCGGAATCAGAAACGCAAGTACGCAAAAACTCCATTATGATGCTGGATTTGAATGGTGCACTGGCTGAACGCAGCCAAGACAATCCGTTCGATGCCCTTATGGGAGACAATTATAAGACTTATGGCCTGGATGATATCCTCTCTTCTATCAAAAAAGCAAAAGAGAATGACGACATTAAAGGTATCTATATAGAAGCGACTTCGCTGGGTGCAGGATTTGCTTCACGCGAAGAAATACGCAATGCATTGAAGGATTTCAAGGAATCGGGAAAATTCATTGTGGCTTATGGTGACAGCTATTCCCAAGGTCTTTATTATCTGTCAAGTGTAGCCGACAAGGTGTTGCTGAACCCGCAAGGTATGGTCGAGTGGAGGGGCTTGGCCGCTACCCCCATGTTCTTCAAGGATTTGCTGGCCAAAATCGGAGTAGAAATGCAGATATTCAAAGTAGGTACCTACAAATCGGCTGTAGAGCCTTTCATCTCTACCGAAATGAGCCCTGCCAACCGTGAACAAATCGACGCTTACCTGACCTCCATCTGGGGACAAGTGACCAATGATGTTGCAGAATCACGCAAAATATCTGTAGACTCACTGAACGCCATTGCCGACCGCATGTTGATGTTCTATCCCGCAGAAGAAAGTGTGCAATGCGGACTGGTCGATACATTAATATATAAGAATGATGTGCGCAACTACCTGAAAGCGATGGTAGGCATCGACAAAGACGACCGCATGCCCGTACTTGGTTTGCAGGACATGATTAACGTAAAGAAGAATGTTCCCAAAGACAAAAGTGGAAATGTGATTGCCGTATACTATGCCTATGGAGAAATTGACGGTGGTTCATCTTCTGCCTCCAGCGAAGAAGGCATCGACTCTAAAAAGGTGATTAAAGACCTGCGCAAGCTGAAAGATGACGAAGATGTAAAAGCTGTAGTATTACGCGTAAACTCACCGGGCGGAAGCGCCTATGGTTCAGAACAGATATGGTATGCCGTCAGCGAATTGAAGAAAGAGAAACCAGTCATTGTTTCCATGGGTGACTATGCAGCTTCAGGAGGTTACTACATTTCTTGTAATGCAGACACCATCGTGGCCGAGCCTACCACACTGACGGGTTCTATCGGCATCTTCGGCATGTTCCCCAACGCAAAGGGGCTGACTGATAAAATCGGGGTAAATTTTGATGTAGTGAAAACCAATAAATACGCAGACTTCGGCATGCTGACACGCCCGATGAATGACGGGGAAAAAGGGCTGATGCAAATGTATGTGAACAACGGATATGACCTCTTCCTCACCCGCTGCTCCGATGGCCGAGGCATCAGCAAGGAAGACCTGGATAAAATTGCCCAAGGCCGTGTATGGACCGGAAGCAAGGCCAAGGAACTAGGACTAGTCGACGAATTGGGTGGTTTGGACAAAGCTTTGGACATTGCCATTGCAAAGGCCGGAGTAGATGCCTATACCGTGATGAGCTATCCGAAAAAGGAAAGTTTCTTTGAAAGTCTGATGAACACCAATCCGGGTAACTACATCAAAGCACGTATGCTGAAAGGCACAATGGGCGAGATATACCAGCAGTTCAGCATCCTGGAGAATTTTGACAAATGTGACCGTATACAAGCACGTGTACCCTTTGAACTGAATATTCAATAAATGGAGGAAAACTTTATCAAGATATATCATTGGCTATATCCCCTATCATGGCTTTATGGGATAGGGGTATGCTTGCGAAATAAACTCTTTGACTGGGGCTGGCTCCGGTCAAAGAGTTTTGACGTTCCAGTAATATGCGTGGGCAATCTTGCTGTGGGCGGAACTGGCAAGACGCCACATACCGAATATCTGATAAAGCTATTACAAAAAAACGGAGTGAATGTAGCCACCCTCAGTCGGGGTTACAAGCGTAAAAGCCGAGGCTATGTATTGGCCGATGACAAGAGCAATGTACGCCAAATAGGTGACGAGCCGTATCAAATTAAAAATAAATTCCCCAATGCACGGGTAGCGGTAGACGAAAACCGTTGCCACGGCATTGAGCAACTGCTGAAACTGGAAAATCCCACTGTAGAAGCCATCATCCTGGACGATGCCTTCCAACATCGCCATGTAAAAGCCGGACTGAACATTCTACTGACTGATTTTCACCGGTTACTGTGCGATGATGCCTTGCTCCCAGCCGGAAGACTCCGCGAACCTTCAAGCGGTAAAAACCGGGCACAGATGGTCATCGTTACCAAATGTCCGGATGATATCAAGCCGATAGACTTCAACATCATAGCTAAACGGCTCCACCTCTATCCATACCAACAACTGTATTTCTCCAGATTCCGCTATGGAATGTTGACACCGCTATTTCCCGAGAAAACGAACAGCCGGAAAGTGCTCTCCTCCCTCACCGGAGACGAGCAAGTACTGCTGGTGACAGGCATCGCCTCCCCCGCCCCCTTGCAGAAAGAAGTGGAATCTTACACGCCACACGTCAAATTGCTGGCATTTGATGACCATCATGACTTTACTCCCAAGGATTTATTGCAAATAAAGGAACAATTCCAGCACCTGGAAGAGTGGAAAAGACTGATAATCACCACGGAGAAAGATGCGGCAAGGTTGAAACTCCATCCCGCACTGGACGAAACACTAAAGCCGTACATCTACGTGCTGCCGATAGAAATAGAAATCTTACAAAATCAACAATATATATTTAACCAAAACATTATTGGCTATGTTAGAGCGCATTCAAGAAACAGCAGCCTTTCTGAAGGGAAAGATGCACACCCAGCCTGAGACAGCAATCATCCTCGGTACCGGACTCGGCAGTCTTGCCGGTGAAATCACTGAAAAGTATGAGATAAGGTACGAAGAAATCCCCAATTTCCCCGTCTCTACCGTAGAGGGGCACAGCGGAAAACTTATCTTCGGCAAACTGGGCCATAAAGACATCATGGCGATGCAGGGACGTTTCCATTTTTACGAGGGCTATTCCATGAAGGAAGTAACCTTCCCGGTACGTGTAATGCGCGAACTGGGTATCAAGACCTTATTCGTTTCCAATGCCAGTGGCGGCACAAATCCGGATTTTGCGATCGGTGACCTGATGATTATCACCGACCATATAAACTACTTCCCCGAACATCCATTGCGTGGCAAAAACATACCTTACGGTCCTCGCTTCCCGGATATGAGCGAAGCTTATGACAAAGAGCTGATTCGTAAGGCCGACGCCATTGCGGCAGAAAAGGGCATCAAGGTTCAGCACGGTATCTATATCGGTACGCAAGGTCCCACATTCGAAACACCTGCGGAATACAAGATGTTCCATATTCTGGGTGCCGATGCAGTGGGCATGTCCACCGTGCCGGAAGTCATCGTGGCAAATCATTGCGGAATCAAAGTGTTCGGCGTATCTGTCATTACAGACCTGGGGGTAGAAGGTAAAATCGTAGAAGTCTCTCACGAAGAAGTGCAGAAAGCTGCAGACGAGGCACAACCGAGAATGACAGAGATTATGCGTGAATTGATTAATAGAGCATAAGAAAGCATGAGAACAGAAATAGCTACCCTCGGTGAATTCGGCCTCATCCGCCACCTCACCGAAGGCATTGAACTAAAGAATGAGTCGAGCCGATATGGTGTCGGAGATGATGCTGCCGTCCTCTCCTACCCGGCCGAAAAGGAAGTGCTCGTTACTACCGACTTGCTGATGGAAGGTGTCCATTTCGACCTTGTGTATGTACCGCTCAAGCATTTGGGGTATAAATCGGCCGTAGTCAATTTCTCCGATATCTATGCCATGAACGGCACACCGAAGCAGATTACCGTTTCCTTGGGCATATCCAAGCGTTTCAGTATAGAAGACATGGAGGAACTCTATGCCGGCATCCGTTTGGCTTGCGAAGAATATGATGTTGACATTGTGGGGGGAGACACCTCCGCTTCCTATACCGGGCTTACCATCAGCATCACCTGCATAGGCGAGGGTGAGAAAGGAAAAGTGGTCTACCGCAATGGTGCCCGTGAAACCGACCTGATTTGCGTCAGCGGCGACTTGGGTGCCGCCTACATGGGACTACAGCTTTTGGAACGCGAAAAGGCGGTGCTCAAAGGAGGTGACAAAGACTTGCAACCGGACTTCTCGGGGAAGGAGTATCTTCTGGAACGTCAATTGAAGCCCGAAGCACGCCGTGACATCATTCAGAAACTGGCAGAAGAGGGTATACAACCCACCTCCATGATGGATATATCGGACGGTCTTTCTTCGGAATTACTGCATATCTGTACCCAAAGCAAAGTGGGTTGCCGCGTTTACGAAGAACATATTCCTATCGACTATCAGACGGCTGTAATGGCAGAAGAATTCAATATGAACCTGAGCACTTGTGCACTGAACGGAGGCGAGGATTATGAGTTATTGTTCACCGTCCCCATTGCCGACCATGAAAAGGTTGCCGAAATGGAAGGCGTCAAGCTGATTGGCCATATCACCAAACCGGAATTAGGCTGCGCCCTAATTACCCGTGACGGTCAAGAGTTTGAACTCAAAGCACAAGGATGGAATCCTTTGAAGGAAGAAGAAGCGGAAAAAGCATAGCTATAAAACTTTTTCAGTATTTTTTCTCAAATCATAAACGCTGATAATTAGCCATATAGCCAATTATCAGCGTTTTTTATTATGAAAGCTATTGCATAGTCCAAAAGTTTCACTACCTTTGCAACCGCAAAAGAGATAAACATGGTGCCATAGCTCAGTTGGTAGAGCAAAGGACTGAAAATCCTTGTGTCCCCGGTTCGATTCCTGGTGGCACCACAGCAAAGAAAAGCAAAACAACGTAAAATCCTGATTTTCAACGAAAATCGGGATTTTTTATTTTCCTCAAAAACGCAAAAAAGTGCGGTTCACGACCGCCTTTGGTGGAGCAGGAGGTGGAGCAAACGGGTGTTTCAAATATCTCCACCTCGGAAGAGCGCTTTTCACTGATTCACAACATTTTGCATAGCGTCAAAACGGGCTCGGATTCTTACTTTTGTCGAACTAATGTTTAACCTAAAAGTAGGAGAAAATGAGACGAGATTCATTTAATGTGCTTTTCTTTATCAAGAAAACCAAGTTGCTGAAGAACGGAGAGGCTTCAGTATGTATGCGTATCACAGTCAATGGCGCAAGAGTAGAAACAAACATTCGCAAAAGCATTGAGCCAGTATCGTGGAACCAGGCAAAGGAGTGTGCGAGGGGCAAAAGCCGCAAATCAACCGAGCTCAACAACTACATCGAAGAGAGTCGCATCAAACTCCACCGAATTTACACGCAACTCCAAGAAAATGGGGAACTTATCACTGCCCGAATATTGCAAGAAAAGTTCTTCGGAGTGGACAAAAAGGTGGCGCAAGTACGCACCATCATTGGAACTATGCGTGAACACAACGAGCAATGCCGAGCGTTGGTGGGTAAAGATTTTGCACTAATCACCGTAAGACGCTACGAAAGTTGTACTCGCTATCTTGCCGAACTTATCAAACTGAAATACGACAAAGAGGATTTGCCTATCGCCGAGGTAAACGGCGAACTTGTGAGAGCCTTTGAGTTCTATTTGAAGACCGAGAAGAATTGTCAGCAGAATACCGTTATCCGCTATATGAAGTGCTTGAAGAAGATTATCAACCTTGCACTTGCCAACGAATGGATAGAGAAGAATCCTTTTGTGGGCATTAAGTTTCACGAGAAAGAGGTGGTTCGCGAGTTTTTGACTATGGACGAACTTATGACAATATACCAAAAGGAGTTTTCGCTGCCTCGCCTTGCATTGGTGCGTGATGTATTTATCTTTGCTGCCTTTACGGGATTGGCATTTATAGATGTTCAGCAACTCGCCGCCGAACATATTGTGCAAGATAACAACGGGCACTATTGGATTCGCAAGACACGCCAAAAGACAAATAATATGTGTAATATCCCGTTGCTGGATATCCCATTGGCAATACTCAAAAAGTATGAGAACAATCCAACTTGCATCAAGCGTGGCGTATTACTTCCCGTTCCTTGCAATCAGAATATGAACAGCTACCTGAAAGAGATAGCCGATGTCTGCGGAATTCAGAAGCATCTTAGCACACATGTCGCCCGTCATTCCTACGCTACATCTGTGTGCTTGGCTAACGGTGTAAGTATAGAGAATGTAGCAAAGATGCTCGGACACTCTAATATCAAGATGACGCAGCACTATGCCAAAGTGCTTGACAGCTCGATATTGAAGGATATGATGAATGTGAAGAGTGCAATAGTGAATTTAGGATAGAAGTCTGCGGTACGCTTCACTTGCTTTCGCCCCATTATAAAGTTAACTCGGAGGGCAATACCTGCGAGTTCAAGCCCACGGGTTTTCGAGCAAAAAATTCTCTACGATAATTTTTCACTCGAAAAAACTCTCCGGTATCACCGTCCGAGTTGAGAAGGGGTTTGGGACGAAGCAAGCGAAGCGACCTACGACGCATAAATCAAGGTCAAAAGAAAAATCAAATCCTATTCAAATATATAGAGTGGCTATTATTATGAAAAAACAGAGTTGGGGACAAAGGCAGCTCGCTCCCAACTCTGCATAATAAGTTCAGTCAGTGTTTCCTTTACACTTATATACCCTATCGGGTGTAATTTGCAAGTGCTTAACCCATATTATACCTTATAAGGTATAATCTAAAACTTACCTCGATAGCAACTTTGCAATACTCGCTCAATATCGCTTTCACGATAGAGGATTTTCCCACCCAGTTGGCGGTACGGCAAAATGCCGTTGTTGCGATAGTCTTGTAAGGTGCGGCGACTGATTTTCAAGCGCTCAGACAACTCCCTGTCGGTCAAATAGTGTTCGCCACCTAATAGTGGTTGATTCTCGTTCGCCACCATTGCGGCATCTTTGGTAATGCGGTCAAGTTCAGAGAATAGACCGCGTACCCACTCGTGCTTGTGCGTGATAACTTCATTACTCATAGGCATAGAATTTATAGGTTAAACATCATTTCCAATAAGTAGCTCCACATCTTCGGGGCGGTAGTAGATGCGATTATTGATTTTCGAGTGAGGCAATCGCCCACTATCTCTAAGGGTTTGCAAAGTGCGAGGACTAATCTTCAATGCCTGACAGACATCTTGATTGTCCATCCAATCGCTCATACGCCTACCATTACGCTGGCGATTGATACTATCCATTCGCTTAACGAACTGCCCGAGGCGCGACACAAGCTCCTCAAAGGTCTTTTTCTCAATGCTGATAATCTCCATAACTATTTCATTTTTACATTAAATATTCGCTTTTCAAATGCTAAGTAAAAACAAAAAACAATACGATCTGCAATCCCGACATTACATGTCCTCAGGTGTCATTAGATTGCATTTTGAAGCATCATAAGCGATATAAAAGATTATTGGTTGGTCATATGGTCACATTGTCTGTTTGCCGGTTGGCTTATTGGTTACAACAAACCAACTAACCAACACACCAACCAACCATTGTTTGTTGGTCATAACAGACCATATGACCAACCATTCCAAGCGGGCTAATTAATGAGTTAAAAAGAAGGGAATGTGTAATAATTTCCAGGCACTGGAAATGTATGTTCAAGCGAACATAGCAAGTTGTGTTTTGGGGCGCCCGAAATGTTTTCGGCGTCCCAAAACTACCTATCGGCATCCTACTCTCCAAAGTCGGGTGAAAATTCATCTATAAAACGCTATTATAAGACAGGGTAAATGCATTTTGTTACACAACTTTATATGCCGAAGAGAATATTTTGTTTAACTTTGCATACAAAGTTTGCGATTATTGATTGCGATTTTGTAGGAGAAAAGAAACTTTCACCTATTCATTTGCTAAATTATCGCAAAGTCCTACGCCGATAGTTCTATCTCCAATGGAGAAGAACGGGAGGGTGGGACAAGACATATGAAAAGGCGTTTACTACGCTTTGGGTTTGACGATTAGAAATCCTGAGAAAATTTCAAAAGTCCTGTCAAAAACAAAGCAACGTAGATGCCCCGTAGGTGTGTTATATACATACCTCAAATGCCGAATAGCCATTAGTGTATCCATACTTATGGTAACAACCGGTATAGAGGTTGTGTTATACATATCGGCGTGGGGCTTTTGCGTTGCTCGTTTCGACAGGATGGGCAATTCTCAGGAGCCTCTAATCGTGAAGCGAGCGACAGTGCTGGGCTTCACGCTTTTTTGTGTCTGAACAGAAATAAGAATAAACATTATGGTTATCTGAAGCCCGATATCCAACCTACTTAATGTGGGAACGGTATGGAGCTGATAGATAATATTAACAAGACCTTAAAAGGTGATTTTGTTACGGAGTTACGCAGTGGCAGTAAAGTGGCTATTGCGGCTTCGTGCTTTTCAATCTACGCTTTTGAAGAGCTGAAAGCACAACTCAAGGATATTGATGAGCTGCGTTTCATCTTCACATCTCCCACATTCGTTACCGAAAAAGCCAACAAGCAAAAGCGAGAGTTCTATATACCTCGTCTAAATCGCGAACGCAATCTATATGGTTCTGAGTTTGAAATCAAACTCCGCAATGAGCTATCCCAAAAGGCTATTGCCAAAGAGTGTGCCGATTGGATACGCCAAAAGGCGTGCTTCAAGAGCAATCGTACAGGCGAGAATATGATGGGCTTTGCTACCATTGACGATAAAGCCTATATGCCCATTACAGGGTTTACAACCGTAGAGTTAGGTTGTGAGCGTGGCGACAATGCATATACGATGATAAACAAGTTCTCGGCTCCATTCTCACAACAGTATCTATCATTGTTCGACCAAGTTTGGAATGATAACGCCAAGATGCAAGTGGTAACGGACAAGGTGTTAGATAACATTACAAATGCCTATAAAGAGAACGCTCCCGATTTTCTCTATTTTGTAACATTATACAATATCTTCCGTGAGTTCTTGGATGATCTCTCCGAAGATGATCTGCCCAATGAGGCAACTGGCTTCAAGGAGAGCCAGATATGGAACAAACTCTATAACTTCCAAAAAGATGCTTGCCTTGCCATCATCAATAAGTTGGAGAAGTACAACGGTTGTATCCTTGCCGATAGCGTAGGTTTGGGTAAGACCTTTACAGCTCTTTCGGTTATCAAGTATTACGAGAACCGCAATAAGTCTGTGTTGGTGCTATGTCCCAAGAAGCTCAATGACAACTGGATTACCTACAAGAGCAACTACCTGAATAACCCAATTGCCAAAGACCGCTTACGATACGATGTATTCTTCCATAGCGACCTTTCTCGCAAAGGTGGTAAGACAAACGGGCAAGACCTATCATACATCAATTGGGGTAACTATGACCTCGTGGTAATTGATGAGAGCCACAACTTCCGTAATGGCGGTAAGGTAACAACGGACGAGAACGATGATAATCCACGTGAGAACCGTTATCTGCAATTGATGAATCGGGTTATCCGTTCGGGAGTAAAGACCAAGGTATTGATGCTTTCGGCAACTCCCGTCAATAACCGCTTCAATGACCTAAAGAATCAAATCCAATTGGCATACGAGGGAGAGAGCGAAAAAATAGATGAACTGCTCAATATCTCATCGAGCATTGACGACATTTTCCGCCAGGCACAGAAAGAGTATAACATCTGGGCTAAACTTCCGGCAGAGGAACGCACAACCAAAGAGTTACTAAACCGTTTGAGTTTCGATTTCTTTGAGGTATTGGATAGTGTAACAATTGCCCGAAGTCGTAAGCATATCGAGCAATATTACGACACAGCCGACATAGGCAAGTTCCCAACACGACTAACGCCTATTCCTCGCCGTCCTGATTTAACAGATCTTGATTCGGCCATCAACTATAATGAGATTTATGAGATTGTCAGTCGATTAAATTTGGCCATTTACACACCCTCAGACTTTATTTTGGCAAGCCGAGTAGAGAAATATATTGATACCGATAGTGATGGCGGTTACTTTGCCGGTCGTGGTATGGCAGGACGTGAAAAGGGCATTCGCCGACTGATGAGCATAAACCTATTGAAGCGTTTGGAGAGTTCGGTAAACTCGTTCCGCTTGACTCTTGAACGCATCAAGAGCCTTATATCATCTACCATTGATAAGTTGGCAACCATTGAGCAGGGCGAGAACTTTGAATTGGAGTTGGAGGACATATCGCAAAATCTCGACTATGATGATCGTGAGGCAGATATGTTCATTGGAGGCAAGAAGACAAAGATTGCTCTGCAAGACCTTGACCATATCGCTTGGCGTAAATATTTGGAAGAAGATTTAGAGAGCCTGAAACTGCTATTGCTGATGTTGGCGGATATTACTCCCGAACATGATAGCAAATTACAACAGCTTATTGCAGACCTTCGCCACAAGTTTGCCAATCCTATCAACGAAGGCAATAAGAAGGTTATCATTTTTACTGCGTTTAGTGATACCGCCGAATATATCTATGAGTGCTTGGCTGAACCTATCAAGGCAAAACACGGATTGCATACAGCTCTTGTTTCGGGTGATGTGGAGGCACGTAGTACGTTACGACTGCCTCAGCGTGAGAGGCTGGACTTCAATAAGGTGCTAACATTGTTTTCTCCCATTTCTAAGGAGAAGGCAACCATATATCCGCATATACAAGACGAAATAGATGTCTTGATTGCCACCGATTGTATCTCGGAAGGTCAGAACTTGCAGGATTGCGATTACCTCATCAATTACGATATACATTGGAACCCCGTTCGCATCATCCAACGCTTTGGACGTATCGACCGTATCGGTAGCCGAAACAAGGTTATTCAGTTAGTAAACTATTGGCCAAATGTAACGCTCGATGAATACATCGACCTCAAAGGACGTGTAGAGGCAAGAATGAAAGTGTCAGTACTCACAAGTACAGGCGATGATAACCCCATTTCTCCCGAAGAAAAAGGCGACCTTGAGTATCGTCGTGAACAGTTGAAACGCCTACAAAGTGAGGTTGTTGATATTGAAGAGATGAATACGGGCATCTCCATTATGGATTTGGGGTTGAATGAATTCCGTATGGACTTGTTGGCATACCTTAAAGAGCACCCAAACATCGAACATACGCCATTCGGCTTGCACGCAGTTGTTCCTGCCCGTGAGGATAATCCTTCGGGCGTAGTATATGTCTTGAAGAACCGCAATAACGGAGTAAACATCGACCATAAGAACCGCTTACATCCATTCTACATGGTCTATATATCAGATGATAAAGAGGTTATTGTCAATCATCTTTCGCCTAAAGAGTTGCTTGACCGCTTGCGTTTCTTGTGTAAGGGCAAAGATTTTCCTGATATGGATATTTGCCGAGAGTTTAACCGCATTACACATGACGGTAAAAGTATGCAGCAGTATTCCCAATTACTGGGCAATGCCATATCTTCAATTATCAATGTAAAGGAGGAAAGCGATATTGATTCATTCCTCAGCGGTGTGCAAGGCTCGCTCTTTACTGAGGAGATACGGGGATTGGACGACTTTGAGTTAATCTGCTTTTTGGTAATTAAGTAACTATGTTCGGTCTCCCCATATCCACAGAGCGCAAGAAGCAGTTGCCCAAGAAAGCAATCTATGCGAAGTTTGACTTGAAACCATCGCAGCGTGAGAGTTTCGATGCAGATATAGCACGCATAGATATTGTGGCGGTTGTTTCATCGGCTACCGTTCCGGCACTGAGCGAAGGAGCAGATATAAAAGAGTTTTATCTACTTGCCGTACAGATGAAACGCAAAGAGTATAATACAAAGAATATAGCCCTACTAACGAAACTCATTCCGCAAAAGATGGTATTGGCTCTGCAATATGAGGAGCAGACACAATTCGCCATATACCATACAAAACTCATTTCATCGGCTTGGCAACCTATGGATGATGCAACACTCCCATTATCGGGATTGAATCTTGACACCGTTTGGGAAAACATTGTGACTCATATCGGGCAGATTGATGTGGAGGAAGGAAATACACTTGCCGAGCAGATAGCCAACAACGACCAACGGGCGAAGTTGCTTGCTCAGATAGCCTCGCTTGAACGCAAAATGGCAAACGAAAAGCAACCACGCCGTAAGCGAGAATACTTTGAACAGATTAAGAAATTAAAAAGTCAGATATAATGGAGAAACTGAAAATGCAGAGCCACGATGTGATAGGCTCGAATACACAGAAGATCGCCCAACTGTTTTCGAATTGCGTAACAGAACGCTTGGGTAAAGACGGAAAGCCTGAATTGGCTATTGACTTTGAGAAGTTGCAAGCAGAGTTATCTAACGAAGTTATTACTGAAGGAGAGGAACGCTATCAGTTCACCTGGCCCGATAAGCGTGCTGCTGTCCGCTTGGCAAATACGCCTACAACAATGACACTTCGTCCTTGTCGTGAGGAGAGTGTGGATTTTGACAATACGCAAAATCTTTACATCGAGGGTGACAACCTTGATGTATTGAAGGTGCTGCGTGAAACATATTTGGGTAAGGTGAAGATGATTTATATTGACCCACCTTACAACACGGGTAATGACTTTGTGTATAATGATGATTTTGCACAAGGCAAAGACGATTTTGAGCAATCAAGTGGCTTGTTTGATGAGGAAGGTAATCAAACGATTGACCCAATGCAACGAAATACCGAAAGCAACGGTCGTTTCCATACCGATTGGTTGAATATGATTTATCCTCGTTTGAAAGTTGCAAAGGATTTACTCACAGAGGATGGAGTTATCTTTATTTCAATTGATGATAATGAAATTGAGAACTTACAGAAAATCTGTTCTGAAATATTTGGTGCGTCTAATTGCGTTGCAAGAGTAATTGTTAATAGACCTAGTGAGGTTGCTACAGATCTGACAGTCCAAAAGCATGAGTATTGTTTGGTTTATGCTAAAAATATTCAATCAATCAGATTGTGTGGTAATAAAAAAACGACTATTTCAAGAGGTACCGTCGGTAATGCAGACCAAACAATGCCGATTATTACTTTTCCACGAGGATTAAAATGCTTTAATATACCAGATGGTATATATACTCAATCTAGACAGATAGAGGATAGTATGGAGAATATTGAAGTAATATCTCCATTTGTTGTTGAAAATTCTTGCTTAAAAGAACCAGTTCAATTAAAAGCAAGATGGCGTAGTTCAAATGATATGCGTAATTTCTTTGCAAATCATTGTATGCCAACTAAAGCAAAAATTAACGGTATAATAGAAGAGATTTATTTTGATGGAAGTAGATTTATGCCATATATAAAGAAATCTGTAACGGAGAAACTTCCAACAATGTATTTAGACAACAAACGAGGAAGTACAGACTTAGAACATCTTGGTATAAACTATTTCGACTTCCCTAAATCTGTAAGTTATATTTCATTCTTGGTAAGTCTGTTCACTGAGGAAGAAGATATTATATTAGACTTTTTTAGTGGTTCATCAACAACAGCCCATGCTGTTATGAAATTGAACTCAAGTACACAAAATGGACGTAGAAAGTTTATAATGGTTCAGTTACCTGAAAGCTTAGATAAAAATTGTAAAGCATATGATCAAGGATTTATTACACTTTGTGATATTGCAAAAGAACGCATCCGCCGAGCAGGTAAGAAAATCAAAGAAGAGGCAGGCCTATCGGCTCAAAACCTCGATACAGGTTTCCGAGTATTGAAACTCGACTCCTCAAATATGGAAGATGTCTATTACACTCCACAGGAGTTTGAGTTACAATCACTCTTTAATGAGAATGTAAAGGCAGACCGCACCAATGAGGATTTGCTCTTCCAAGTAATGCTCGACCTCGGCATAGAATTGTCGGCAAAGATTGAAAGTAAACAGATTGCAGGTAAAAATGTTCATTTTGTAGATGCCAACTACCTTGTGGTTTGCTTCGATCGTGATGTAAACGAATCGACCATTACCGAGATTGCCAAGTTGCAACCTATCTATTTTGTTATGCGTGACGCCTCGGCAGCCAATGACAATGTGATTGATAACTTTGAACAGATTTTCAAGCACTATTCACCCGATACTAATTGCAGAATTATCTAAACAACAGTTTTATGAAGTTCAAGTTTAAGATTCAGCAATACCAGACCAATGCAGTAGAAAATACTGTAGCGGTCTTTACTGGACAGCCATCGCACAGAGTGGCAGAGTATCGCCGTGATTTAGGCAAACGCTCTCAACAGCAAATAGACTTTGAAGGTGAAACAGGCTTCCGCAACCATCATATAGAGTTAGACGGGCGTGCATTGCTCAAGAATATCAACTCTATACAGAACCTTTACGACATATCTCCTTCGGCTACACTTTCCAAAGGTGTAGGTGCAGTAAACCTCGATATTGAGATGGAGACGGGTACAGGTAAGACATACGTCTATATCAAGACAATGTTTGAACTGAACAAACAGTATGGTTGGAGTAAGTTCATCATTGTAGTGCCAAGTATTGCCATTCGTGAGGGCGTAGCCAAGAGTTTCAAGATGCTGGAAGAGCACTTTATGGAATACTACGGTAAAAAGGCTCGTTGGTTTATCTATAATAGCAGCAATCTGCAACAGCTCGATAGTTTCTCTTCCGATTCGGGATTAAGCGTAATGATTATCAATACCCAAGCCTTTGCTGCCTCAATGAAAGAGGGTGGCAAGAGCAAGGAGAGCCGTATCATCTACTCCAAGCGCGATGAGTTTGGCAGTCGCCGACCGATTGATGTCATTGCAGCCAATCATCCCATTATCATTATGGACGAGCCGCAGAAGATGGAGGGTGATGCCACACAAGCAGGTATCAAGCGATTCAATCCGTTGTTTGTACTCAACTACTCAGCTACTCACAAAACCAAGCACGATACCATTTATGCGTTGGATGCACTTGATGCCTATCGTCAGAAGTTGGTGAAGCGTATTCATGTGAAAGGCTTTGAGGTAAAGAACTTGCGAGGAACGAGCAGTTATCTCTATTTGGATAACATAGTTCTCTCTCCCAAGCAACCACCGATGGCTCGCATAGAGATAGAGACCAAAACAGCATCAGGCACTATCGTTCGCAAGATAAAGAACTTTGGTGTAGGCGACAGCCTGCGTGAAGAATCCGGCTTGGCACAATACGACGGTTTTACCGTTTCGGAAATCAATGTGAACGGTTTTGTAACTTTCCTAAATGGTACAACCATACGCCGAGGAGAGGTCATTGGCGATACCAACGAACTGAATATGCAGCGTGTGCAGATACGCGAAACCATTATGTCGCACTTTGAAAAGGAGCGCCAATTGTTCAAGCGTGGTATCAAATGCTTGTCGCTGTTCTTTATTGACGAAGTGGCGAAATACAAGAGTTACGATGAGGATGGCAACGAGGTAAAGGGTATATTCCAAAAGATGTTTGAGGAGGAATATTCTCGCCTTGTAAGCAACGAGTTTAATATTTGGGATGAGGACTACAATGAATACCTTCGCCGATTCTATCCGCAAGATGTACATCGTGGTTACTTCTCCATAGACAAGAAAACAAACCGAATCATTGACGGAAAGGTCGAGAAGAAAACAGGACTATCTGATGATATTTCTGCCTACGAACTAATCTTGAAGAATAAGGAACGCTTGTTGAGTTTTGAGGAGCCTACACGCTTTATATTCTCTCACTCTGCTTTGCGTGAGGGTTGGGATAACCCAAATGTATTCCAAATCTGTACACTTCGCCATAGTAATTCAACTACTGCCAAACGCCAAGAGGTAGGGCGTGGTTTGCGAATCTGTGTGGATAAGCACGGCACCCGAATGGATGCCGAGCTATTGGGTGAAGATGTACACGAAGTAAACAAACTAACGGTGATAGCCAATGAAAGCTATGCCGACTTTACTACAGCCTTGCAGCGTGAGACTCGCGAGGTGTTGCGTGAACGAGCAGCCAAAGCAACCGTTACCTATTTTACAGGCAAACAAATCAAGATTGGAGAAGAGGTACACACCATCAGCGAAACCGAAGCAAGCCGAATCATCATCTACTTGGAGGACAACGGCTATATTGACGACCAAAAGAATATCACTCCCGAATATCGTGAGGCTGTGGCCAATGGTACAGTTGCTCCATTGCCACAAAAGTTGCAATCGATAGCGGAAGGTGTTACACGTTTGATTAACTCAATCTTTGATCCGAAGGCGTTGGATGATATGGTTGTGGAAGAAAAGACCACTACACCCGATAATAAGCTGAATGAGAATTTTAATAAAGCCGAGTTCCAAGCCTTATGGAATGAAATTAACCATCAGTATGTCTATCAGGTAAGTTACGACAGCAATGAACTTATTGACAAGGCAATTCTATACATCAATAAGGACTTGGAGGTTAAACAGCTTTGCTATGTGATGGTAGAGGGAACGCAAGATGAAAGCCAAGTAACTGAATTTGGCGATACTCGTTCGCAATCCCGTGAACTGACCGATGTATGTACCTCAACCGTCAAGTACGACCTTGTAGGCGATATTGCCAAAGGTTCAAACCTCACTCGCCGTACGGTCGTGAAGATTCTACAAGGCATTAAGCAAAGCAAACTCTACTTGTTCAAGAACAATCCGGAAGAGTTTATCCGTAAGGTAATAAGCATCATCAAAGAGCAGAAATCAACGATGATTGTAGAGGCTATCCACTACAACATTACCGAGGGTAAGTACGATAGCGATATCTTCACCGTGAAGAGTAAGATGGACTTTGACCGAGCCTACGAAGCGAAGAAACATATCACCGATTATGTCTTCAGCGACAGCAAGGGTGAACGCCAATTTGCCCATGACCTTGACGAAGCCAGCGAAGTAGTGGTTTATGCCAAACTACCACGAACATTCCAAATCCCGACACCCGTAGGCAACTACGCTCCCGATTGGGCAATCGCCATGAAGAAAAACGATGTAAGGCACATCTTCTTCATTGCCGAAACCAAAGGATCAATGTCGTCAATGGACTTGTCAGCCATCGAGCGAGCCAAAATTGACTGTGCGGAGAAGTTGTTCAACTTCATCTCCACCGCCAATGTGAAGTACCATAAAGTGGCTACCTATCAAGACTTGATAGATGGCATGAATGCGATAGGCTGATAATAAATTCGGCGTTCACTTGTAAAGGTGAACGCCGAAAGCTTTTAACTTTGAGGTGGAAGTATAAAGCTATATTTCCATATTCTTGCAATTCCTTCAGAATTATCTGTTAGATAATTTTTACACATCGGGTATATGATACTAATGTTCTTTTGGTAGCCCTTTTCCCATAAAAAGAATAGCGCGAGGCCTAACGCTTGTGGTTTACTTGACAAAGGGGCTAGATATAAATTTGTATACGGATTATTTTGCACATACTCCTTTATAATCTGAGCTGTAACAAAAGGATCATATGCTGGTGCATATATATTCATATCCATATCTCTAAAGCATTCAGACCCTAATGCAGGTTCTGCTCCAAATGCTCTATACACATTCTCTTGAAACATGCCTGGACTTATTGAGGGGAAGCCATATAACAGAACCTTTTTTGCAGTTTTCTTTTTATTCGCAACATCAACAATACGGCTATGGTCATATCCAGCAGCAATGATTAACATATCATTGTCCATTTTTGATATATGAGTTCCAGACATACCATAAATCTGTTTTACGTCATAAAAGTTATCAGAAAACTGGGTATCCTCAGCTTTTTTATATTTTAATGGTTCTGTATATATAATATCAAGATGGTTAACTCCTTTTGAGTTTAGATATCTAATTAAAAACAGCAAATCTGGAATTAGAAATCCTGTGGCATCAATACATATTTCTTTATCATTAACATCAATATTATTGACCATTTCCATCATAATATCGTAATTCTCGTCTGAATCAATGATAATCTTACAATAACCTTCTAAAAATTTATTATTCTCTTCTTCTTTGGTTACAATCCATATGTTCTTTTTGGTTTTTATCTTTGTTGGAGGAACTATAACTCGTTCAGAATTAATAAATGAAGATATGTAATAGTCATATTCCTCTATTGAAGAAAGTTCATCAAGTGAGGAATAACTGTGCTTATATAAATATGTAAAATTCATTTCATTAAAATAGTTGTAATCCCCAAAAGTCTGCCTGTTCCTCTTGTTGACTAAACGGATATATGTATTGTTTTACTTTTTTATTTATATAGTCTTTATAATCCATATGCTTTTCTGGATTAAAAATCATTTCTGCATCTTCAGAAGAAAGAGCAACTAGTCCTCTTTTTGCCAAAGACAATTCCCACTTGGGAATTAAAATGGAATTAAGCATATATACAGAGTTTTTTATGTTGGTATTCTTAACTCTTCTTTCGTCTGTCTTAACAAAATATGAATATCTTTCTAATAATTCAAAAACCTCTCTTGCTTTCTCGGACATATTTTCTTTTGATATTGAAAATATATTGATAGAGCATTGTGGCGGAAGATCTGTAAATCTTAATGATTGCAGATAATTCCCCAAACGCACAACTGCATCAACAGCCCGATTTTGACTAGATGAAGGTATTCTGTTTTCCTCAAAAAACCAATTATAAGTTGTTTCAATAGCAGCTTTTTGAGATTTAACATTTAATTTGCGATTCTCTACAAATGGAATTTTCCCACTTTCAAAGTATTGCGTATTATACGCAGCTTTTAATAATCGTAATATTGTACGAGGTGTGCCACATGAAAGCTTTACAAGTTTTTTAAATCCATAATAAGGTATATCAACACGTCCTTCTCTGGCAATGGCGTCAATAATATCTTGTTTATATTTATCTAAATACTTGTATTGCTCAGTATCTTTTGACTTTGTTTCATAATAAAGTCTTGCAGATATATTGATTCTTTCGGAATCTTGAACCAGAGTTTTACTTTTATCTTTAATACGACGATAAATCAATACAACATTCGTTCTTTCAATAATATAATCATCAATGAAAGTTATATTATTGATAATTGTATCAATATCATTGTCTGACAAACCACTATTTTTTATATGTTTAAGATTGCTATGCAATCGATGTATGTAGGAACGAGATTGAGAATCTTTCTTTTTATAAACTTTAGCAATAGTATCGTCATTGGTTTGATCTTCTATAAACTCATCAATCTTAAAATCCTTGTATAAGGTCAAACCGCTATTGTGTAGTCGTCTTTCGCAAATTTCAGTTATATATTTTTCGTAATCATCTTCCTGCAATTCGCGTAAAAAGTCATCAAGAACGACCTTCTCGAATTCTGAGCCATCATGATTTTCCTCAACACCTCTCAAAGTTTTATAAGTGCGTATACCATACGGGCGTGTTCCTACACGAAAGGTACAAGCAACAGGTTTTTCTCTTAATAGTGTTTGAATTAGCTGTTGTTGAGTTTCAGAGAAATTTTCTAACTCATCAATTAAATAAAGTATATATTTGTCTTTAAAGAAAGAAACTTGTTCTTTTAAAAGAGCAGGGTATTCATATGATAGTTTTGCAATGGGCAATAATATTTCTACAATAGGGGTTTTCTTCCCTTGAAAAATGAAATTTTGCACCTCATACTCTACATTCCTTTGTAATAGAAGGAAATAATCGTTTAATTCTGTGAGAGTATTGAACTTTACCTCTTGTTTCGAAAATAATTTTAATACATTATTAACAAAGTCTGATTCGTTAAAATCAACTATCAGATTATTCTTTTGTAAGTCTATCAGGATAGACGTTATTCGTTCACCAATCCATAATTCCCAGTAATATGCATATAATGCAGCCCAAATGTCATCAGACACACCTTTTCCACTGAATTTATCTGCATTAAATCCACTACACCTAATGTATACTCCTATAAATTTATCCTTAACCAAACCTTCATTAATGGGTTTAGTTATCTTTTGGAGTTCATAAGAGAAATATTTCATTATATGAGTTTTTCCACTTCCTTTACTACCAACTATAATCATTGGCATAAGAGTCTCTGGCTTTATTAAATTATAAAAGCCATGTTCCTTTATATCTACCCAATAACGATATATTTCGTCATCTGTATAATCTACAGCTTTTGTAATATCAAAAGGATTATTTATCATATCAATACACTTTATTATATCGTTTAAAAATTGGTTTCCAAATAGTATTGTCTTCGTCGTACCAGATAATAGGTAAAGTATTATCTGGAGTATTATGATGCATACTTAATAAAAGTTGACAATCGCCGAATCCTAATGAATGTTGCGGAGAATGCAAAAGTTTATATCCATGCTTATATGCTATATTCTTCGCCTCTGCCCGTTTATACTTATTATCGTCGAAAAATCTAGATTGTTCACTAAAGCATCGATAACTTTCATCAAGTTCTACGACAGCACTTGCTTGATTATATAATCCACTATCTCGTATAACTTGAATACCCTTAGACATCCCAAAAATCATGAAATATGAAATTTCTGCGTCTTTTACAATATTACGCAGATGTTGTACACAACGTTTGACATTGGAATCATTTGATGTTGCTTGCTTCCCACTACCACATAGGTCGTCAATAAAAACATAATGTTTTACATCTTTGTATGAATCCCTTAATTTACTGTTGCCATTTTCATCATACTCAACAACGTCATCCGTATTTATAAACAAGTCTTTAGGGATTTTGTTTTCTTGTCTAAAATAGTATAATAAATGCACTCCACTTTCTGAAGGATTACCAACACCTAAAAAACGTGTCGCCATTAATTCTTTTTCAAAAGAAGGCTCTATAATATTAGGATCCAATGTGTTGTTGTTGTCCTTTCTAATTTGTTCAATAATAGGATATCTATATAGATCTCTATACAGAGCCTTTAGTAGGTTTCTAATACTTGACGAGCTAAAATACATTAGTCTTGACAGCATATACAAAGCGTAGTTTTTCTCATTGTCATCGTCAAAGTTATCTAACCATTCCATAATCTTTGGGCCTTGAACTCTGTTTTCCCATATTGTAGAGTTCAATACCTCAATTTGTTTGCCATATTTCGAATTTAGGAAATCCATAGATATAATTATTTCTTAAAAACCAACACCCATTCACAAGAGATTCGGCTTGCTGTTTTATTTCTTTTTGTCATTAAGCCATATGATTTAATGTCATCTATTAACTTAAATTGTAACCTTAATCCTTTTGATGTTATGTATGTTGTTAAATAGTCTTGTGTATCAAATGGACGACCGCATACAGTGTTATTCCCTATGACAATAATCATATATCCACCTGTTTTTAGAACTCTAACAGACTCATCAATGGCAGATTTCATTTCATTCAGATAGTTTCCCACAATGAAAGCTCTTTCATTTTTCCCTTCATCATATAGGGAGGTTAGTACATCATCTGCAGCTTGAATACTGGTTATGACTCTAAACATATCCGCTTTATGATAATCTTCTCTACCTATATTTTGCTTATTTAAGAGACGAATGTCCTCACTGTTCTTTGTGCCAAGCCAATATAAATTAAGCCACGATGAACGAATATATTTTTGAGCACCAGCATATGGTGGTGATGTTAGAATCAAATCAACACTTTCGTCTTGTAATATTTCTGTGCCTCCAAACTCTTTTGTTAGTAATCTTGCATCGTTAGATATAATCTCAGATGTTATTCCATTAGAATATATATCCTTAAGAGATTCAATCCGATTTATATTTAATTGACATATATTTTCAAACTTATCATATACATCAATATTTTCCAAAGTCTTTAACTTAAATTTTGCAGACTCCATTCTTTCTGGATTTTGTGCAAAACGTTCAGGATTTAATTTTACGGGGACAGAAATACTTGGGTCAGCAAAACTAACTTTCTTTACTAAATTAGAAAGACACATCATAAAGAAATCCTGCTGTTTTGTATCTCTTACTTTTTTTATTGCACATTCCAAATGCCATAATTGCGAAATTGTGCTTTTTGAAAACCAGCGAGATACAGACGATGTATCTATGCATTCATTAGTATTAAATCGTTTTGCTCTAGAAATAATGGTCCCGAGTGTTTTTTGTAAATCTTCTTTTTTTATGTAGGTCGTTTTTACTTTAGAGATTAAACATGCTAGGGGATTAGCATCTGCACCTTTAGCATTTCTGCCACTAATATTTGCTTCTAACATGACTGTTCCTGTCCTGAAAATGGATCTAGAACAACTCCATTTTCAGGACAGAAATAGTCTGTTTGTAGAAAAAAATATGGAATATGACAAAGTAACTTTGCAGGATAAGAATGAATTAGATGAGAATAACGTTCAGTTGAGCTTAACTCTGTTACGATCTCTCGAAAATTGATACGAATAGGCTCTCCATTCCGAGTGTATTCAGAATGAAATGTTTCTATGAGTTTTTTTATTTCATTATTCTTATCCAATGCTTATCTATTCGGTTAGTATTTGATAAATTACGCCTCAAAGTTAACAAATTTTATTGGTTATTTAGTGAGAGATTAGTAAAAATAATATTTGAAGACGCCTAGAAGACTAATAATATAGTAGTTTGAATACGATTTTGCTTTCTGGAAAGCGCTCTATTATATAATGCAGAAAAGATAGATAAAGAAACTTCATTATTTACCTTAAACTGTTTCTTTACAATAAACGACATCTCCATTTTATAAATTTAGTGCTCATGAACTGCTCATGATAGTGCTCATGAAGGCACTAAGATGGCACCCAGTCAGCACCCAGTCGGCACCCAATTAATATAAGGGTGTACAAGTTAGTGCATAAGTTATGTGCAAGCTAATTTAATGATACTACCATGCAAGTGACTATGCAAGTCACCATGCAAGTCCCCAAGTCGTGAACCTGTTTATAGTAGGTTAAACTATCAAGTATTTCTTTACAGTTCAATTGTTGATACATTTGATTCCTCAAAAAGTGGGACATATCTCACTTTTTTGAATAAGACATGCGACTAAAAAATAATCAAACGCACAAATTTACACTCAACCTATCATAAAATAAATAAAAAGTATTATCTTTGCATATTATATGATACATTGAGGTTATGGCAAAGAGTACAATGGGGACTAAATTGCCCCGAAAATTGGAGCAAAAAATGCAAATAGTTGGCGAGCAAATAAAACTTGCCCGTTTGCGTCGTAATTTGAGTGTTGCACAGGTAGCGGAGCGTGCTACTTGTTCGCCACTTACGGTATCACGCATAGAGAAAGGTGCCCCCACAGTAGCGATTGGCATCTATCTGCGTGTGTTGTATGCCCTGCAACTTGATGATGATATTCTCTCTTTGGCGAAAGATGATGAACTCGGCAGGGCATTGCAGGATATGAATTTACCCCAACGTGAAAGGGCATCTAAAAAGGAGTAATGTGCTATGAAGAAATTGTATGTATATGCCGATTTCGATTGGCTCAAAGAGATTGAACTTATTGGAGAACTGGGCTACGAATCGCTTCGTGGCTCGGATAGTTATAGTTTCAAGTTTGCCGATAGTTGGATAAGGATGTACAATGCCATTACCCTCAGCGAAGATCTTAACAACTATCCGGGGATACAATACACTCTGCCGAATAAAGATATTTTTGGTTGCTTTGCCGATGCTCTGCCTGATAGATGGGGACGCACTCTTCTCCTCCGTCGTGAGCAGATATTGGCACAAGAGGATAACAGACCTGTTCGCCGCCTCTCGTCGTTTGACTTCTTAACTGGAATTGATGACTTTTCCCGTATGGGAGGATTCCGTTTCAAAGAAACGCCTGATGGTGAGTTCATAAACGCTGACAACTCTTTGCGTATTCCGCCATTGACCGACTTGCGAGAACTTATCGCAGCAAGTAAGGAAATTGAGAAAAGCGAGGACGCTAATACACTCCCCGAAAAACGATGGATTGCTCAACTTGTGCAACCGGGTTCTTCGCTCGGTGGTGCTCGTCCCAAAGCAAATGTTATAGATGCGGATCGTAGTATATTTGTTGCAAAATTCCCATCATTGAAGGATGATTACGATGCAGGAATGTGGGAACATTTTTGCCACCTGTTGGCTAAAAATGCGGGCATAAACGCAGCCGAAACAAAGGTTATATTGACGAATGATAAATACCACACACTGCTTTCTCGTCGTTTTGACAGAACAGATGACGGCAAACGAATTCACTTTGCATCGGCAATGACCTTGCTTGGATTGAACGACGGCGATAACGCTACAACAGGACACGGATATATTGACATTGTTGATTTTATCATAAGCGGCTGTACCGATGTTGATACAAACTTGCGAGAACTATTCCGCCGAGTTGCCTTCAATATATGTGTTGGCAACAGCGACGACCATTTCCGTAATCACGGATTTCTGCTAACTGCAAAGGGTTGGACTCTTTCGCCAGCATACGATATGAACCCAACGCTGAATGACCACCAAAGTTTACTCATTAATAGCAAGACCAACGAATCTGATTTGTCGATTTTGCTCAACTCTTGCGAGGAGTATATGCTTACACTTGAGGTCGCAAAGGGTATCATCAACGAGGTGGTAGTGGCAGTTAAGGATTGGCGAGTGTCGGCAAACAGATTAGGCATCGCTAAGCGAGAAATGAGTTTGTTTGAGGGAGTATTTGATAATAGGATAGATGCTAATTAATAGCCTTCAATATAGCATCTTTTAGTATATTTTACATATACCAAAGTACATATGATAACGATATATCTAGATAAACAAGTCTTTAGTCATTTATTTAATGCAAGAGAGGAAAAGTATTCGCTCTTGCGTGATAAGATATTATCTCATAAGGACGAATTTATCTTCTTTTATTCAAATGCGCATTTATTTGATTTGCAAGATGATAAAACCGACATTAAATATGCAGAAATGGAGTTTATGCAATCTATTGTTGATGGGAATAGATTAATCTATGAGTTTCCTAGACAAGAAGTGATGAAACAATCTCCACGTGAAGCCTTTGAAACTGTTGGTAAGGTAGGAGATTTTTCATGGCTTGACAATTTTGATGTTTCTCAACTAACAGATGAACAACTGAATGCAATAAATAACATTGTTGATATTAGCATTAAGGATTTAAAAGGTGAACTGGATTTTAACTGGTTGACAAATAGAATACCGATTTCGGCTAATGAGTTGCAAGTAGATGTGCCAATTTTTAAATCTCTAATGAATTTTATAGCATATAATTTTTACGAAAATAAGAATGCTTATAAACAGGTACGAGATAATACTATAGCGAGATATAACCCTAAGGAGATTAAAGCGAATGGAGAAGATGTATTCAATGAGCAATTGTCATCGTCGCCACTAGGATTGTCGTTTATAGAGACAATTAAAGCAACTTTGGCTCAAACAGGCTTGTCTTCTTCAGATTCAGCAATTGTCTATTATATGTCTTATATGTTACTTGATTTATTCGGAGTGAATAAAGAAGCTCGAAAGAAAGTTAAGTTTCAAAATATGCAAGCAGATTGCTGTCATAGTTTTTTCGGCTCTTATTGTGATTGCATAGTCAGTGATGATGAAGGACTACGCCTCAAAAGTAAAACATTATATAAGTTGTTTAATTTTGGCACCAAGGTGTATTCAATAGATGAGTTCATCGAAAGATTCGATGAGGCAATTAATAATAACAAGAAATCTGGTCGTAAATATTTTGATGAAATTTTTAACGATTATATTGCAAGACAAATACTAAGAACAGAAATAACACCAGAGCATACTTTAACTTATTTGAATACATCTAATAAATTCTTCGGATACTTTAATTGTATGATAGAAAGAAAATCAGACAATGAAACGGTTATAATTCTTCATAAGAACAACGATTTAAATCAGCCTATGCTTGTCAGAGAAATAGAAATCATAGTCAATAGGATGGTTAAAGTATTTAATGATATGGGGGCAAATTTTACATTGTTTGATGAAGCAGTGGAACTTCCTCAATTGAAGGCTGATAACTGGAATAGAATATTAGTACTAAATGATGCGGATATTTGCTTAACCAAATTCAAAGAGACTTCAATGCTATGCTTATGGATTAAGTTGAAACAGCCAATAATATAACATTCAAATATGTAAGGTAGGGATTCCGAACTTAGGTGGAGCAAAATTTTAGTGTAGCCATTTCTGTTTCAAATAATTTCACTACCTTTGCATCAAAGTAGGAACTCGACTCTGCGAGACACTGCAAAATGGTGCAGAATTTAGGTGGAGCAATAGCGGGAGATTACGTTTGTTGCGATTCTTTAACGCAAAGATATAGAGCCATTTAGAAATGAAACTCATTTTCCGGTGGCACCACTTTAAGAGAAAACAAAACGATGTAAATCCCTGAATTTCAAAGAAGTTCAGGGATTTTTCTTTTCCAAGAATAGGCAAAATTAGTGGGACTAAAGCAAACTGTACGTCCTTATTCGGGGGACGGTTTTAGAAAGCCCCGAATGTTCCACTACTCAATAGTTACTTCATTCTTTTACAGCACGTTGCGCTATTTTACATAACAGAGTCCTCGGTTCGATTTCCTAACTTTGTATCATTAAAAATTGAGCAGTATGGAAAGAAAAAGATTCAGCGTTTTGTTCTTCATCAAGCGTAGCAAACTGTTAAAAAACGGGGAAGCTCCCGTGCGTGTACGCGTCACTTATGACCGTTTATATGTGGAACTTCAACTAAAACGAAGTGTAAAAGTCCCACTTTGGTCGCAGGACAAAGAGAAATCAATAGGCAAAGACCGCAATTCCGTAGAACTAAACCATTACATTGATGCCTTGCGTGTGAAATTCTATCAAATCTATCAAGATCTAGAACTGGAGGGAAAGATTATTTCTGCCCGTGCCATCGTAAACCGCTATCAGGGAAAGGACGAAACTTTCAAGACATTATATAATGTATTCAAGGAACATAACGACAACTGCCGGAAACTAATCGGAACGGATTATGCCGACATTACCGTAAGACGTTACGATAATTGTCTGAAATATCTCATGGAACTGGTAAAACGGGATTATAAGGTAGATGATATGCTGTTGCGTGAGGTGAACGGGGAACTTGTCCGCAAATTCGACCTGTACCTAAAGGCAGAAAAGCATTGTGCACAGAATACCGTTATCCGGTACATGAAATGCTTTAAGAAAGTGATAAACCTTGCCATTGCCAACGAGTGGCTGACGAAGAACCCGTTTGCCGGAATCAAGTTTCACGAGGTGGAGGTAAACAAGCAGTTCCTAAGCCAAGCCGAAATAAACCGGATATGGCAGAAAGAGTTCAAGATTGAACGGCTGGAACTGGTGCGGGATGTTTTCATCTTCTGCGTATATACCGGGCTGGCGTTCATAGACGTATATAATTTGCGCTCCGAACACATTTCAGAGGACAGCAACGGCAACCTGTGGATAGTGAAAGCCCGTGAAAAAACAAACAACCTTTGTAACATTCCGCTTTTGAGCATCCCCAAGCAGATACTTGACAAGTACAAGGATAACCCCTATTGCCTTGACAAAGGAACTTTGCTGCCCGTCCCTTGCAATCAGAAAATGAACAGCTACCTGAAAGAGATTGCCGACCTGTGCGGAATAAAGAAAAACCTCACCACGCACACCGCAAGGCACAGCTTCGCTTCGGTTATCGCGCTGGCTAACAACGTGTCACTGCCAAATGTCGCTAAAATGCTGGGGCATTCATCCACCCGAATGACACAGCACTATGCAAAAGTGTTAGACCAAACGATATTAAGAGATATGCAAGCGGTTGAAAAACAGCTATCTGTATAAATATAAGTAAAGCCAGCAATACAGTTTTATTAAAAACACGATTGCTGGCTTTCAACCAAACCATAAATATAGAAAACAAGACAGCTATATTTCAAGACTTCAAGCTATCAAGATTCCAAGATAGCAAGTTTTCAAGATTTCATTTCCGGTAATGCCTATCCAATAAATCCCTGATGTCACTTTCACGATAAATGATTTTTCCCGGAAGTTGCACGTAGCCCAGCAGCCCCGTGTCCCTATAATCCTGCAAAGTCCGTTTACTGATGCACAGCCTTTGGCAGACTTCCTCCCCCGTCAGGTAGTGTTCACCGTTCAGCACTGTAGCTAACACTTGAAAAGGGACCCGGAACAACATTTAAAAAGTGCCCCACCCA